>ERZ825525.662-NODE-662-length-41398-cov-6.561546_pt1 | contig 41398 bp, 36 predicted proteins | sample MGYA00519930_ERZ825525 | MGnify/ENA primary metagenome ERZ825525 (study PRJEB31778, sample SAMEA3449203) | human gut metagenome | biome: human gut; feature: human-associated habitat; material: faeces | place: United Kingdom | collected 2010/2012 ... | reverse complement strand
TACCTTCATCTATGTGACCCACGACCAGGAGGAGGCCCTGACCATGTCCGACACCGTGGTGGTGATGGACAAGGGCCGCATTCAGCAGATCGGCACCCCCGAGGACATCTATAACGAGCCGAAAAACGCCTTTGTGGCGGACTTTATCGGCGAGAGCAACATCTTAAACGGCACCATGGTCCGCGACAACGTGGTGAAAATGTACGGCAAGGAGTTCCCCTGTGTGGACGGCGGGTTCGCCCCCAACGAGCCGGTGGACGTGGTCATCCGCCCCGAGGACATCGACATTGTCCCCGTGGAGCAGGGGCAGCTGGCGGGCACCGTCACCAACGTCACCTTCAAGGGGATGCAGTACGACATCATTGTGGACTTCCGGGGCTTCAAGTGGCTGATCCAGACCACGGACCACTCCCCGGTGGGGGCCCGCATTGGCGTGAAGATCGACCCCGACGGCTTCCACATCATGAAAAAGAGCGAATATTCCGGTCAGTTCGGCGACTACAGCTCCTATTCCGAGGAGTATGAGGAGCTGGCGGACGCCTCCTGGGAGACGGATGAGGAGGAGAGCGGGGATGAAGAATAAGCTCTCCCGGTTCGCCGTGCCCTATGAGGTGTGGATGGCCATTTTCGTGGTGGCCCCCATCCTCATCATGGTGATTTATGCCTTCTCCTCCTCGGAGGGGGGCTTCACCCTGGACAATTTTGTGCAGATGGGCGGCTATACCCAGGTGTTTCTGCGGTCCTTCAAGCTGGCCATCATCGCCACGCTGATCTGTCTGGTCATCGGCTATCCTGTATCCTATCTCATGAGCCGGGAGGGTCCGGCCTTCCAGCGGACGGCTATGGTGCTGATCATGCTGCCCATGTGGATGAACTTCCTGCTGCGGACGTATTCCTGGATGACTATCCTGGAAAACCACGGCCTGCTGAACCAGCTGTTTGAAAAAATCGGGCTTATCAGCCTGTATAACCACATTTTCGGCACGGAGCTGGAGTATTTCTCCATGATGAATACCCAGGGGGCCGTGGTGCTGGGCATGGTGTATAACTATCTGCCCTTTATGATCCTGCCCATCTATTCCGTGATCATCAAACTGGACGGCTCCCTGCTGGAGGCCGCCCGGGACCTGGGGGCCAATTCCATGACGGTGTTCCGCCGGGTGATCCTGCCCCTGAGCCTGCCGGGGGTCATCTCTGGCATCACCATGGTGTTTGTGCCGTCGGTGTCCACCTTCGCCATCAGCCGGATGCTGGGCGGCGGCACGGAGCTTCTGCTGGGCGACCTCATCGAGCGGCAGTTCCTGGGCGGGGCCTATAACCCACAGCTGGGCGCGGCCATCTCCCTGGTGATGATGATCATCGTGCTGGTGTGCATGCTGGTGATGAATCGCTTCGGTGAGGGTGAGGAACAGGCGGTGATGCTATGACCGGCCGCAAGCAGAACAGCGTCGGCGATCGGGTGCTGATGGCGCTGGTGTTCCTGTTTCTCTATGCACCCATTATCATTCTCATCGTGTTCTCCTTCAACGCAGGCACCAGCTCCAGCGTCTGGAAGGGCTTTTCCCTGAAATGGTACGAGTCCCTGCTGTCTAACCGCCTGATCATGAACAGTGTGTACACCACCCTGATGGTGTCGCTGCTGTCCACCATCGTGGCGGCCATTGCGGGCACGTTTGCCGCCATTGGACTGTACGCCATGAGCCGGCGGCGCCGGACCATCGTCAATTCCGTCAACAACATCCCCATGATGAACGCGGATATCGTCACCGGCGTCAGCCTGTGCCTGCTGTTCGTGGTGTTCTTCAACGGATGGGGCGCCTTTGCCGGGTGGGTGAACTCCTGGCAGTCGGCGGTGGTGCTGCCGGAGCGGCTGACCATGGGCTTCGGCACCCTGCTGATCGCCCACATCTGCTTCAACATCCCGTATGTCATCCTGTCCGTGGGGCCAAAGCTGCGGCAGATGGACCGGAACCTCATCGACGCGGCCCAGGACCTGGGCTGCACTTGGATGCAGGCCTTCTGGCGGGTGGTGATCCCGGAGATCAAGCCCGGCATCGTGTCCGGCGCACTGACGGCCTTCACCATGTCCGTGGATGACTTCATCATCAGCTACTTCACCGCCGGAACCAGCGCCTCCACCCTGGCCATGACCATCTACGGCATGACCAAAAAGCGCGTCAGTCCGGAGATCAACGCCATTTCCACCCTGCTGTTTGTGACGGTGCTGGTGCTGCTGGCCATCATCAACCTGCGTGACAGCCACGCCGCCCGGCGGGAGCATCACGCGGCGGCGTCCGCCGCCTCCGGCGGCCCGGTGAAGCCCCACCGGCGGCCCAACAAGCTGTTGCGCCGGGCGGCGGCCGGAGCCATGGCCTGCGCCTTAGTGGCGGTGCTGGTGGTCACCGGACACTCCGTCCAGTCGGAGCGGGTGGTGAACGTGTGCTCCTGGGGCGAGTACATCGACGAGGACCTGATCACCCGGTTCGAGGAGCAAACCGGCATCCGGGTGAACTATCAGACGGCGGAGAGCAACGAGGCCCTGTATTCCCTGATCAAGATGGGCGGCGCGGATTTCGACGTTATCGTCCCCTCGGACTATATGATCGCCCGCCTGATTCAGGAGGATATGCTGGCGGAGCTGGACTACAGCCACATTCCCAATTTCCAACTCATTGACGACACCTACAAGAACCTCAGCTACGACCCGGAGAACAAGTACACCGTGCCCTACACCTGGGGCACCCTGGGTATTATCTACAACACCACCATGGTGTCCGAGCCTATTACCAGCTGGGACGCCATGTTCGATCCCCAGTACGCCGGTCAGGTGCTGATGATCAACAACTCCCGGGACGCTCTGGCCGCGGCCCTGCTGGACTTGGGCTACAGCATCAATACCACGGACCCCGGCCAGCTGGAGGAGGCCTTCAACCTGCTGAAAACCGCCAAGGACAGCGGCGTGTATCAGGCCTTCGTCATGGACGAGGTGTTCCAGAAGATGGAGGGCGGCAATGCCGCCATCGCCATGTACTACGCCGGCGACTACCTGACCATGCTGGAAAACAACGAGGACCTGGCCTTCGTCATCCCGGAGGAGGGCAGCAACTGGTTCGTGGACGCCATGTGCGTCCTGAAGGACACCCAGCACATGTCCGAGGCGGAGGAGTGGATCAACTTCATCGCCTCCACGGACTCCAACCTGTCCAACATGGACTATATCTGGTACGCGTCCCCCAACCGGGAAGCCCTGGAGCAGTACCCGGCCTACTATGCGGAGGTCAACGAGGAGGAGCTGGATCCGGAGATCTACGAAATTATGGCCCCCCCGGCGGAGACGCTGGACCGCTGCGAGATCTATGAAAACCTGCCCAAGGACACCCTGCGGCTGTATGACCGGCTGTGGACCCGGCTGGGCGTATAAAGGAGGAACGGATATGATCGAAATCGGCAAATCCTATACCATTGAGCAGGTGGTCACCCCGGAGATGACCGCCCGGGCCATCGGCTCCGGCGGCCTGGAGGTGTTCGGCACCCCGTTTATGATGGCCATGATGGAGCACGCCGCCATGGACTGCGTGCAGCCGGACCTGCCGGAGGGCAAGGGCACCGTGGGCGTGGACATTCACTCCAGCCACCTGGCCCCCACCCCTGTGGGCATGACCGTCCGGGCCACGGCCACCGTCACCGGCGTGTCCGAAAACGGCAAGCTCATCACCTTCCGGGTGGAAGCCAGCGACGACTGGGGCCCCATCGGCGAGGGGACCCACACCCGGGCCATCATCGCCAACGACCGCTTCCTGCAGAAGTGCAACAGCAAGCTGACGGAGCGGAAATAGCCCCAGCAGCTTCCAAAGAGGGAGGAGAGCGCCGCTCTCCTCCCTCTTTTTGCAATGCCCGCAAAAAAAGTTGTCCCGCCCCTTCAAAAGCTCTTGCAATCAGAGGACGGGAACCGTATAATATAAGTTCAGTGTGAAAACACGGGATTACGACCGAATAAGGAGTGTGAGACAATGACCGAGGAAGTGAAGGCCCCTCTGACGGAGGAGAGTGCCGAAAGCAAAAACTTTATTCTGAACTTTATCGACGAGGACATCGCAGAGGGTGGCCGGTTCCAGGGACTGACCGTTCACACCCGTTTCCCGCCGGAGCCCAACGGCTATCTGCACATCGGCCACTGCAAGGCCCTTTGCATCGACTTCGGCACCGCCGAGCGTTACGGCGGCCTGTGCAACCTGCGCATGGACGACACCAACCCCGCCAAGGAGGACACCGAGTATGTGGACGCCATCCAGCAGGATATCCACTGGCTGGGCTTTGACTGGGGCGACCGGTTCTTCTACGGGTCCGACTATTTTGAAAAGGACTATGAATACGCCGTGGAGCTCATCAAAAAGGGCCTGGCGTATGTGTGCGAGTTGACGCCGGAGGAGTTCAAGGCCAACCGCGGCGACATCGGCATCCCCGCCACCTCCCCCTACCGGGACCGCCCCATTGAGGAGAATCTGCGTCTGTTTGAAATGATGAAGAACGGCCAGGTGGAGGAGGGCAAGATGACCCTGCGGGCCAAGATCGACCTGGCCAGCGGCAATCTGAACCTCCGGGACCCCATCATTTACCGCATCCGCTTCATCAACCACCACCGCCAGGGCACCAAGTGGTGCATCTATCCCATGTACGACTTTGCCCACCCCATCCAGGACGCTCTGGAGGGCATCACCCACAGTCTCTGCTCCCTGGAGTTCGAGTCTCACCGGCCTCTGTATGACTGGGTGGTCAGCAATGTGTCCATCCCCTATCACAAGCCCCGCCAGATCGAATTTGCCCGGCTGGGCATCGACCACACTGTCATGAGCAAGCGCAAGCTCCGCAAGCTGGTGGAGGAGCACTATGTCTCCGGCTGGGACGATCCCCGGATGCCCACCCTGTGCGGCCTGCGCCGCCGGGGCTATACCGCCGCCTCCATCCGCAGCTTCTGCGAGCGCATCGGCGTGGCCAAGTCCCCCAACACCGTGGAATACGGCTTCCTGGAGCACTGCCTGCGGGAGGACCTGAACGGCTCCGCCCAGCGGACCATGGCGGTGCTGCACCCGGTGAAGCTCACCGTCACCAACTATCCCCAGGGCCAGAGCGAGACCTTCACCGTGGAGAACAACCCCACCGATCCCAGCCAGGGCACCCATGAGATCACCTTCAGCCGCCACCTGTGGATCGAGCATGAGGACTTTCTGGAGACGCCCATTCCCAAGTATAAGCGCCTGTATCCCGACGGCCCCGAGTGCCGCCTGAAGGGCGCGTATCTGGTGAAGTGCACCGGCTGTGTCAAGGATGAAAACGGCCAGATCGTGGAGGTCCTGTGCACCTACGACCCCGACAGCCGGGGCGGCGATCCCGCCGACGGCCGCAAGGTCAAGGGCGCCACGCTGCACTGGGTGGACGCGGAGAGCTGCGTGGACGCCGAGGTGCGCCTGTATGACAATCTGTTCTCCGATCCCCAGCCCGACGGGCCGGACAAGGATTTCCTGAACTGCCTGAATCCCGACTCCCTGATGGTGCTGGAGGGCTGCAAGGTGGAGCGGGCCATGGTGGACGTGGCCCGGGACTTCGACCGGGTGGAAAACCGCACCGGCATCAACGCCCCCACCTTCCAGTTCATGCGCACGGGCTATTTCTGCATGGATAACCGGGACTGCACGGCGGATCACCTGGTGTTCAACCGCAGCGTGTCCCTGAAGGACAGCTTCAAAAAGTAACCTGTAAAGTAAAAGTTGCGCTGCCCAAAAGGCGGCGCAACTTTGTTTTGCTGGACAAGAGGCGGGGCAGCCTATATAATAGGGAAAAAACGGGAGGACCACGCCATGCCTCTGTACGATGCCGTTCGCGCACCCCGGCCCCGGAAACGGGACCCCAGGCTGCTTGCCTGCATAGCCATCGCACTGACCCTGGTGTTGCTGGCATTTTTTCCCATTCTATGGGCCGCCCATTTACAGCGGCAGTACCGCCATTTTATAAGCGGGCTGGGAGAAAGCGTCCTATATGCCAAGGCGCAGGGAAGTCTGTACGTCCGGCAGAACGGGCGGCAATTCCGGGCCCGGGAGCCCGCCTCCCGGCTGTATCTGGAGGTGAATGCCGCCGGCATGGGCAAGCGCCAGAGCAGCGCCCCCGATTCTGCGCCGGACGCGGAGCTGGAGTTCGGAGACGGGTGCATCCTGCGCTTCTGGGGCCTGGACGTGTGGGACGGGTACAACCGCCAATGGGTCCCCGGCGTGTTCGTCTGGTACCGGGGAGCCAACGGAAAAATCTATATGTATGACACCGACCAGATGCAATGGCAAACGCTGGTGCGGTGCCTGCCCGAAGAATAGGAGGAACGATATGGGTCTTTATGATGCGGTGCGCCGGGAGGAGAAACCCCGGCGGCGGCACCCCATGTGGGTGGTGGCGCTGGCCTTTGCGGCGGCGCTGGTGACGGCGCTGGGCCTGACCATCAGCAAGCCCCAGCGGGATCATGACCGGTTCATCCGCTGCATGAGCGACATCTCCAGCAGCACCACCTACGCTTTCAGCGGAAAATTCACCTCCCTCCGGGCCCGGGTGGACGGCCAGGACCTGCGCATCACCCAGGAAAACGGCTATGCCCTGTACGGGAAGCTCTTCAACATGAACGCCACCTTCAGCCGGGACGTCCCCAAGGAGGACAGCCTCCGCCTGGACTACGGCGACGGGGCGGTGCTGGAGCTGTGGCCCTATCACCTGCCGGACGGCTCCGACCGCAGCGAGGGCATATTCGTCCGGTTCGTAAATCCGGAGGGAAAAACCTACACCTACTACACCGACCGGGACACCTTCGCCCGGGTCACCCAATGCCTGTCGCCGGAAAATAACCCGGCATGGGCGGAATAACCGATTTTCGCAGGACGGCTTCCCGTCCTGCGATTTTTCTTGAAAAAAACCGGGATTTATGATATCATAAGCTGATTATATATGCACACAAGCGGGACGGGAGCCGCAGGCTGCGGAAGCGTCCCCTCCCGTAGGTCCTATGGAGGAGGAACACCGTTGAAATCCAGAGTTTTTGAGATCATTGCCGCCGAGCAGGCCCGGCAGAACAGCACCGTGGAGCTGATCGCCAGCGAAAACTTCGTGAGCGAAAATGTCATGAAGGCCGTAGGCTCCTGCCTGACCAACAAATATTCCGAGGGCTATCCCGCCCAGCGTCCCTCCGGCAACCGGGGCCGGTTCTACGGCGGCTGCCAGTATGTGGATGAGCTGGAGGAATACTGCTGCCACCAGTGGCAGGCCGTCTTTCAGACGGACTATCACGTCAATGTCCAGCCCCACAGCGGCTCCTCCGCCAACCTGGCCGCCTATATGAGCGTGCTGAAGCCCGGCGACACCATTCTGGCCATGAGCCTCAACAACGGCGGTCACCTGACCCACGGCTCCCCGGTGAATTTCAGCGGCAAGCTGTTCCACATGGAGTTCTACGGGGTGGACGAAAATGGCTTCATCGACTATGAGGACGTCCGCCGGAAAGCCCGGGAGTGTCGCCCCCAGCTGATTCTGGCCGGGGCCTCGGCCTACAGCCGCACCATCGACTTCCCGGCCTTTGCCGACGCCGCCCGGGAGGCGGGGGCGTATTTCATGGTGGACATGGCCCACATCGCAGGGCTCGTGGCCGCCGGGGACCATCCCTCCCCCTTCGGCCTGGCAGACATCATCACAACCACTACCCACAAGACCCTGCGAGGCACCCGGAGCGGACTGATCTTCTGTAGGCCCGAGCTTGCCAAGCGGGTGGACAGCGCCGTGTTCCCCGGCTGCCAGGGCGGCGCGCTGCAGCACGTCATCGCCGGAAAGGCCGTCACGGCGGAGGAAGCCTCCACGGAGGAGTTCCGGGAATACATCCACGCCGTTGTCCGCAACTGCAAAGCCATGTGCGATGAATTTATCTCCATGGGCTACAAGGTGGTCACCGGCGGCACGGACAATCACCTGTTCCTGCTGGACCTGACGGACACCGGGCTCACCGGGAAAGCCGTTCAGGATGAACTGGACCGCCACGGCATCACCCTGAACAAGAACTGCGTCCCCAACGAGTCCCGCTCCCCCCAGCAGACCTCCGGCGTCCGCATCGGGACGGCAGCCATGACCACCAAGGGCTACACGGAGCAGGATTTCATCGCCGTGGCCCGCCAAATTGACCGCATCATCCGGGATATGCAGGATATGCGGAAGGAGTGACAGAAACGTGTATTTAAAAGCACTGGAAATTCAGGGCTTCAAATCCTTTCCCGACAAAACGGTGCTGAATTTCGGCGCGGACATCACCGCCATCGTGGGTCCCAACGGCTCCGGCAAGTCCAACATCTCCGACGCCATCCTGTGGGTCATGGGCGAGCAGAACAGCCGCCAGCTCCGGGGCGCCAAAATGGAGGACGTGATCTTCGGCGGCACGGAAAAGCGCAATCAGATGGGCTTTGCCCAGGTGACGCTAATCATCGACAACACCGGCCACATCTTCCCCCGGGACGAGAGTGAGGTGGCCGTCACCCGCCGCTATTACCGCAGCGGGGAGTCGGAATACTATATCAACCGCCAGTCCGTGCGGCTCAAGGACGTCAACGAGCTGTTCATGGACACCGGCATGGGCCGGGAGGGCTACTCCATCATCGGCCAGGGCAAGATCGACGAGATCCTGTCCGTGAAAAGCGGCGAGCGCCGGGAGGTGTTCGAGGAGGCGGCGGGCATCAGCAAGTTCCGCCACCGCAAGGATGAGTCTGAGCGGAAGCTCCAGCGCACGGAGGAGAATCTGGTGCGCATCAACGACAAGATCGCCGAGCTGGAGCTGCAGGTGGAACCTCTGCGGCAGCAGGCGGAAACGGCGAAAAAATACCTGGTGCTGCGGGACGAGCTGCGGGTGCTGGAGATCTCCGTGTGGCTGGAAAACCTCCAGGCCCTGCGGGCCGGTGCCCTGAAGCTGGAGGCCGATCTGCGGACCGCCCAGGAGGACCGCCAGCGTGCCCAGGAAGACCTGGACGCCGTGTATGCCGCCGGGGAGGAGAGCCTGGAGAAGATCCGGGACAACGATGTCCGGGCCGAGGCCCTGCGGGGCCAGGTGTCCCAGCTGGACGCCGCCGCCCAGGAGGAGACCTCCGCCATGGCCGTGCTGGAAAACAGCCTGAGCCATGACAAGCAAACCCTGGAGCGGCTGGACCGGGAGCTGGCAGACACCCAGCAGCGGGCCGGTAATCTCCGGACCCAGGCTGACGCCCTGACGGACCGCATAGACCAGATCGACGCGGAGGTCCAGGACCTGGCCCGGCAGCTGGAGGAGCTGATGGACGCCCTGCGGCAGCTGGCCGAAAGCGCCGGAAGCGCCCAGCAGGAAGCCGAAGCCCTGCGAGCCAAGGAGACCCTGGCCGTGGCTGACGCCGCCCGGGGCCGGACGGAGCTGGCCGCTCTGGACGCCACCCGGACCCAGGCCCAGGCCCGTCAGGCCGCCATCGCCGCCGACAGCGCCGCCGCCCGGGAAAAGCTGGACCAATGCCGCCGGGAGGCCGAAGAAAACAACGCCTCCCTGACTGCCGCCCGGGAGGAGGAGCAGGCCGCCGCCAACGTCATCCAGGGCCACAGCCTGAAGATGGAGGGCCGGCGCCGCCGGGCCCAGGAGGCCGCCCAGCAGGCCGAACAGCTGCGCCGGCAGCTGGCCGCCATGGAGGACCGCATCCGTCTGCTGACGGAGATGGAGAATGACTACGAGGGCTTCTCCCGGGCGGTGAAGGGCGTGATGCAGGCGGCGGACCGGGGCACCCTGTCCGGGATCCACGGCCCCGTGGCAAGCCTTATGACCACCGACCCCCAATACACCGTGGCCCTGGAGATCGCCCTGGGCGCGGCTTTGCAGAACATCGTGGTGGACCGGGACACCGACGCCAAGGAGGCCATCGCCTTCCTGAAGCGCCGGGACGCGGGCCGCGCCACGTTCCTGCCCATGAGCGCCATCCGGGGCGATATGCTCCGGGAGCCGCGCCTGGACCAGGAATACGGCTTCGTGGGCATCGCGTCCCAGCTGGTGACGTATGACGCCCGGTATGACGGCATTTTCCAGAATCTGCTGGGCCGCACCGTGGTGGTGGAGGACCTGGACTGCGGCGTGAATATGGCCCGTCGGTATCAGAACCGCTTCCGCATCGTCACCCTGGACGGTCAGGTCATCAACCGGGGCGGCTCCATGACCGGCGGCAGCGTCAGCCGCAGTGCCGGGGTCCTGTCCCGGGCCAGCGAGCTGTCCGGGCTGCGGGAGCAGCTGACGGGGCTGAAAGCCTCCCTGGACCAGGCCGCCCACCGGGCGGAGGAAACCGGCCGGGACCTGCAAAAGGCCCAGTATGAGCTGGATGTGGCCCGGGAGCAGCAGCAGAACGCCGCCCAGCAGGTGCTGGCTCTGGAGACCCGCGGCCAGCACTATGACAGCCTGCGGGAGACCCTGGAAGCCACCCTGGAGGCCCTGGACGCCGAAAATCTCCGGCTGACCCGGCAGACGGCGGACGGTGACGCCCGCCGCCGGGAGCTTCAGACGGAGATCGACGGTCAGGAGGACCTGGCCCGGCAGCTGCGCCAACAGGCCCAGGACTGCCTGGCCGGGCAGAGCGACCTGCAGTCGAAAACCGGCGGCATCTCCGACCGGATCACCCGCTGCAAGGAGCAGCAGGCCGCCCTGGCCGCCGAGCGCCAGGGAGCGGAGAGCCGCCTGGCGGACCTGCGCCAGCTGATGACGGACCTGGACGGCGACTGCCGCAGCCGGGAGGATCTGGCCCGGCAGCTGCATGAATCCCAGGTCCGGGCACGGGAGCAAATGGCGGAGCATCAAGCCCGCTGCGACTCCCTGCACCGGCAGGCGGAGGACCTGCGCGGGCAGCTGCAGACCCTCCAGCAGGAGAAGCTGGACCTGGAGCAGCAGCGCACAGCCCTGAACCGCCAGACCCAGACCTGCAACGACGCGGTAATCGCCGCCCAGCAGGAGCTGTCCCGGCTGGAGCAGAAGCGCAGCGCCGCCGCCATGGAGGAGAAAACCATTCTCGATAAGCTCTGGGAGCGGTATGAGCTGAGCCATTCTGAGGCCCAGGCCCAGCGGGTGGAGCTGGAGAGTGTCCCCAAGGCCACCCGCCGCATCGGCGAGCTGAACCGGTCCATCAAGGCCCTGGGCACCCCCAACATCGGGGCTATCGAGGAGTATGAGCGGGTCAACGGGCGGTATACCTATCTGTCCGACCAGCGGGCGGACGTGGAGCAGGCCAAGGGCGAGCTCACCGGCGTCATCGACCAGCTGACCCAGCAGATGACGGAGATTTTCGCCCAGCAGTTCAGGCTCCTCAACGACAGCTTCCAGGAGACGTTTCTGGAGCTGTTCGGCGGGGGCAAGGCCCGGCTGGAGCTGGAGGATGAAAAGGACATCCTCAACTGCGGCATTGAGATCAAGGTGCAGCCCCCGGGCAAGCAACTGAAAACCATCACCCTGCTGTCCGGCGGCGAAAAGGCCTTTGTGGCCATCGCCCTGTACTTCGCCATTCTCAAGGTCCACCCCACCCCCTTCTGCGTGATGGACGAGATCGAGGCCGCCCTGGACGAGGCCAACGTGGTGCGCTATGCCCGCTATATGCGGCGCATCGCCGGAAAGACCCAGTTCATCGTCATCACCCACCGGCGGGGCACCATGGAGGAGGCCGACGTGCTCTACGGCGTCACCATGCAGGAGCGGGGCGTCAGCCGGATCCTCACCATCAACCTCAACGATATGGCCAAAGAGCTGAATATAAAGTAAGGAGACACGATTATGGGACTGTTCAAAAAATTCCGGGACGCGTGGTTTGCGCCCATGTCCTTTGACTCCCTGGACGACGATTTTTATGACCGGCTGGAGGAATCCCTGATCCTGGCGGACGTGGGCATGGACGTGGCCCTGGACGCCACCGAGAAGCTGCGCCGCCGGGCCTATGACGACCGTCTGCTGACGGCGGACCAGGTGAAGGGCGCTCTGCGGGAGATCCTGGCCGAGAAGCTGGAGGTGGGCGACAGCCGGCTGGACCTGTCCACCCAGCCCAGCGTCATTCTGGTCATCGGCGTCAACGGCGTGGGCAAGACCACGTCCATCGGCAAGCTGGCCTATCAGCTGAAAAAGCAGGGCAAAAAGGTCCTGCTGTGCGCCGGTGACACCTTCCGGGCCGCCGCCGCCGACCAGCTGGAGATCTGGGCGGGCCGTGCCGGGGTGGACATCGTCCGCCAGAACGAGGGCGCGGACCCCGGTGCCGTGCTGTTCGACGCCCTGGCTGCCGCCAAGGCCCGCCGCAGCGACGTGGTGCTGGTGGACACCGCCGGGCGGCTGCACAACAAGGCCAATCTCATGAAGGAGCTGGCCAAGCTCCGGAAGATCATCGATCGGGAGCTGCCCGGGGCCGCCAAGGAGACCCTGCTGGTGCTGGACGCCACCACCGGCCAGAACGGTCTCATCCAGGCTCGGCAGTTCAAGGAGACCGCCGGTCTGACGGGCATCGTGCTGACCAAGCTGGACGGCACCGCCAAGGGCGGCATCGTCATCGCCATCGCCCAGGAGCTGCAGGTGCCGGTGAAGTATGTGGGCCTGGGCGAGGGCATCAAGGACCTGGCCCCCTTCGACGCCAAGGAATTTGTGGGCGATCTGTTCTGATGGGAGGGACGAATATGATCCGTGCCGACGGAAGAAAGTATGACGAAAGCCGCCCGGTGGAGATCACCACGGGCTTTATCAAATTTGCCGAGGGCAGCGCCCTGATCCGCTGCGGCGACACGGTGGTGCTGTGCAACGCCTCGGTGGAGGACCGGGTCCCGCCCCATGTGCGCCCGGGCTGCGGCTGGGTGACGGCGGAGTATTCCATGCTGCCCCGGGCCAACCGGGAGCGGTCCCGCCGGGACGTGGACAAGCTGAAGCTGTCCGGCCGCAGCGCCGAAATCCAGCGGCTCATCGGCCGGAGCCTGCGGGCGGCGGTGGATATGCGCCGCCTGGGCGAGCGCACCATCACCATCGACTGCGACGTGCTCCAGGGTGACGGCGGCACCCGCACCGCCTCCGTCACCGGCGGCTTTGTGGCCCTGGCCCTGGCGTGCCGGGGTCTTCTGGAGCAGGGGCTGGTGAAGGCCATGCCCATCCGCCACTATGTGGCCGGTATCTCCGCCGGTATCGTGGACAACGTACCCATGCTGGACCTGCAATACTCCGAGGACAGCCGGGCCATGGTGGATCTGAACTGCGTCATGAATGAGCAGGGCGGCATCATCGAGCTGCAGGGCACCGGCGAGGGCCGGGCCTTCACCGCCCGGGAGCAGCAGGAGCTGGTGGCTCTGTGCGCCCAGGGCAATGCCCGGCTGATCCAGCTGGAGAAAAACATATTGGGGGAGATTCTATGAAATTCGTTTTGGCATCCCATAACCGCAAGAAGCTGGCGGAGATGCAGGAGATTCTGCGTGAGCTGGGGGTGGAGGTGGTCCTTCAGTCCGACGTGGGCCTGGACCTGGAGCCGGAGGAAAATGGAACCACCTTCGCCGAAAACGCCGCCATCAAGGCCATGGCCGTGATGCAGGCCAGCGGTCTGCCCGCCATTGCCGACGACTCCGGCCTGTGCGTGGACGCGCTGAATGGCGCACCGGGCATCTATTCCGCCCGATACGGCGGCGTGGACAGTGACCAGGCCCGCTATCGCCTGCTGCTGGAGAATCTCCGGGGTGCTGGGGCCCGCACCGCCCATTTCCACACTGCCATCGTCTGCTGCTTCCCCAATGGGGACCGGCTGGACGCAGCCGGAGATTGCTTCGGCACCATTGCCTATGCACCCCAGGGGGACAACGGCTTCGGCTATGACCCGGTGTTTTTCGTGCCGGAGCTGCGCAAGACCTTTGCCCAGCTAACGCCGGAGGAGAAAAACGCCATCAGCCACCGCGGCAACGCCCTGCGTGCCTTCGCGGCGGAGCTGAAAACCTATCTGGAAAAGAACTGAGGAGCATCTATGGAACTGACAAGCAAGCAGAGAGCCCAGCTGCGGGGCATGGCCGCCAACCTGGACACCATCGTCCACGTGGGCAAGGACGGCATCGGCGACAACCTGGTCAAGCAGGTCAACGACGCTCTGGAGGCCCGGGAGCTGATCAAGGGCCGGGTGCTGGAAAACTCCATGTACACCGCCCGGGAAGCGGCAGAGGAGCTGAAGGTGGCCGCCCGCTGCGAGGTGGTGCAGGTCATCGGCAGCAAATTCGTTCTCTTCCGCTATCAGCACAACAAGGACAAGCGGAAGATCGAGCTGGAAAAAGACAGGAAGCGCAGCGTATGAGGATCGGCATTTACGGCGGCACCTTCAACCCCATCCACCGGGGCCACCTGACGGCGGCCCGGGCGGCTATGGACGTCCTGGGGCTGGACCGTCTGCTGCTGATCCCCGCCAGCGTTCCGCCCCACAAGGCCCTGCCCCAGGGCAGCGCCGAGCCCGCCGACCGCCTGGAAATGGCGGCCCTGGCCTGTGCCCAGCTGGGCCCCGTGGCCCAGGCTCTGGACATCGAGCTGCACCGCACCGGCCCCAGCTATACGGTGGATACCCTGCGTCAGCTGCGCATGGAGCATCCGGAGGATGAGCTGTGGCTTCTTATGGGGACGGATATGTTTTTGTCCCTGGAGCGCTGGTATCATGCGTCGGACATTCTGTCTCTGGCCCACATCGGGGCCTTTGACCGGGCCCACCCCCAGCCGGGGGAGGATCTGGCGGCCCAGAAGCGGCTGCTGGAGACGAAATACGGGGCCACTGTGGCCATCATCGCCAACCGGCAGGTTATCGACCTGTCCTCCACCCAGGTGCGGGAGGCCCTTGCCGCAGGCCGGGGCCGGGATCTGGTGACGGACCCCGTATACGGCTATATCCAGCGCCGGGGGCTGTACGGCGTTCACACGGACCTGCATCACCTGACCCCGGACCAGCTGCGGCCCATCGCCCTGAGCTATCTGAAGCCCAAGCGCATGCCCCATGTTCTGGGTACGGAGCAGGAGGCCGTGCGCCTGGCCCGGCAGTATGGGGCCGACGAGACCCAGGCCCGGATCGCCGCCCTGCTCCACGACTGCACCAAGAAGCTGGACATGGACCGGCAGCTGGCCCTGTGCCGGCAGTACGGCATCCCCCTGGACGACCTGGAGCAGCACGCCCTGAAGCTGCTGCACGCCAAAACCGGCGCGGCCATCGCCCGGGACGTGTTCGCCGTGGATGACGCGGTCTACCGCGCCATCTACTGGCACACCACCGGCCACGCCAACATGACCAAGCTGGAAAAGATCATCTATCTGGCGGACTATATCGAGCCCAGCCGGGACTTCCCCGGGGTGGACGACCTGCGCCGGGCGGTCCATGCCGACCTGGACCGGGGCCTGCTGAAGGCGCTGGACGACAGCATCCGGGATATGCAGCAGTGGGGCAACCCCGTGCATCACAACACCCTGGACGCCCGAGACTATTTATTAAGAGGTAAACAGATATGAAAACTGCGAAGGAACTGGCCCTTATGGCGGCCCGGGCCCTGTCCGACAAGAAGGGCCGGGAGATCCAGGTGCTGGAGATCGGCGATCTGACCACCCTGGCGGACTATTTCGTCATCGCCACCGGCTCCTCCAATACTCAGATCAACGCCCTGGTGGACAACGTGGAAAAGGTCCTCTGGGAGGAGGCCCAGGAGGAGCCCCTGCACCGGGAGGGCTATCGGGCCGGCACCTGGGTGCTGCTGGACTACGGCTGCATCGCCATCCACGTCTTCAACGCCGAGGCCCGGGAGTTCTACGGCCTGGAGCGCCTGTGGCGCGACGGCAAGCCCCTGGACCTGACCGGCGTGGTGGATTGACAGCCATGAAGCTGGTTGTCGATCAACTGCAAAAGCGCTTCGGGACCCAGGAGGTGCTGCGGGGCGCGTCCTTCACCTTTGAACAGGGGAAGATTTACGGTCTCATCGGCCGCAACGGCGCAGGCAAGACCACGTTCTTCAACTGTCTCAACGAGGACCTCACCGCCGACGGCGGATCCTTCCACCTGGAGGACGACGCCGGTGCCGCCCGGCCCGTCACCGCCGACGACATGGGCTATGTGCTCTCCACCCCGGTGGTGCCGGAGTTTCTCACCGCCCGGGAATTTCTGCAATTCTTCCTGGAGATCAACCGGGGCAAGATCCCCTACCCCAAGGCCCCGGACGTATACCTGGACTATATGTGCATCGACCCGGCCGACCGGGGAAAGCTGCTGAAGGATTTCTCCCACGGCATGAAAAACAAGATGCAGATGCTGGTGAACATCATGGCGGACCCCGCCGTGCTGCTGCTGGACGAGCCGCTGACCTCCTTTGACGTGGTGGTGGCCGACGAGATGAAGGCCCTGCTGCGGCGGATCAAGACCCGGCATATCATCCTGCTGTCCACCCATATCATGGACCTGGCCCTGGACCTGTGCGACGACATCGTGATCCTGCACCACGGGGTCCTGCAGGAGGTACGGCGGGAGGACCTGGCCGATGAGGCGTACAAGGACCGCATCATCGCCGCCCTGAAGGAGGAGCCGGATGTGGTTTGACACCCTGGTTTTGCAGCTGCGGCTGCACATGGCCTATCGGGTCAACGGCATTCTGTACCGGCTGCGGTTTCTGCACCTGCCCTATGAAAACAGCTTTGCCAAGACCCTGGGGCTGGTGCTGGCCGTCCTGCGGGAGATTTTCGGCATACTGCTGGGAAAGCTCCTGTATATGGCGGTGTTTTTCGCCGCTCCCCTGCTGCTGATCCATCGGGAGCTGCCGTCGGAGCTGTACGGCCATCTGCTGGTGTTTCTGACGCTGATCGGCGGTATTTTCAACAACAATCTGCTGAATGGCGGCCGGGACGCCTATTACGCCGTGATCCTCCTGCGGATGGACGCCCGGCGTTACACCCTGTCGGCGTATGGGTACTATCTGCTGAAAACCGCCGTGGGCTTCCTGGCGGCGGCGCTGTTGGTGGGGCATCTGATCCTGGGCCAGGGGCTGGCCCTGTGTCTGCTGACCCCGGTGCTGGTGTGCGGCGTCAAGCTCCTCTCTGCGGGACTGGAGCTGCGGCACTTCCACCGGCGGGGTATCCTGCCCCGGGACGAAAAGAGGTTCTCCCTGCTACAGGGTGCCTCCGTTCTTCTGCTGGCGGCGGCGTATCTGCCCCCTCTCCTGCTGAACCGGGCCCTGCCCTCCGCCGCCGTATACGCTGTCTGCGGGCTGGCGGCGGCTGGCGGCGCGTGGGGTGCCGCATATCTGCTGCACTTTTCCGGCTATCGCCGGGTGTACCGGCACCTGTTCACGGCGGACGTATCCCTGCTCAGCGGCAACGACCCCCAGGCGACAGCCCGGGAGACCCAGGCCCAGTATCAGAGCAAGCTGACCCTGGACGCAGGCCCGAACAGCCGGAAAACCGGCTGTGCCCGGTTCAACGAGCTGTTTGTGCGCCGCAATTACCGGCTTCTGATGCGTCCGGCCCGGCGCACCGCCGTTATCGCCGGGGCCGCGCTGGCCCTGGGCTGCGCCGCCTGTCTGGCGCTGCCGGAGATAGCCGCCGCCATCAACGGCGCACTGGTTCCGGCGCTGCCGATGATGCTGCTTCTGATGTACTTCATCAACCGGGGCAACACCGTGACCCAGGTCCTGTTCTTCAACTGCGACAGCAGTATGCTGTCCTACCGGTTTTACCGGCAGCCCCGGGTCATCCTGGGCATTTTCACGGCCCGGCTGAAATCCCTGACGGCCATCAACCTGCTGCCCACCGCCGTCATCGCCCTGGGGCTTCCCCTGCTGCTGTTGTGCAGCGGCGGCACGGACACCCCCACGGATTATCTGGTGCTGCCCCTGGCCATTCTGGCCATGTCCGTGTTTTTCTCGGTGCACTATCTGGTGCTGTACTACCTGCTGCAGCCCTACACCGCCGGGCTGGAGAACACCAGCTTCGGCTATCGCCTGATCACGGGCCTGACCTATTTTGTCTGCTACATGATCTACGCCAACGTCCACGGGGCAACGATGGCCTTCGGCATCGGCATGATCGTCTTTGCCGCCGTGTATGTGGCCGCGGCCCTGCTGCTGGCCTATCGCCTGGCCCCCAGAACCTTCAGGCTGCGCACATAACAAAGCGCCTCTGGCCGAAAAGGCCGGAGGCGCTCGCTATTTTTTCTGTTATTCTCCCTTAAGCTCCCGCCGGATGGTCCGGAAGCGCTCCGGGATCTCCTGCTCCGTCATGCTCTTGGGAGCCTGCACGGTTCCGGCCTCTCTGGCCGTCTCATAAAACCAGCATTTGTACTCCACAGTTTCCAGGGTGTGTTGCATCTCCTCGATCCGGCGGCGCAGCACCTCCCGCTGGCTCCGGAACATCTCCAGCCGGTCGCCGATGGTGTCGTCCCCCTGGGCGGACAACTGGATGTAATGCCGGATGTCCCGAATGGACATTCCCGCCTTTTTCATGCAGCCGATCATCCGCAGCCACTCATAGTCCGACTCCTGAAACACCCGGATCCCCCCGGGGGAGCGCTCCACCTGGGGCAGCAGCCCCTCCTTATCGTAATACCGCAGCGTGGAGGCAGGCACCCCCAGCCGTTTTGCCATTTCACCCACCGTATAGGCCATAAAAATCCTCCATTCCGTTGGTTCGCTTTCCCATCAGCCCTCCACCGCCGGGAACAGGTTCCAGGGGTAGGTCCGGGGCGGCGGGCAGAACACGTCCACCTCACGGCCGGTGACCGGATGGCGGAAGGCCAGGCGGCAGGACCACAGGGCCGCCGTGCAGTTGGGGTCCTTGCTGCCGTACCGGATATCCCCCAGCAGCGGCAGCCCCCGGGAGGAAAACTGCACCCGGATCTGGTGGGTGCGTCCGGTGTGTAGCCGCACCCGCACCAGAGACAGATCCTCCGTCCGGGACAGCTCCCGGTATTCCAGGCTGGCCTCCCGGACGCCCTTCCGGGGACGCTTCACCACATAGCTCTTGTTGCGCCCGGCGTCCCGGAACAGCAGGTCCGTCAGGGTGGCGGCAGGCTCCTGCGGATGGCCCCGCAGCACCGCCAGATATTCCTTCACCAGCTCATGGGCCTGCACAGCGGCGGTGAGTTTTCCGGTGACCTCCCGCCGCCGGGAGAACACCATGACCCCGCCGGTGATCTTGTCCAGCCGGTGCACCGTGGCGATATAGGGGTTCTTCTGCCCCTGGGCCAGGTAGTGCTCCCGCAGCAGCTGCGGCATACACCGGCCGCTTTCGCTGTCCTCCGACAGCACCCCCACGGGCTTGCAGCAGATCACCAGGTGGGCGTCCTCATACAGAATCTTCAGCGGCTCCATGGCTCACCAGCGGCGGCGGCCCCGATAGGCCCGGCGCTGGCGGCGCTTCCCGCCCCGGCTGCCGTACCGCCGGCTGCGGCGGCCCAGCTTCAGCCACAGAATGAACACGATCACCAGCACCACAACGGCCACCAGAGCCAGCTTCACCCAGGTCTTGGCGAAAAACGCCTCCACGGCGGCCTTGGCCACCAGGAAACGGGACGCGGACACGTCCGCCTGGGCCAGCAGCGGCACCTCGGCGCACACCTGGTCGTTATAGGTAATGGTCAGGGTGCCCAGCTCCTGCCCGGCGGTGACGGGGGCGTTGACCACGTCCTCCTTCAGGGTGACGCTCTTGCGGATGTCCTCATCCTTGGCGTCCTTAGGCAGGAAGGCCTCCACGCTCTGGGCCGGATACAGCATCACCGTGTCCGTCTGCTTGGACAGAGCCACCGGCTGGCGGTACAGCTCGTCGGTGGCCGCCACCTGGCGCATGGAAAAGTTGTTATATGCCCAGTTATACAGCTTGGCGGACTCGGAGAAGCTCTCCACGGTGGCGCCGTTTCCCTTGCAGCCCAGCACCACCGCCACCAGACGGCGGCCGCTGCGCTTGGCGGAGGACACCAGGCAATAGCCGGACTCCTCGGTGGAGCCGGTCTTGATGCCGTCGGCTCCGTCGTACTGATAGCCCATGATCCTCCAGTTGGAGATTAGGGAATTGGTGGTGTACAGCTCCCGCTCCTCGGACATGTTGGTGGCGGGCACCACATAGGAGGCGGTGCTGCAGATCTTCATGAAGGTCTCGTTTTTCATGGCCTCCCGGGTGAACAGATAGATGTCCCAGGCGGTGGAATAGTGGTTGGGGTCATGCAGGCCGTTGGGATTGACAAAGTGGGTGCCGGTGCAGCCCAGCTCCTGGGCCCGCTGATTCATCAGGGCCACAAAGGCGTCCTGGGATCCGGCCACCGTCTCCGCCAGGATGCAGGCCGCCTCGTTGGCGGACACCAGCATCATGCAGTACAGCAGCTGCTCCACCGTCAGCACCTCGCCCTCCTTGATGTCGGCGGAGCTGCCGGTGGGGTCCATGTCGTTGACCAGGGACGGCGCCGCCACCTGCTGGTCCAGGGTCAGCACCCCCTGGTCCACGGCCTCCAGGGTCAGCAGGGCGGTCATGACCTTGGTGATGCTGGCGGGATACTCGGTGTCCCGCTCGTTGAGCCCGTACAGCATCCGCCCGGACTCATAGTCCATCAGCAGGGCCGCCTTGGCGTTCACCTGGGGCAGGTCCACCGCACTGGCCTGGGGCACGCAGAACAGGCCCGTCAGCAGAAGCGTCAGCAAAAAAACAGATAAAAACCGGCGAATTTTCATTTTCTTTTTCTCCATCTATGCTATAATGGTGGTGGGATAAGGGACAGCGTGCCCGATCCCTGCTTATCACCTCTCATTATAAGCAAAATCCAACAGGGAGTCAACAACAGAGCCTATGGGAAAAGTTACAAAAACGGAAATATTTTTGCTGGTCCTGACGCTTCTGTTTGCGGCGGCGGCGGCAGCGGCGCTGTTCTTCACCGGCCGCCCCCGGTCCGAGGGGTACACCGTCACCACCCAGCGGGACGATGCCGGTCCCCAGGAGCCCCAGTCCGGCCCCCTGAACATCAACACGGCCACTGCCGCCCAGCTGGAGACCCTGGACGGCATCGGCCCGGTGCTGGCCCAGCGCATCGTGGAATACCGCGAGACCAACGGCCCCTTCGCCTCCGTGGAGGGACTCCTGGAGGTCAAGGGCCTGGGACCCGGCATATTGGAAGCCATCCGCCCCCAGATCACCATAGAGGAGGAACCATGAAAATTTTAGTAGTAGACGACGAGCAGCTGCTGGTCAAGGGCATCAAATTCAACCTGGAAAACGAGGGCTATCAGGTGCTCACCGCCTATGACGGGGCCGCAGCCGTGGAGCTGGCCCGGCGGGAGAGCCTGGACCTGATCATCCTGGATCTGATGATGCCCCAGCTGTCCGGCAGCGAGGCCTGCATGAAGATCCGGGAGTTTTCCGACGTGCCCATCATCATGCTCACCGCCCGCAGCGAGGACGCGGACAAGCTCATGGGCTTTGCCTGCGGGGCCGACGACTATGTGACCAAGCCCTTCAACATCCTGGAGCTGAAGGCCCGGATCAAGGCCCTGCTGCGCCGGGCCAGGGGTCCCGCCCGGCCGGGCCGCAATTCCGCCCTGCTGACGGCGGGGGATCTGAGCCTGGATACCGAGCAGCGGGTGGCCATCCGGGACGGCCGCACCATCGACCTGACGGCCAAGGAATACGACCTGATCGAGCTGCTGATGAAAAATCCCCGGCGTGTCTATAGCCGGGAGAGCCTGATGAACCTGGTGTGGGGCTATTCCTACGCCGGGGACTACCGCACCGTGGACGTGCACATCCGCCGCCTGCGGGAGAAGCTGGAGCGGGTCCCGGCGGAGCCGGAATACATCATGACAAAGTGGGGAGTGGGTTACTATTTTGCGGGGGAAAACCAGCCTACAGTTTAAGTTCAGCATGAGCTATATCCTCATCATCCTGGCGGTGCTGGTGCTGCTGAATACCTATCCGCTGCTGGTGTCCCAGAGTCTGGTGTTCCGGACCAAGGAGACGGCCATGAAAAGCAGCGTCAAGATGGTGGAATCGGCCCTGTCGGGCCTGCCGGAGCTGACGGAGGAAAACGTGGGCCAGGCCCTGGCCTCGGTGGAGGAGACCGGCGTATCCCGCCTGCTGGTGACGGACACCTCCGGCTGCATCCTGTTCGACACCCGGGAGGGCGGCAGCGCCAAGGGGATGTACGCCATGTATACCGAGATCGTCCAGGCTCTGGACGGCAGCGACGCCTTCTACTGCCGGTATGACAGCCATGCTTTTTTAAGCCGGGGCGCTTCCCCGGTGGTATACCGCAACCGCATCATCGGCGCGGTGTACGCCTATGAATACGACACCCAGCAGGCGGAGCTGCTGCAGAGCTTCCAGACCAACCTGACCCGCATCTCCCTGCTGATCGGCGTTCTGGTGGTTGCCCTCAGCGCTCTGCTGTCCCGGGCCTTCACCCGGAAGATCCGGGAGCTGCTCCAGGCCATCCGTCAGGTCCGGGAGGGGGCCTACAGCCATCGGGCCTCCGTCCGGGGGAATGATGAAATCGCCCAGCTGGCCACAGAGTTCAACAGCCTGACGGACCGCCTGCAGACCACCGAGGCCGCCCGCCGCCGCTTTGTGTCCGACGCCAGCCACGAGCTGAAAACGCCCCTGGCCGGTATCCGTCTGCTGACGGACTCCATCCTTCAGACGGAGGACATGAACGCCGACACCACCCGGGAATTTGTGGAGGATATCGGCCGGGAGGCCCAGCGGCTCAGCCGCATCACCGAGGACCTGCTGCGCCTGACCCGGCTGGACAGCGGCATCCAGGACGCGGCCTATCCCGTGTCCGTGTCCCGGGTGCTGGAGCGGGTGGTCCGTATGCTGGGGGTGGTGGCCCGGGAAAAGGAGGTCACCCTGACCTATGAGACGGAGGAGGACGCCGTGGTCCGGGCCACCGAGGACGACATCCACCAGATTCTCTATAACCTCATGGAAAACGGCATCAAGTATTCCGGCTCCATGGGCTTTGTCCACACCACCCTGAAAACCGTCGGCGACACCGTGGTCATTTCCGTGGAGGACAACGGCATCGGCATCCCCAACGAGGACATGGAGCACATATTCGAGCGGTTCTACCGGGTGGACAAGAATCGCTCCCGGGCCGTGGGCGGCACGGGTCTGGGTCTGAGCATCGTCAGCGACACCGTGCGCCGCCGGGGCGGCTCCATCCGGGCCCAGCACCGGCAGTCCGGCAGCGGCACCGTGTTCATCGTGGAGCTGCCCCTGGCCCGGCGAGAGGAGGCGGACGAATGAAAAAACGGATCTTTCTCCTGCTGCTTTGTCTGGCACTGCTGCTTACCGGCTGCGCCGCCAGCCGCCGTACGCCCAAACAGACCTTCCGGATCTACGGCCTGTCCGGCGCCCCGGGCGGCGATGCCATCTCCGCCGTGGACGTGGACTGGTCGGAGCGGAAAAGCCTCACCGTGGACCAGCAGGCCCAGGCGGCTCTGGAGCAGCTGCTGGGGGCGTGCACCGAGCCGGGCTACCGCACGCCCATCCCCCAGGGGGTGACGCTGCGCAGCTGCCAGCTTACCGGCGGCATGGCCCTGGTGGACTTCTCCCAGGGGTATGAGCAGCTGTCCGGCATCGACCTGACCATCGCCGACTACTGCGTCACCCTGACCCTGTCCCAGCTGCCCGGTATCTCCGTGGTCCGCATCACCGTGGAGGGCCAGGACCTGGCCTATCGGACCCACAGCCTGCTGCAGTCCCGGGAGGTGCTGATGACCAGCGAGGACGACGTGACCCGCACCCTGGGGGTGCGCCTGTTCTTCCCCGCCTGGGAAAGCGGCCTGCTGACGTCGGAATCCCGGACCCTGACCCTCCACGAGGGCGACAGCGCCGTGGAGGCCATCATGTCCGCCCTGATGGAGGGCCCCCAGACCGAGAGTCTGTCCCCTCTGCTGCCGGAGGGCTTCCAGATGCTGACGGTCCGGGTGGAAAGCGGCACCTGCTATCTGAATCTGCCCCGGTCGGACGTGTCCCTGCTGCCGGAGGGCCTGGAGGCCCAGCAGCTGCTGGTCCGGGGCTTGGTGAACTCCCTGTGCTCCGCCAACGGCGTGGACCGGGTCCAGCTGCTGCTGGACGGCCAGGTGGCCGCCTCCTTCGGCCAGGTGGACATCAGCGGCCCCCTGTACCGGGAGTGACCGCTCCGATTCCTGAAAAAAGCGTGCTGCCCGCGGGCGGCACGCTTTTTTTGAACGATTTTGGCTTACTCCTGGTCCTCGTCGTCCTGGGCATTGGCCAGGTCGCTGAGATCGAACTCCAGCTTCTCGCCGCAGTTGGGGCAGCGGATCTCGCCGCTCTCCAGGGTATCCTCGTCGAAGACGATCTCCTCCTCGCACACGGGGCAGGTGGTCTCGAAATAGGACTCGTCGTCGTCATCGTCGTAGTCCTCATCCTCATCCTCGTCCACGTCGTCATCCAGCTCGTAGAGGGCCTGCTCCACGTCGGACAGATCGTCGCTGACGGCATCCAGACCGTCCTCCACGTCGCACAGCTCGTCCTCCAGGTCCACGAACTTCTCAGCCATGTCGTCCAGCACGTCGATGATGGCAGCGATGAGCTTGCCCTCCTTGGTGTCGGTGTCCAGCGCCAGGCCCTCGGCCAGGCCCTTCAGATAAGCTACCTTCTCAGAAATTTCCATGTTCATGCTCCTTTCCTGATATGGGTGGTGGTGGGAAAACCGCAGTCCTTACTTGGCGCGGCCCAGATACTCGCCGGTGCGGGTGTCGATGGTAATCTTGTCGCCAATGTTGATAAACAGGGGCACCTTCACCTCGGCGCCGGTCTCCACGGTGGCGGGCTTCAGGGTGTTGGTGGCGGTGTTGCCGGCCAGGCCCGGCTCGGTCTCGGTGACCTCCAGGTCCATGAAGTTGGGGCACTCCAGGCCGAACACGCTGCCCTTATAGCTCAGCACCTTGCACACGGTGTTCTCGGTGATGAAGCGGAAGGCGTCTCCCAGCAGGTCCTTGCCCAGGGGCACCATGTCGAAGGTCTCCTGGTCCATGAAGTAATACAGGTCGCCGTCGTTATAGCTGTAAGCCATGTCCTTGCGCTCCACGAAGGCTTCCTCGAACTTTGCGGTGGGGTTGAAGGAAGTTTCGGTGACGGCGCCGGTGACGATGTTCTTCATCTTGGTGCGCACGAAGGCCGCGCCCTTGCCGGGCTTGACGTGCTGGAAGCTGACGACGGTCATGACCTGACCGTCCATCTCGAAGGTGACGCCGTTCCTGAAATCGCCTGCTGTTATCATATATCCTGTCCTCCTGTGGCTTATAGTTTATATAACCAAGACATTTTACACTACATATCTTATTTTGGCAAGCCCTTCGTTTACAGAATAAGCAAATCCTTGGGCGCTTTTGTGATATTTTCGCAGCCATTGCCGGTCAGATAGATGACGTCCTCTATTCTGACGCCGAATTTGCCGGGGAGATAGATGCCCGGCTCGGCGGAGATGACGGCGCCCTCGGGCATGGGGCGCTGGTTTGCGGGGGAGGCCGTGGGCTGCTCGTGGATGTCGAGGCCCACGCCGTGGCCGAAGCCGTGGCCGAAGTAGGCGCCGTAGCACGCGTCGGCTATGACCTTGGCGCCGGCGTTGTGGATCTCGGCTCCGGTGACGCCCGGGCGCGCGACGGCTATGCCCGCCTTCTGGGCCTCGAGGACCGTGTAATAGACATTGCGCATCTCGTCCGTGGCGGAGCCGATAGCGACGGTGCGGGTCATGTCGGAGCAGTAGCCGTTCTTCAGGCAGCCGAAGTCCATGGTGACGAAGTCGCCGGACTTTATGACCTCGTCCCCGGGCACGCCGTGGGGCATGCTGCTCTTCGCGCCGGTGACGACGATGGGGTCAAAGGAGTTGCCCTCCGCGCCGTGTATGCGCATGCGGTAGGTGAGCTCCGCGGCGATCTCGCGCTCCACGGCGCCGGGCTTGAGCAGGGGCAGGACCTCCTCGAGCGCGGTCTCGGCTATGCGCTGGGCGGCGATCAGGCTCTGGAGCTCCTCCTTGGTCTTGCAGGAGCGCAGCTCCACGAGCAGGGCCTGGGCGGGCAGCAGCTCGCGGCCGAGGGCCTTCTCCATGCGCAGGTACATCGCGTGGCTGAGCTTCTCCTCCTCCGCGCCGATGCGCTCGAGCTCATTGCGGTCGCACAGCTCGCGCAGTATGCCGGGCAGCGGGCGCTCGCGGGTGGTGAGGACGACCTCCACGCCCGGCGCGGCCTGATTCTGCGCGGCCTCTATATACCTCGAGTCCGTGACCAGCCACGCGGCGTCGCGCGCGATGATCGCGGCGCTGTCCGTGGGCAGAAAGCCCGTGGCGTAGTAGATGTCCCGGTCGTCCATGAGCAGGACGGCGTCCAGCCCGGCGCGGGCGACGGCTTCTTTGACTCTCTCGGTGTTTGCCATTTTAAATATGCCTCCAATGTGTGTATTTCATTCCGCAAGGACTATATCGCTCTCGTCCATGGGCCCGGCGAGCCTCTGGCCGAGGGAATATATCGAAACGCTGTCCACGCCCTCGAGGGCGCAGAAGGTGAGCACGGCGCAGCAGTCGGCCAGCGTGCGGTCGAAGCCGGTGAGCTCCGCCCACTCGGGCGAGACCTCTAGCCGCAGCTCCGTGCCCTCCAGCCTCCAGGCAAGGATCTTTGCGTCCCCCGGCGCCGCGCGGGCGAGGCCCGGGTCCTCCGGCTCGGCGTTGAAGGCGGAGACGGCGCCGTTTATACTGCCCGCCTGGGCCTGAACACTGCGTCTCTCGGACTGGATGAGCCCCTCGCTGACGCTGTGCTCCGCGTCTGACGTGCGCCGCCAGACCTCCACCGTCAGCGCGGCGTGTCCGCAGGAGGAGAGCGTCAAGAGCGCGAGCGCGAGGCAGAGCGCGGCGATGATGCGTCTTTTCACTGCTGCGCCCCCTCTCCCGGCTCCGGGAAGGACACGGAAAAGCGCGTGCCCCCGCCCTCCCGGGCCTCGACCGTGATGCTGCCGCCCAGGGCCGTCACCGCGTCGTGGACTATCGAGAGTCCCAGACCGCTGCCGCCCTTTTCGCGGGAGCGCGCCTTGTCGACGCGGTAAAAGCGCGAGAAGATGTTCGGGAGGTCGGCCTCTGGTATACCTATGCCGGTGTCCTCCACGTCGAGCAGTATCCTGCCCTCGCCGCGGCGCACGCGGATGTCCACGCTGCCGCCCTCGACGTTGTATTTCACGGCGTTTTCCGCCAGGTTGAAGACTATCTGGTACACGTCGTCCTCCGAGGCCGAGATTATGCAGCCCGGCTCCGGCTCGCAGCGGAGCGTTACGCCGAGGCCCTCCGCCAACGGCGAGAGCAGCCGCAGCGTGGAGCGCGCCACCTCGCCGAGGTCCACGGGCACGCGCGCGGCCTGCACGCCGTCGTCCCGGCGGGAGAGGTCCAGCAGCTTTTCCGTAGTGCGCTGGAGCCGGTCCGCCTCGGTGCCGATGTCGGAGACGAACTCGCGCATCGTGGCCTCGTCCATGTCGGCGTTCTGCTCTATGCTGTCCGCCAGCAGCCGGATGGCGGCAAGCGGGGTCTTGAGCTCGTGCGAGGCGTCCGAGACAAAGCGGCGGCGCTGCTGCTCCGTGGTCTCCAGGGTCTGCGTCATGTTGTTGAACTCCTCGCAGAGCTCGGTCAGCTCGTCGTTGCCCTCGGGCTTTAGCCGGTGGGCGTAATCCCCGCCGCGGACGACGCGGATGGCCTCCGCGAGGCGGGTTATGCGCCGGGTCAGCGCGCGGGAGAAGACGACGGTCAGCGCCAGCGCGGCGACGCTGGCCGCGATGGAGATGGTGACGAGGCGATTCTGGATGGAGAGGATGAGCTCCGCCTGCGCCGTGTCGTGCTCCTGCACGTAAACGGCCCCGAGCGTGACGCCCCCCGCGCGCACGGGCATGGCCGCCGTGGAGACGAAGGCCCCGCCGGAGAACACGGAGTGGAACACCTGCTTGCCCTCCAGCGCCAAGGCCACCTCCGCGAGCATGGCGGCCTTGCCCTTGCCGGACGGGCTTCCCGTGTCGTAGAGGATGATACCGAGCTCGTCGGTCACGACGATGCGCCCGGAGGAGGAGAGCTCCAGCAGGTCCATGACCTGGCCCACGGACTCCGGCTCCAGCGGACTGAGCGTCGAGAGCGAGGAGGAGATGACCGAGGCCTGGCTGAGCAGCGAGCTCTCCTTCTCCGAGGCCACCAGGTCGCGCGAGGCGGCGATGGGGTAGGTGTTCAGCAGCACGATGAGCCCGGCCAAGAGCGCGCAGAAAGAGAGCACGAACTTGAACTGTACGCGCTCCGTTATCCCTCTTCTCTTTGACCCGTCCCTGCTCATTGCGGCCTCACTCGGCGAAGTAGTAGCCGACGCCCCACTTGGTGATTATCAGCCGGGGCGAGGCGGGGTCATCCTCTATCTTCTCGCGCAGGCGGCGGATGTGGACGTCCACGGTGCGCTCGTCGCCCTGGTAGTCGTAGCCCCAGACGAGGTTGAGGAGGTTGTCCCGGCTGTACACGCGGCCGGGGTTCTTTATGAAGAGCTCGACAAGGTCGAACTCCCGGGCCGTGAGGTCCACGGGGCGGCCGTTCTTGCGCACGGCGCGCTTGTCGGTGTCTATCTCCAGGCCGCGGCGCTCTATGACCGCGGCGGATGGCCCGGCGGCGGGCATGGAGGCCCGGCGCAGCAGCGCGCGGATGCGCGCCTTGAGCTCGAGGATGTTGAAGGGCTTGGTGATGTAGTCGTCCGCGCCGGACTCGAAGCCCAGCAGCTTGTCCGCGTCCTCGCTGCGCGCCGTGAGCATGATTATCGGCACGGTGGAGAAGGCGCGGATCTTCTGGCAGGCCTCCAGCCCGTCGAGCCCCGGCATCATGAGGTCTAGGATGATGAGGCTGTATTCGCCCGCGGCGGCCATCTGCACGGCAGTCTCCCCGTCGTAGCAGGCGTCCACGGAGTAGCCCTCGTTCTCGAGGTTGAATTTTATTCCCTTGACGAGCAGCTTTTCGTCGTCCACGACGAGAATTTTCATGGGTATTCCTCCTGAGCGTCGGCGCATACGTAGTCCCTGAGGCCCTCCAGCGTGGCCTCTCCTATGCCGGGAACCTCCAGCAGCTCCTGCACGTCGGAAAAGGGACCGTGTTCTGCGCGGTAGTCGATAATTGCGGCGGCCTTGACGGGGCCGATGCCGGGCAGGAGGTCGAGCTCCTCCGCCCCGGCGCTGTTTATGTCGATGAGGCCGGAGCCCTGCTCCGTCTCCGCGGCGGACACGGCGGCCTCGCCCCGCGAGACGGCGACCGGCCCGTCCTTGTTCCCGCGCGCGGCCAGGACACCGGCGGAAAACAGCAGCGCCGCCGCGAGCACAGCCGCGGAGGACCGCGTCAAACCCCTCACGCCCGGCGCCTCCCTTGCATTTTTTGATGTTGCTTTTCGCTGGTACGGACTGTATAATCTGTGTTATATAGAGCCGTCCCTGCACACAATGATAACATATTATAGCGGAGATTGATATGAAAAAAATCAAGTTGCTGCCCATAATTTTGCTCTTCTGCCTTTTGCTGTCCTCGCTGGGCCTGCCCGCCCTCGCGCTGGAGGAGCCGGAGCTGAGCTCCTCCTACGCCGTACTCATGGACGCGGACTCCGGGCGGATATTCTACCAGAAGGACGCTGACGCCAAGGCTTACCCCGCCTCGCTGACGAAGGTCATGACCGTCCTCGTCGCCGTCGAGGCCGTGGAGCGCGGCGAGTTCTCCCTCACCGACAGCGTCACGGCCAGCGATACCTGCCTGGAAGGCATGGTGGACGACGGCAGCACCGCCGGCATAGTCCCCGGCGAGACGATGCCGCTGCAGGACCTCCTCTACTGCGCCCTGCTCGCCTCCGCAAACGAGGCCTGCAACGTCATAGCCGAGTACATAGGCGGCTCCGTGGACGCCTTTGTGGAGATGATGAACACCCGCGCCGAGGAGCTCGGCTGCACCGGCACCCACTTTGCCAACACCCACGGCCTGCCCGATGAGAACCACTACACCACCGCCCACGACATCGCCCTCATCTACCTCGAGGCCATCTCCCACGACCTCTTCGCCGAGATAAGCGGCACCGTGAGCTATTCCGTGGCCCCCACCAACGTCTCCGACGTGCGCGAGCTCTCCAACACCAACTCGCTCATCAACCAGAACGCCACCTTCTACCCCGGCTACTACTACGAGTACGCCAAGGACGGCAAGACCGGCCACACCAGCGCCGCGGGCTACTGCCTCGTCTCCTCCGCCGAGAAGAACGGCGTCCACGTCATAGCCGCGGTCCTCGGCGGCCAGGCCAACGACAACGGCTCCGGCGGCTACAACTACACCAACTTTGCCGACAGCATCACGCTCTACAACTGGGCGTTTGAAAACTTCTCCTCCCGTGAGATACTCAGCTCCTCGGAGCTCATAACCGAGGTCAACGTGGCCATGGCTGCGGACGACGGCAAGGCCACGCTCCGGCCCAACACGGTGCTCACCGCCGTGGTCGCAAACGACTTCGACGTCTCCAGCCTCAAGCGCGACATCGTCATTTACAGCGAGCGCGACGGCGAGACGCTCGAGGCGCCCATCGCCGCGGGCACGGTGCTCGGCGAGATAACGCTCAGTCTGAACGGGGACGTGTACGGCACGACCCAGCTCATCGCGGGCAGCTCCGTCGAGCTCTCCAAGACGCAGTACATGAAAAACCAGATCGCCGAGGTCCTGGGCATGACCTGGGTGAAGATCGTCATCGTCGCCCTGGTCCTCGCGCTGATCTGCTACATAGCCCTGGTGGTGAGATACCGCGTGCTGCACAAGCGCCACATGCGCGAGCTGCGCCGCGCCAAGCTGGAGAGGCAGCGCCGCATGGCCGAAGCCGCCGCTCAGGAGCCCGCCCGGAGCGCCCAGGACGCGGTCCAGCCCGATGAGGCCAAGCGTCTCGCCCAGGAAAAGGCCCGGCGGGACTACTTTGAGGAGTTCTTCAAGAACAAGCAGGACTGAAAAACCGCCAGACCCCATCCCTCCGGATGGGGTCTGAACATATATGGAGGATACCGAACATGGACGTTTCAAAACTTGACGCCCGGGAGCTCGTGGAGCTCTGCGAGGGGGCGGACTGCTGGCACACGCGCGCCGTACCCCGGCTGGGGCTGCACCCGCTGATGATGGCCGACGGCCCCCACGGCCTGCGCAAACAGGAGCACACGGGCGACATGCTGGGCATGAACCGCTCCCTGCCCGCCACCTGCTTCCCCACCGCCGTGCTCACCGCCTGCGGCTGGGACGAGGAGCTGCTCTTTGAGATAGGCGCGGCCCTTGGCCGGGAGGCGCTCGCGGAGGGCGTGGGCCTCATCCTCGGCCCGGGCGCGAACCTCAAGCGCAGCCCGCTCTGCGGGCGGAACTTCGAGTACTTCTCCGAGGACCCGCTGCTCACGGGCAAGCTTGCCGCCGCCTTCATCCGCGGCGTGCAGTCCGAGGGCGCGGGCGCCTGTCTAAAGCACTTCGCCTGCAACAGCCAGGAGTACAAGCGCTTTTCCTCCGACAGCGTCGTGGACGGGCGCACGCTCCGGGAGCTGTACCTCCGCGGCTTTGAGATCGCCGTCCGCGAGGGGCGGCCCGCCTCCGTCATGTGCGCCTACAACGCCGTGAACGGCGTGCACTGCTCGGACAACAAGACGCTGCTGACCGACATCCTCCGCTCCGACTGGGGCTTTGACGGCGCTGTCATAACCGACTGGGGCGCCATGAGCGACCGCGTCCGCGGCTTTGAGGCCGGCTGCGACCTCATGATGCCCGGCGGCTCGCTCTACATGGAGCTCGAGTGCCTCGCGGCGCTCCGGCTGGGTCTGCTACGGCGGGAGGCGGTGGAAAAATGCGCCGCGCGCGTGGCGCGCCTTGCGGAGAAATACTCCGCCCCCGCTGCCGAGGGCCGCACCGCCGACCTCGACGCGAACCACGACCTCGCCCCCCGCGCGGCGGCGAGCTGCGCCGTGCTGCTCAAGAACGAGGGCGGCGTTCTGCCCATACGCGACCGGGCGGGGACGGTTTTCATCGGCGACATGGCCGTCCACCCGCGCTATCAGGGCTCCGGCAGCAGCCACATAAACGCCCGGAAGCTCACCAGCGCCGCGGGCGCCTGCCCGGACGTGCGCTGGGTGCAGGGCTGCCTCGGCGACGGCAGCGCGCCGGGGACGCTCATAGACGAGGCCGTCGCGGCGGCGCGGCGGGCCGGGACCGCCGTGGTCTTTGCCGGGCTCCCGCCCCAGTGCGAGTCCGAGGGCTTCGACCGTGCGGACATGTCCCTGCCCGAGGGCCACGACCGGCTCATCGAAGCCGTGGCGGCGGCGAATCCTAACACCGTGGTCGTGCTCTCCTGCGGCGGCGCGGTGGAGCTGCCCTGGGCGGACAAGGTGCGCGGCATCCTCTACCTCGGACTGTCCGGCGAGGCGGGCGGCGAGGCGGCGGCGGAGCTGCTCTTCGGGGACGCGAACCCCGGCGGCAAGCTGGCCGAGAGCTGGCCGCTGCGCTATTCCGACTGCGTCTGCGCGCCCTATTACGGCGAGCGCGACCCCCTCTACCGCGAGGGCCTCTACGTCGGCTACCGCCATTACGCCAGCGCTGGCATACCCGTGCGCTTCCCCTTCGGCCACGGGCTGAGCTACACGAGCTTTGCCTACTCCGACCTCGCAGCCGACGAGGGCGGCGTCTCCTTCACGCTGACGAACACCGGCGCCGTCCCGGGCGCCGAGGTGGCGCAGCTCTATTTCACGCCGCCGGAGAGCGGATATTACCGCCCGAGGCTGAATCTCTGCGGCTTTGCGCGCGTGCAGCTTGCGCCCGGCGAGAGCCGCCGGGTGCGCATAGACCTCGACCCGGGCGCCCTCGCGGTCTGGACGGATGCGGGATGGCGCACGCCGGGCGGGACTTACCGCCTCGCCCTCGGCTCGAGCAGCGCCGACATCCGCCTCGAGGCGGAGCTCAGCCTCGCCGGGGACGCTCTGCCGGAGCCGCCCGGGACGCCGGGCTGGTACTTTGCCCCCTCCGGCACGCCGGACACGGCGGACTTTGAGCGCCTGCTGGGCCGCAGGGCCCCGGAGCGGCTGCTCCGCCGCGGGCTATACACCATGGAGAACACCCTGCTCGACATCCACGCCGACAGCCGGCTCGCCCGGGCGCTCTACCGCGCGATGGAGCTGGTCATCGCCCGCGCCTCCGGCTGGGACAGGAGCTCGCCCGAATACCGCATGATGCTCTCCTCGGCGGCGGACGCCTCCCTGAGCGGTATGCAGATAAACGGCGGCGTGCGCGGGCCCTGGCTCCGCGTGCTGCTGGAGCTTGCTAACGGCCGCTCCTCCCACGCCCTGGCTCGGCTGCTCGGAAGATAGGCCCATACATAAAAACCGCGCGGCCGCCGAAAAAGGCGGCCGCGCTTTTTTCACAGCCCCGCGGGCCTGGGCGCCTCCGAGAGCAGGTCCTTGGAGACCGGGGTGTAGAAAAGCCGGGGTATGTCCGCCGGCGAGGCGGCGAGGGGCAGCAGCCACATCAGCTTCGCCACGGCGGCCTCGGTGGTCATGTCGTAGGCCTCCATGATGCCGGGACTGCGCGCCAGGGCGCTGCCCGTGCCGTACACCGCGAGGTCGGAGCCCTCGTTCTGCACCTGGGTGGTCATGACTATGGCCTTGCCCTCCCTCGCCGCCGACTTCACCAGGGCGTGCATGCCTCCGCGCTCCGGCAGTCCGCCGACGCCGAAGCTCTCTATGACCAGTGCCCGGCAGCGGCGGAGCATGAACTCCAGCAGCTCCGGCTCCGTGCCGGGGATGAGCTTCAAAAGCCCCACGCGGGTGTCGAGCCCGCCGTAAAACTTCGGCTCCGGCAGGTGCTCCGGCTCTATGTAACGCAGGATGCGGCCGTCGCGCACGGCCGCTATGTTCGGGTAGTTGATGCTCGAGAAGGCGTCGAAGCTCTTCGAATGCGTCTTCCTCGCGCGGGTGCCGAGGATGACCCGGCCGTTGAAGACGATGCAGACCCCGTGTATGCCGCCGTCGCAGGCGCAGGCAAAGGCGTCGCGCAGGTTCTGGCGCGAGTCCGTAGTGTCAACGCCGATGGGCTTCTGCGCGCCGGTCAGGATGATGGGCTTGGGGCTGCGCTGGATGAGATAGCTCAGCGCGGCGGCGGTGTAGGCCATCGTGTCCGTGCCGTGGCTGATGACGAAGCCGTCGAAGCGCGAGTAGTTTCGGCGCACGGTGCGCGCCATCTCCAGCCACTCGTCCGGGCCTATGTTGGTGCTGTCGAGCTCGAAGAGCTGCACGCTCTCGGCCTCGCATAGCTCCGCCACGTCCGGCACATAGCCGAGCAGTGCCGACGCGCCCACCCCCGGCAGCAGCCCCTCGTCCGACATCTCCGAGGCGATGGTGCCGCCCGTGCCAATGAAGAGTATCCGCTTTTTCACGCGGGTGCGCCTCCTATTTACAGATTATTTATATTATAACACAGCTTAATAAACGTTAATATGCTTGGATAATGCAAGGAGCTGTGTTATAATAAAAAATCAATTTCCCGAAGCTTTGTATTTTAGGGGAGGAACTTTGTACATGAGCGGGAAAAAGACGATAGTCGTAAAGATAGGCACCAGCTCCCTGACGGAGAAGAGCGGGCGGCTCTCGCCGGAGCGGCTGCGCTCGCTGACGGCTCAGGTGGCGCAGCTCCGGGACGAGGGGCACCAGGGCGTCATGGTGACGAGCGCGGCCATTGCCGCGGGCTACACGCTGCTGGGCTATCACGAGCGGCCCAAGGCGACGGCGGCAAAGCAGGCCTGCGCCGCGGTTGGCCAGGGGCTGCTGATGGAGGAATACACGCGCTGCCTGCACGAGCACGGCTACGTTGCGGCGCAGCTGCTGCTCACGCGGGACGACTTCCGCGACCGGCGGCGCTATCACAACGCCTTTTCGGCGCTCGAGGTGCTGCTCGCGCGCGGGGCGGTGCCCATAATAAATGAAAACGACACGGTGTCCATCGCCGAGCTGAAGCTGGGCGACAACGACATGCTCTCGGCCCAGGTGGCGGCGATGCTGCACGCGGACCTCCTCGTGCTGCTGACGGACACGGACGGGCTCTACACCGCCGACCCGCGCTCGGACCCGGACGCGGAGCACATCGATACGGTTGAGCGCGTCACGCCGGAGCTGGAGGCCCTCGCGGGCGGCGCGGGCAGCGCCAACGGCACCGGCGGCATGGCCACTAAGGTCGAGGGCGCTAAGCTCGCCTCCGGCGCGGGCGTGCCTGTGGTCATCTGCCGCTCCGCGGAGCCGGACGTGCTGCAAAAGGCCGTCGCCGGCACGGCGCGGGGCACATACTTCAAGGCGGGCAGCGGCATGAAGACGCGCCTGCAGTGGATGGCCTTCTACGCCCCGACCAGGGGCAACATCTACATCGACCCCGGCGCGGCGGAGGCGCTCTGCCGCCGCGGCAAGAGTCTGCTGCCGGCGGGCGTGCGCGCCGCGGAGGGCGACTTTGCCCCCGGCGACGTCGTAAGGGTCTGGCTCTCCGGCGGCGGGGCGCTGCTGGGGCGCGGCATAGTCAACTACAGCTCATCCGAGCTGAAAAACATAGCGGGGCTCTCCTCTGCGGAGGCCGCCGCGCGCTGCCCCGGCCGACCGCCGGAGGTGGTGCACCAAGACAACTGGGTCTACACAGAAACGGAGGTAACAGAATGAAAACACTCGTCGAAAGCGCAAAGGCCGCAAAGGCCGCGAGCCTCGAAGTCGCCCAGCTTGGCACTGAGCGAAAAAACGAGGCGCTGCGTGCCATGGCAAAGGCTCTGGTCGAAAAGACGCCGGAGATCCTCGCGGCCAATGAAAAGGACATGGCCAAGGGCCGCGAGAGCGGCATGCCCGAGTCCCTGCTCGACCGCCTGATGCTCAACGCCGACCGCATAGCCGGCATGGCCGAGGGCCTGGACCAGGTGGCGGCGCTGCCCGACCCCATCGGGCGCGTGATGGACGAGTGGACCCGCCCCAACGGGCTCGTCATCCGCAAGGTCCGCGTACCCATGGGCGTCATCGGCATAATCTACGAGGCGAGGCCGAACGTCACGGTGGACGCCGCGGCGCTGGCCTTCAAGGCCGGCAGCGCGATGCTCCTGCGCGGCAGTTCCTCGGCCTATGAGTCGAACGCGGCGCTGGTGCGCGTCATGCGCGAGTCGCTGGAAGCCTCCGGCGTCACGCCCGACGCGGTCTGCCTGGTCGAGGACCCGAGCCACGAGACCGTCGACCGCATGCTCAAGCTGCGGGAGTACATCGACCTCATCGTCCCCCGCGGCGGCGCGAGGCTCATAAACAACGCCGTGATGAACTCCACCGTGCCCGTCTTGCAGACCGGCACCGGCAACTGCCACGTCTACGTGGACAAGAGCGCGGACTACGCGATGGCCGAGGCCATAGTCATAAATGCCAAGACCCAGCGCACCGGCGTCTGCAACGCCGCCGAGACCCTGCTGGTGCAGGTGGACTGGGCTGAGGAGCACCTCAAGTCGCTTTTGAAGGCGCTCACGGACAAGAACGTGGAGCTCCACGGCGACGAGGCCGCGGCGCAGTACACCGAGGGCATGATACCGGCCACCGAGGCCGACTGGGCGGACGAATATCTCCGCCTCGCCATGGCCGTCAAGGTCGTCCCCGACGTCAAGGCCGCCGTCGAGCACATAAACCGCTACGGCACCAAGCATACGGAGTGCATAGTCACGGCCGACAAGGCGAACGCCGACTACTTCCTGCGCAACGTGGACGCCGCCGTCGTGGACTGGAACGCCTCCACGCGCTTCACGGACGGCTTCGAGTTCGGCTTCGGCGCGGAGCTCGGCATCTCGACGCAGAAGCTCCACGCCCGCGGCCCGCTCGGCCTTGAGGAGATAACGAGCTACAAGTACCTGGTGCTGGGCACCGGCCAGGTGCGTCCGTAAGGGAGGCGTCAGCATGGGAAAGACAGCATTCATAGGCAGCGGCAGCATGGCGCGGGCCATAATCGGCGGCCTCGTGCGGCACGGGGTGCCGGGCGGGGACATCCTCGTCGTGAACCCGCGCAACCCGAAGAGCACGGGCGAGGTCCAGGCGATGTACGGCGCCGTGCCCTCGGCGCCCGAGGCGATACGCAAGGCCGACACGGTGGTCATCGCCGTGAAGCCCCAGAGCTTCCCCGAGGCCGCGCCGGTGTACCGGGACTTCATCGCCCCGGGCACGCTGGTGGTGACCATCATGGCCGGCATCGGCACGGAGACGGTCGAGGCAGCCTTCCCCCAGGCGAGGGTCGTGCGCGTCATGCCGAACATCGCGATGTCCGTCGGCTGCGGCGCCTCCGGCGTGGCCCCCGGCAAAACGGCGACGGATGCAGACGTGGAAAAGGTCGTCGGCATCTTTGCCTGCGGCGGCGTGGCCGTGAAGATAGACGAGAGCGAGATCGACGACGTGGCGGCCCTCTCGGGCAGCGGCGCGGCGTATGTGTACCTGCTCATAGAGGCGCTGCGCGACGCGGCGATAGAGGACGGCATGGCCCTGGAGAAGGCCGCGATGCTCGCGCGCCAGACGCTCATCGGCGCGGCGAGGCAGCTGGAGGCCGAGGACGTCCCGCCCGAGGAGCTCCGCCGGCGCATCACCTCCAAGAAGGGCACCACCGAGGCCGCGATAAAGGCCATGTGCGAGCTCGGCCTCCCCGAGGCCGTGAAGGCCGGGTTCCGGGCCAACAAGAGGCGCTCCAAGGAGCTGGCCAGGGGAGAGTGACCCTCCGCGGCGCCTTTTACAGACAGGAAAAACTTAAGATTCTAGATATATAAGGAGACGACCAATGCTTCAGAGACCCTTTGAAAAAGTCATGGCCGCGAACCGCGGCGAGATAGCGATACGCATCTTCCGCGCCTGCTATGACCTCGACATCCGCACCCTAGCCATCTACTCCAAGGAGGACACGATGAACCTCTTCCGCACCAAGGCGGACGAGGCCTATCTCATCGGCGAGCACCTGAGCCCCCTCGGCGCGTACCTCGCCATCGACGAGATAATAGCGCTGGCGAAAAAGCGCGGCGTGGACGCCATCCACCCGGGCTACGGCTTCCTTTCCGAGAACGCGGCCTTTGCCAAGGCCTGCGAGGACGCCGGGATAAAGTTCATAGGCCCCCCGAGCAGCGTGCTTGCCAAGATGGGCGACAAGCTCGAGGCCAAGAAGATAGCCGTGGCCTGCGGCGTGCCCGTCATCCCCGGCACGCGCGAGCCGCTGAAGGACGCCGACGAGGCGCTTGCCAAGGCCAAGGAGTTCGGCTTCCCCGTCATCCTCAAGGCCGCCGCGGGCGGCGGCGGGCGCGGCATGCGCCTTTGCGAGAAGCCCGAGGACGTGGCCCCGGCCTTTGAGCTGGTCAGCAATGAGGCGCGCAAGGCCTTCGGCGACGACAGCATCTTCATGGAGAAGTACCTCGTCGAGCCCAAGCACATCGAGGTGCAGATCCTCGCCGACGAGCACGGCTGCGTCCGCCACCTGGGCGAGCGCGACTGCTCCCTCCAGCGGCGTTATCAGAAGGTCGTCGAGTTCGCTCCGGCCTGGAGCGTCGCGCCCGAGGTGCGCGAGAAGCTCCACGCCGACGCCGTCAAGATAGCCGAGGCGGTGCACTATGTGAACGCCGGCACGGTCGAGTTCCTCGTGGACAAGAGCGGCAATCACTACTTCATCGAGATGAACCCGCGCATCCAGGTCGAGCACACCGTCACCGAGATGGTCACCGGCATCGACATCGTGCGCGCGCAGATACTCATCGCGGGCGGCGCGCCGCTCTCCCACCCGGAGATCGGCCTCGCCAAGCAGAGCGACCTCCGCGTGGACGGCTACTCCATCCAGTGCCGCGTCACCACCGAGGACCCGAAGAACAACTTCGCCCCCGACAACGGCAAGATCGTCTCCTACCGCTCCGGCGGCGGCTTCGGCGTCCGCCTCGACGGCGGCAACGCGGCCGCGGGCGCTGAGATAAGCCCCTACTACGACTCCCTGCTCGTCAAGGTCACGAGCTGGGACCGCACCTTTGAGGCCGTCTGCCGCAAGGCGCGCCGCGCCATCAACGAGGAGCACGTCAGGGGCGTCAAGACGAACATCTCCTTCGTCACCAACATCCTCAACCACCCCACCTTCATAAACGGCAAGTGCCACACCAAGTTCATAGACGAGACGCCGGAGCTCTTCGACATCGAGGAGAGCCGCGACCGCGCCACGCGCGTGCTCAGGTACATCGCGAACCTCCAGGTGCAGAACCCGGACGCCGAGCGCCGCGAATACCCCGCCCCGCGCTATCCCAAGCCCTCGCGCGAGGTCACCGCGGAGATGGGTCTCAAGCACCTGCTGGACACCAAGGGCCCCGAGGCCGTCAGCAAGTGGGTGCTCGAGCAGAAGAAGCTGCTCGTGACCGACACCACGATGCGCGACGCGCACCAGAGCCTGCTCTCCACCCGCATGCGCACCCGCGACATGGTCAAGGGCGCCGAGGGCACGGCGGACGTCCTCGCCGACTGCTTCTCCCTCGAGATGTGGGGCGGCGCGACCTTCGACACGGCCTATCGCTTCCTCTACGAGTCCCCCTGGGAGCGCCTCGTCATGCTGCGCGAGAAGATACCGAACATCCCCTTCCAGATGCTCCTGCGCGGCTCTAACCTCGTCGGCTATGCGAGCTATCCGGATAACCTCGTGAACGCCTTCATCGAGGAGAGCGCCAAGGCGGGCATCGACATCTTCCGCGTCTTTGACTCGCTCAACTGGATACCGAGCATGGAGACGGCCATGGAGGCCGTGCTCAAGACCGGCAAGCTGCTCGAAGCCACGGTCTGCTACACGGGCGACATCCTCGACCCCAAGCGCGACAAATACACGCTCAAGTACTACGTCGACTTCGCCAAGGAGCTGGAGCGCCGCGGCGCGCACACGCTCTGCATAAAGGACATGTCCGGCCTCCTCAAGCCCTACGGTGCGAAGAAGCTCATCTCCACGCTCAAGCAGGAGATCGGCATCCCCATCCACCTGCACACGCACAACACCACGGACAACCAGATAGCCTCCTACCTCCTCGCCGCCGAGGCGGGCGTGGACATCGTGGACTGCGCCATCGGCCCCCTCTCCAGCCTCACGAGCCAGCCGAGCATCAACTCCCTGGTCGAGGCTCTGCGCGGTACGGAGCGCGACACCGGGCTCGACCCCGTCGGACTGCAGAAGCTCTCCGACTACTGGAGCGACATCCGCGAGCGCTACGCCAGCTTTGACAAGGGCCTGCGCGTGCCGGTCACGGACATCTACCGCTACGAGATACCCGGCGGCCAGTACACCAACCTCCAGCCCCAGGTCGACGCCCTCGGCCTCGGCCACCGCTTTGACGACGTCAAGGAAATGTACCGCACCGTCAACGACATGCTCGGCGACATCATCAAGGTCACGCCCAGCTCCAAGATGGTCGGCGACCTCGCCATCTTCATGGTGCAGAACAACCTGAATGCACAAAACATCGTCGAACGCGGCGCGCACCTGAATTTCCCGGACAGCGTCGTGAGCTACTTCAAGGGCATGATGGGCCAGCCGCCCTGCGGCTTCCCGGAGGACCTGCAGCGCGTGGTGCTCAAGGGCGAGAAGCCCATCACCTGCCGCCCCGGCGAGCTGCTGCCGCCCGTGGACTGGGATGTCGTGCGCACCGAGGTGCAGAAATACACCCCCGAGCCCACCCGCCGCGGCCTCATCTCCTACGCCATGTACCCGAAGGTACTCCAGGACTACTTCACGCACCGCAAGGAGTACGGCTACATCATGCGCATGGGCAGCCATGTGTTCTTCAACGGCATGGCCGTCGGCGAGACCACACAGATAAACATCGAGGACGGCAAGACCCTCGTCATCAAATATCTCGGCCTCGGCGACAGGAACGAGGACGGCACGCGCACCGTGCAGTTTGAGCTCAACGGCTCCCGCCGCGAGGTCGCCGTGCCCGACCCCAAGGCGCCCGACACGGCCCGCAAGGTCACCATGGCCGACCCCAACGACAAGAGCCAGATCGGCGCCTCCATCCCCGGCATGGTCTCCAAGGTCAGCGTAAAGCCCGGCGACGAGGTCAAGGTGAACCAGGTCGTCGCCATAATCGAGGCCATGAAGATGGAGACCAGCGTCGTCGCGCTGACGGACGGCAAGGTCGGCGAGGTGTTCATCGAGCCCGGCCGCGCTGTCAAGGCCGGCGAGCTGCTCATGACGGTGGTGTAATGAAGCTCTATTTTTCGGGTCACGACTGCCGCTATGCGGCGGAACAGACCCTGCTCATGCTCTTCCCCGGCGAGAAGCAGGAGTACCCGGAG
>ERZ825525.634-NODE-634-length-42705-cov-11.884385_pt1 | contig 42705 bp, 28 predicted proteins | sample MGYA00519930_ERZ825525 | MGnify/ENA primary metagenome ERZ825525 (study PRJEB31778, sample SAMEA3449203) | human gut metagenome | biome: human gut; feature: human-associated habitat; material: faeces | place: United Kingdom | collected 2010/2012 ... | reverse complement strand
GCCTATTTCTTATGCAAAAAAATCAAAAATTGTGTTGACATCTCTTAACAGGTCTAAAAAGTCCGCCCATTGTCTGCGGTTGTCGGACATCTTTCGCGGATTGTCAAAACGTGGAAAGACACGGAATCCGATACCAAACGCGGCATAGAAGAAATGCTCCCATTTTGCTTCAAAGGATTCCCGCCGCCGGTTGGCAGTCCGGAACCGTGCAGGTACAGATTTTTTTAAATCTCTGCCCACCACATTCCATGCCCCGGTCTTTTAAGCTTCTATCTTAGTCTACTCTCTTAATCTTATTGAGCTGTGCGTTGAGTCCGAGAAGATCTTCTTTCTTCCACTCGACCTTCGGTCCTGCCGCACCCAGCAGGTTGATCATACGGATGACGGTAAATCCACCCAGCATTTCCAGCATCTTCGGGTTTGCCATTGCTCCTGCTGCAGGATTTCCGTCATTTTTTCCATCACCCTGACTCATTCCCGCCGCAACTTTTGACATCAGTCCCATGAAGAGTGCTTTTCCCTCTTCGGACTTTATGACGTCAGAAAGTCTGTCATTCAGTGAATAATATCCTTCCGGCTCTGTGATGTCGAACCAGTTGAGGATTGCGCCGCTCTCTTTCAGTCGGTACTCCTCGTTGAAGGTATCCACCTTGCGGATGTGGCTCTCATCCTTATACTCTCCGGCAACAGCCACCAGGGTGGATTCTCCGACATTCGGTACCTCAAAGTGGAAGAAATGATCCTCCGCCTGAAGCTTTCCTGCACTCTTGCCGTTGACAAACAGCTCTACCTCCGGAAGATTGGAATATACAGTTACCTTCGTGGTATCTTCCACGCGGTCTACATAGCGTTTTCCGCACAGATGTACGAACGGCTCATCAGACAGCCATGCCTTGTATGCATAGAAGGAATCTTTCTTGTACTTGCGGTCGAAAGTTACCAGTCCCTTGTGGTTCTGACCGTTCTCACCGCCCTCGTTTCTCGCATCTGCACCGAAATCGAACATGTTCCATACATGCGTTGCCCAGATATACTTTCTGGTGAAGAGCTGCTTGATCATCTCCTCATGATAGTATGCCTGATACTCCTCGGTGTAATCGCCCTGCTTCGGATCAGAGGTATGCCAGTTCAGCGCCTCACATCCGTACTCGCTCATTCCAAGCGGGATATTCGGGAACTCTTTGTGGAAGTTGTCCATCCACGGTCCGTTCATGGATACGTCTCCGCCGTACCATCCGAAGTAATGGTTGTAAGAGATCACATCCGGAATCTGGATGTACGGATCGTGAATATCACACATGGATACCACCGCGATCGTGGTCAGTCTCGTGTGATCCATCTCATGAACCATGTCATTTAAGATTCTGTGGTTCTCAAGCAGATCCTCATCCGAGCTTCCTGCCATCGTGATCTCGTTGGAAAGCCCCCAAACCACGATACTCGGGTGATTGTAATTCTGAACAACCAGCTCTTTCATCTGGGAAATGGTATTCTCACGTCCGTTCGGCATGTGAGAGGAAATGTACGGAATCTCAGCCCAGATTACAAGACCTCTCTCATCGCACAGATCGTAAAAATACTGATCGTGCTGGTAGTGAGCCAGGCGGATCGTTGTAGCACCGAGCTCGCAGATTAAGTCAATATCCTCTCTGTGATGCTCCGGAAGCAGCGCATTACCGATTCCCCATCTGTCCTGATGACGGGATACACCGCGCAGCGGATATTCCTCTCCGTTTAAGATAAATCCTCTCTCCGGATCAATCTCAAAGGTACGGCATCCGAAACGTGTGCTTACCGCATCAACGGTCTCCTCTCCGGATACAAGCGCCACCTCTGCGGTGTACAGATACGGATCTTTCTTTCCGTTCCACAGATGAACTGCCGGAATGGAAAGTACCGCCTTTGTCTCGCCGGCTGCGGTCTCTGTCTTTGCAACCTCTTTGCCCTCTGCATCTTTTACGGTATATACAAGCTTCTGGTCTGCAGCTGCATTCGTCAGGAATACCTCTACCTCCACGCTGGCATCCGCGCCCTTGATCTCCGGTGTCACCTTAATGCCAGGTCCGCCGTAGTAGTCCAGATCAAAATGGGACTTATTTACCGCAATGATATTGACGTCACGGTAAAGTCCGCCGTAGAATGTGAAATCTGCATTCTGCGGATATACTCTGTCGTTTACGCCATTCTCCACAGCGATCACAATCAGGTTCTCTTCTTCTGTGAGCTCTTTTGTGATGTCTACACGCCAGGTGGAATATCCTCCGTCGTGATGTGCCACTGCCTTGCCGTTCACATAGACGTCTGCGGAAGCGTTTGCTCCTCTTAACTCCAGATAATAGCAGTCTGCCTCCGGCAGTTCGCTCTTCTTTAACTGTTTTGCATAATAACAGGTTCCGCGGTAATAATCGTTGCCGCCGTCCTGTCCGTCAATCTCATTCCAGGAATGTGGAAGTGTTACCCAGTACCACTTCTCCGGCATCTCCTTCGGCACTTCTGTGGCTTCCTTGGTAAATGCCCATTTCGTATTAAAATTGATTACTTCTCTCATGTGTCGCATCCCTCCATAAAAAATATCGTCATCATTGATCTGTCTGCATCGTAACACAGAACCGCACTTTTTTCTTTAGATAGTTTTTGGCAAAAATGGCACAATATTTAGCATTCTACCTTTATTTTGAAAAACAAGTTCAATTCTTTGCCTGATATTTCAGGATCAATACGGAAAAAACCAGAATGCCCACGCACGGAATCAGATTGCAGAACATTCCGGTCACAAGCCCCACACGATCAGCAATCACACCGATCAGCCACGGCATCACGATCGCGCCAATCCCTGCCACCGGCAGCATCACACCGAGACTCGTTGCATTCATCTCCCTGCCGGCTCCCGCCACGGCGATCGGATTGACCCCTGCCATGGCGAATGCAAAGGCGAACAGCATGGCGATGGCTCCCGCCGGATGCTGCATGTATACAAGCCCGCAGTACAACACGCTGCAGCAGCCGCCCATCCACACAAGCGTGCGGAAAATATGATGCACCGGAAAAACGAACGCGATCAGAAGTCTGGCGATCAGAGTCGCCCCCCACATCACCGTTACCGTGTATGCCGCAAAGGAACCCGAGAGAATTCCCATGTCTTTATAGTATGTCACAAGCCATCCCGTCACACTCGTCTCCGCCGCATTCTGGCAGAATAAAAGCCCGGTAATCAGCCAGAATTTCGGATCCTTCAAAAATGCAAACGAGATCTTTCCCCGTTCGCCGTTCTTCTCTTTGACCGCGCCCGGAAGTCCCGCCGTCAAAAATATCATCCACAAAAGCAGCCCCGTCACCGCCACTCCCACCATCGGCAGCGTGTCGTTGATTCCAAGAAGCGACGCCGCAAGAAACGGACACAGCAGCGCACCACACGCATAGCAGGCATGTAGTATGTTCATGCTGCGGGTACGGTCGGCGCTGTTGTCTTTTACAAGGATCGTGCAATTATTGAGTGCTCCTCCCTTTGCAAATCCGACCAACAGAAATGCCGCCATCAACACGCCCGGCATTCCGGTCACCGCCATCAGAAAGTACCCCAGGAAATAACCGCTGCAGAGAAGAAGTACTGTATTCTTCACTCCGATTTTCTGCGGCAGAATACCCGCCGCAAAGGACGCCGCCATATTTCCAATGCTCATCAGTCCGAGCATCGTACCCGTCATGCCATAGTCAAATTCATATTTTCCCTGCAGAATACTTACAATAATCCCGCTCGATATTGCGCAGATACCGCTCAAAAAGAATGTAATATAGCCGGTGTTGCGCCATCTTCTGCCCCAGTCCGTTGTATGATTCATCTGTACCTTCTCCCCTATAACCACTTACAGAGAGCCGCAATACGGCTCTCTGTAACAATACTTCCTGTGTTCCTGCTAAATGTTTATCTGTTTTTACCCGCACCGAACTTGTCGAGAATCGAACCGTCCGAAAACTTACGGATGTATCCAATCAGCTCGTCCGATACGCTGACGATGTGCGCTTTTACGCCATCGCACTCCTTCACCACGCCGCGGAGACGTCCCATATTATCTGTGGTGACCTCTGCGCTCTTCGCATTCTCATCTGCCGAAGCCGTAAGGGAAGTGACCCCGTTCTCAATGACGCTCTTGTGATTCTCAAGATCGCCGACCTCCGTGCCGATTCCGCCGATAGCATCTCCGACCTGTTCGATTTCTCGGTTCAATGATTTGAAGATCTCCTCCGTGTCATGAATCTTCTCATTCTGTCTGGAAAATGCCTCCGATACCTGCTCGGTAATCTGAACGCTGTTGCTTGAATTATCCAGCAGGACATTCACGACATGGTTAATCTGCTCTGTGGACTCTCTGGACTGATCCGCCAGTGTCCGGATCTCCTCCGCGACCACAGCGAATCCCTTGCCGTGCTCCCCTGCTCTGGCAGCCTCGATGCTCGCATTAAGGGCCAGAAGGTTGGTCTGGCTTGAAATTCCCGCAATGATCTCAGTCGCCGTCCGGATCTGCTGCGCGGACTGATTCGTCAGATCTGTCTGCTTTCTGACATTCTCGATCGCAACGCCGCTCTCCTCACTGATGGCAATCAGCTCCTGCATAATCTGCTCCGCCGAACGGTTATATTCACGCATGGCCTGCGCACTCTTCGTCAGATCCTCAATATTGGAAGAAATATGATCGATCGACACGCTGATCGCGTCCACCTTTTCCTTCATATCCGCCGTCTCAGACGCCTGGGACACCGTATTGCCGGTGATCGTATCGACAGCATCTGCCGTCTGATCCATCGACTCCGACATTTCCGAGAAAATCTGCTGGAAATCACCGGATACCCCTTCGAGCTCATCCACAGCCTTGCGGATTCCTCCAAGCACCAGCTCAATCGATGAAACGGACGTCTCGATGGAACGCACCATCTCCCCGATGCCGTCTTCACGGTCTGCCAGCTTTTTCGCCTTTTCCGCAACTTTTGTATTCTCCGATACCTTTCCGTTAATCACGGATCGGATCTGATCCAGAATCGACTTGATCACCATGAAGATTCCGCCGAACACGGCAGCCACGATCACGCAGATCAGAATCATCGCCATGACTGTTCCGATCACTCCGCTTTCCAATAATTTTAAAATGATCAGAAACGCCACCAGCACAATGGCAAGAAAGCCGGCAAGCGGTGCCATCACTTTCCCCCACATCTCATTTTTCTTCGTATCTTCCACGCAAATCCCTCCGCTTTCGTATGGTAATGTATAACACTTGCCTTCATTGTACCATAATTACCGCAAAATACAAACAGCTTTTACGGCTGCCCCATGGCAAGCTTTGCCTTCACGATACGCGTCACGGATTCATTGATCCGCTCCTCGGTGATCGTTCCGTCATTCACCGCATTCAGAATTCCTGTATAGGCGGTATTGTAGTCCGCCGGCATCAAAATCATGTCTGCCCCGGCTGTAACTGCCAGAACCGCCGCCTTGTCCGAATTGTAGAATCCGGTGATCGCTTCCATATTCATGGCGTCCGTAATGACAATTCCGTTATATCCCATCTGTCCGCGAAGCACATCGGTAATCAGCACCTTCGACAGCGTAGCCGGCGCATTGTCTCCAGTCACATTCGGAGCCGAGATATGTCCGACCATCACAAAATTCACGCCGCCGTCAATCGCACTCTGGAACGGGACGAGTTCTTCCGCCATCAGTTCCTCCAGGGTCTTGTCCGTGGACACCGCCCCGTCATGAGAATCTCCGGAAGTGCCGCCGTGTCCCGGGAAATGCTTGACCGTACCGTACACTCCCGCCGCGGAAAGTCCCTGCAGTTCAGACGTCACCATTCCCGCGACCGTCTGCGCGTCCGACCCGAACGAGCGCTGTCCGAGCACCTGATTGTCCGGGTTGGTAAGGACATCCGCCACCGGCGCGAAATCCACATTGAATCCGAGTGCCGCAAGATAGCTGCCGATCGTGCTTCCCGCATTGTATGCATTCTGCACATCCCCGCTCGCTCCTATATCGCTCATATTGCCGACGTCCGTCACCCCGAAGGCATCATTGCCGGCGATGCGCGCGACACTGCCGCCCTCTTCGTCCACACATAAAAATACCGGAAGTCCGGTGCGCTCCCTTGCAATCTCCTGCATATTGGAGAGCATGGTGGTCGTCTGCTCCGGGTCGGTGAGGTTGTCTGCCATATACACAATTCCCCCCACCGGACGGCTCTGGTAAGCTTCCTTTGTGGTGTCCCCCGCAGCCGTCACACCGCTTGCATATCCGGTCAGCGCATTCGGCGTAATCACAAACATCTGCGCGATCTTATCCTCAAGCGTCATCTGGGACACAAGCTGCGCCGCCTGCTCCTCCACCGGATCGGTCTGTACTTCCGTCTGCGGCTGCTCCGTTACTTCCTCCGTCGCCGCGACATTCTCTCCCGGCAGCTCGGTTCCGTCGGTACCTTCATTCTGTCCGCCTCCCTTTGGCAGCAGGCGTCCCACAAGAAATACTCCTCCCGCGACCAACACGAGCAGGATCAGCACGACTATCACACACACAATGACCGCACTTTTCGTATCTTTCTGTCTTCTCTGACGTCTCTCTTCCTGATTCATATGCTTCCTCTTTCCAGGTGTTCTCTTTTTCTATGGTCTGATTATAGCAAATCTTTTCCGGAACCGAAAGAGCTATTTTTCCCTTAAGCCTACGCCGGCACCGTGGATACCACCAGACTCATCTCTCCCTGCATCTCCACCTCGCCGAATCCGCACGGTAAAATAAAGTGATCTCCCTTTTTCACCGGCTGGCCGTTGACGATACCGCTACCTTCCAGCACAGACATCAGCAGGAACGGATGATTCTGTGCAAAACTGCATGTTCCGTTGACATCCAGCTTGTAAATCTGATAGTATCCGCAGGCGTACAGCTCGTTCAGCCGGTTCTCCGGCAGTCCGAGTGCAGACGTTACACTGTCCTCGACGGATTTCGCCGGAACGGTGATCACGTCGATGCTCTTCTCAATGTGAAGCTCTCTCGGCCTGCCGTTCTGCAGTCTGTCATAATCGTACACACGGTAGGTAATATCGCTGTTCTGCTGTGTCTCCAGGATCAGAAGCCCGCCCTTGATGGCGTGGACGGTTCCCGGATCAATCTGGATAAAATCTCCCTTTTTCACCGGAATCTCGCGGATAAATTCGCTCCAGCGTCCCTCGTGGATCATGGAGGCAAGCTCCTCTTTCGTCTTCGCATTGTGACCGATCACGAGCGTGGCGTTCTCGGGCGCATCCATAATGTACCAGCACTCCGTCTTGCCGAAAGAACCGTTTTCATGTTCCTTTGCATAGGCGTCATCCGGGTGTACCTGAATACTCAGATCCGCCTTCGCATCGATGATCTTTGTCAGAAGCGGGAAGCGGTCGTAGGCGAGGTTCCCAAATACCTCCGGGTGCTCCTCCCACACTTTTGACAGCTTCATGCCGGCGTACACACCGTTCCTGATGCTGCCGTCGCCGTTCGGATGTGCGGAGATGCCCCAGCACTCGCCGATGTCGTCACCCTCCACCGGATAGCCGAACTCCGTTCTAAGCCGGGTACCGCCCCAGATATTGTGCGTGCACACCGGATCTAAAAATAAGATTTCTTTTGTTGTCTGATTCATTGTCAACATCCTTCCATTCGTCTCGATTATTTTCTGATACCAGAAAGCGGAATCCTTCACAATCCGCCTCTGGCTTGCAAAATCCACATAAACAATGCCAAACCGCTGCTTGTATCCGTCCGCCCACTCGAAATTATCCAGGAAGGTCCAGAGGAAATAGCCAGCTACATTGGCGCCCTCATCATATGCCTTCTGCATCGCCCCGATATAGGAATCCAGGAAGGTAATGCGGTTCGGGTCATGTACCCTGCCGTCACTGCTCACCATATCATGGCAGGACATACCGTTCTCCGTAATGTAGAGCGGCAGCGGATAGCGCTCCGTCAAAAACTTAATGCCGTAGTAAAACGCCTCCGGCGTCACCGGCCAGTCCGATCCCGTCTTCGGGAACCCCGGCGCACGGTCTACAAATTCCGGCTCGCCGTCTGCGCCGGCGCGGACGTAGTACCCATTATATATATTCTGTCCCATAAAATCAAGCGGCTGATAGATCAGCTCCATATCCTCCTGTGTGATCTCCGGAAGATACGGCGCAAATTTTTTCAGCCCCTCCTCGGGGTAATGTCCAAGGAATACCGGATCGGAAAACCACGATACATTCCAGGTCCAGTTATCGATCGGATTGTAAAATCCGAAATACACCTTTTTCGCCGCCTCAATGTCCTCCGGCCGGTCGGTGTACGGATATGCCACGCCGCCGGTCGGAGCGAAACCGATCTTGACCGGTCGGACCGCATATCTGCGCAGGTTGATGACCGCCTGCCCGTGCGCCATCAGAAGATGATGCGCCACCAGAAACGTCTGCGCCACGGGAAGTTTCACGCCCGGAGCATGGACACCGCTCAGATGTCCGAGGCCGACCACGCACTGCGGCTCGTTGATCGTAATAAAATATTCGCAGATATCACTGAAATTCTCGGCAACCACCTTCGCATATTCTCCGAACCACTGTACTACGTCCGGATTCTGCCAGCCGCCCCGCTCATAAAGCGCCTGCGGGAATTCCCAGTGAAACAGTGTCAGATACGGTGTGATGCCGTTCTCCTTCATCGTGAGAATCATATCACGGTACATGGCGATCGCTTTCTCATTCACGCGCCCGGTTCCCTCCGGCAGAATCCGCGCCCAGTTCAGTGAAAAACGGTACGCCCGGATCCCCAGATGCTTCATCAGCGCAATATCTTCTTTATAATGATGCATATGATCGCAGCTTGTGTCTGCATTCTGATGTTCAAACACCCTGCCGTCCGCCGCAAACATATCCCAGACGCACGCGCCTCTGCCGTCCGCCGCGTCCGTTCCCTCTACCTGATAGGCGCTGCTCGCAACACCCCACACAAAATCCTCTCGAAACATTCTTATAACCTCCTGCTCCTGCAATCGCAGTGTCTCTCTCTATCTTCCAACATTTTTTCTGATTTTGCAATGCTTTTGCACGCATATTCTGCAAAATAGGCTGTCTCTTGCCGTCAGTCTCTTCCTCTTCTCCCCGTCGCAATCACGGACACCAGATAAAACGGAACCGCATCGTCCTCATGCGTCTCTGCGAGGCGGATCGTGACGATGTGCCGCCCCTCTTTTCCGTGCTCTAAAAGTGTCGCAAGCTCCAGTTTATCTCCCCAGGTCTCATCAAAATTTGCATCCAGACGCACCGCATGCTCCGTATCGTCATCCACGACCGCCAGTGCAACCGGCGCGGGAAGCTTTACCGACTTCCGGTACTGGACGGCAATGCAGTTGCCCTCCACCAAAAAGGTGATGGCATCCCCCGTCTTTTTCGCCGTCCAGCCATAGCGGAAGCAGTCCGTGATTTCATTCTGCGCGGTCTCATCGGGCGTAAATCCATCCAGCGTGGGCTGCTGCAATCCTGCCATATCCGGCGCCGCGGCATTGCGGATGCGGACAGAATCCTCGTAGGCATTTTTTGTAAGCGGAACCGGAAGCTTTGCCCCCGGTGCAAAACTGGCATTGCTGCCGGTCAGTTTTCCGCTTCGTACCTGCTCCAGAAAATAAGTAATCACCGACGCCACCAGCGCATGTCCCTCATCGTTCGGGTGCAGATCATCCGGTGTGATCGCGCGGTTTTCAATCCGCCCTGCCACCACCTCCGGGTAAATAGAGTTCTGCATGCTGACCGACGGCAGATCATAATGTCTGCCGATTGCCGCGTGCATCACCTGCGCGTTGGCTCCGTTGTGGTAAAACACGTTGTGTACCAGAAGAACCGCCGGATTCCACGCGGCGCCAAGGATTTTCCGCACCAGTCCCTCATAGGTCTCCTTAAAATGCTCCGTGCTCTCATCATTGACGGAAAATTCCACAATCACAAAGTCCGGTCTCTCCGCCAGAAGATCCGTCCCCACACGCGCCGCGCCGAACTCCGATGTCGTGCCGCCGATCCCAGCATTGCAGTAGACAAACTCCGCCTGCGGAAAGGTCTCTTTCCACCATGTATACACACGGTAGGCATAGCACGTCTGCGGTGTCGAGGAAAGGCTTCCCTGCGTGATCGAACCGCCGATAAAACCGATTACCAGACGCTCCCCGCGTCTGGCGCGCGCCATGACCTCCTTCATTCTGCTCACATCTCCCACATTTGCAATTCCCTTTTCCAGATCAATCTGCATATTCATATTTCTGCTCCTTCTCTCTTTCTTTTCCCTTTATTGTCTCTCAAACATCCCAGATTTCATCTCCGAGCGAACGGATATAGGAAGCCAGCTCCTCCGACATCTCCTCCGCCTCCGGAATCCGGATGTGTCCGGGCGTTCCGGAGCCGTTTCTCCGGTACAAAAAGTGGTGCACGCGCTCACTTGCAATCTGCCCACACACCGTCTCAATCGCCGCATCCCAGTTCGGGTGACGTTTTAAGATGGTTGTCGCAAGAATGATCTGCGCCTTTGGATAGTGCTTCATCAGTATCTCAATGAATTCCCGGTAGCGCTTCCGCCAGTGCTCTGCCGCACTGCCCTCTGGATCCGCTGCCATATAGTCCACCGGATGATTGTCATTCTGCCCGATGGCAACCACAACCACCTGCGGCGTATAGCGTGAAAAATCCCATTTCTTTACCTCTCCAAGATCCGGATTATACTCTAGCTTGTCGTAACAGGACTCCACACCGTAGTATGCCGGCGCACCGAACCATCCCGTCCCGTCAAGCAGCGCAATGCCGCCCTGTGAGGTATCGTGAAGTTCTGCCCCAAGCTTTCGCGCTGTCATCCAGGCATAGGAATACCAGCTGTTGGAATACTGTCCGTCGTGCACCGGATCCTCTTTTCCGACATAGTCGACCGCCTCCGACACCTCGCCGCACGAGACACTGTCACCAAACACTTCCATCCGGCGGGCGGGCTTTGGCTCCGGCGGCAGGAGATCTGCGCCGTCATCCACGGTAAATCCGTAGAACGTCACCGTATGGCAGGCATCCATGCGCTTGAACAGCATCAGTTCATGCCGCGCATCCGGCAACTGCTCCGCAATCTCATAGGTTTTCTTTTTTCCGTCATTCAAAAGGCGGATGCGCCCCTGCACCCCGTCTAAGAGATAGCCCATCTCATTTGTCCAGTACGCATGATGGTTGGCAAGCGTGACTGCCACCGATGTTCCGGTAAAAATCATTTTCACCCAGCTTGCCGCATAGATAAGCACCGGCGCCTTCGGATCGTCGTCATCGATTCTTCCGCTGTACTGTAACATCGGATCGTCCGGCTCGATATTCCTGACCATTTTTTTTGCTGTCATTTCTTTTCCCCCTCTGCCTTCCGGCTTCCCGCCGGATACGCAGCAGGGCTGCGAAAGCCCCGAGGTGTTACGCACACAATGCGTCCTTCTCTTTCCGGCTGCCGCAGCCCTGCATTTTCCAGTTCTCTGTTATCTTTTTCCGATCTCGGTATCGGTTGTCGTCACCACACTGTGTTCCTTGATGTAATCGATGATGTCATCCAGTTCCGTGAACGCCAGTCCCACATAGCTGTCTGCCGCTCCGTAATAGATTGCAATCTTTCCGCTCTCCGAATCATGGATTGTTGCACACGGGAAGCATACGTTCGGCACGAATCCGCGCTCCTCATACCACTCTTCCGGAGTCAGAAGAAACGTCTCACAGCGGTACTTCACGATGGAAGGATTGTCGATGTCTAAGATCGCACCGCCGATCGAGTACACATATCCGTTGCAGGTGCCGCTCACACCGTGGTAGAACAGAAGCCATCCCTCGGATGTCTCGATCGGAGCTGCACCGCCGCCGATCTTTAAGGACTCCCACCACTCGGAACCCTTGCCCATCACATGACGGTGTTTTCCCCAGTAGGTGAGATCCGGACTCTCACTGATAAAAATATCGCCGAACGGTGTGTGGCCGCTGTCGGACGGTCTCGAGAGCAGCATGAAATTGCCGCCGATCTTGCGCGGGAACAGCACCGCATTCCGGTTAAACGGCAGGAACGGATTCTCGATTCTGGTAAATGTCTTAAAATCCGTCGTCTTCGCCATACCGATCGCTGCGCCGTAGAAATCCTGACACCAGATAATATAATAGGTATCCTCCACCTTCACAAGTCTCGGATCATAAGCGTAGACCGGCATGAAGGACTCACCGTTCTCGTCCACAAAGTTAATCTTGTTTTCCTCAAAATTCCAGTGGATGGCATCCTTGCTTCTTCCCAGATAGATATACGGAATTCCGTTCGTCTGTTCTCCGCGGAAGACGCCGATGAACTCATCCCCGTACGGCATCACCGCACTGTTGAAGATTCTCGCCACGCCCTTCACCGGATTTCTGCCGATGATCGGGTTCTCCTTGTATCTCCATACCGGTGCTCCGTTTAACTCCGCCGGGCACTCCTGCCATGGCACATTCGGTACTTTGGGGCTGATCATTTTATATTTGCTCATAACTTCTACCTCTTTCTGCCGCCGCCGCGGCTCATTTTTCTATGATGACCGTATTTATTCATTCGCTTTTAAAAATGCAAGATTCTTCTCGATGAGACCGCACCGCTGTGCCACACACTCCACCGATCTTCCCGGATCGGACGGCGTATGGAATACATAGTCCACCAGCTTCTCCACCGTCGTGGTCGCCACATGCATCCGTGTATCCGAGGATGCGTAGTAAATAAACACCTCGTTTTTCTCATTGACGACCGCTCCGTTGGTGAATACCACATTGCTGACATCCCCGACGCGCTCCTCTCCTCTCGGTCCGATCAGAAGCCCGGACGGCTCGGCAATCACTTTCGACGGATCTTTTAAGTCCGTTGCAAACGCATAGATAACATAACGCAGTCCCGCTGCCGTGTTGCGCACACCGTGAGCGATATGAATCCATCCCTTTTCCGTCTTGATCGGCGTCGCACCGGCTCCGTTCTTCGCCTCCGTGATCGTGTGATACTTGCGCAGACTCGTCATTTTTTCCTCATCGATCACAGCGTGTGTGATGTCCTCGCAGAGACCGAATCCGATGCCTCCGCCGCTTCCCGTCTCGATAAAATCATCCATCGGTCTCGTGTAAAACGCATATTTGCCGTCGACGAATTCCGGATGCAGCACCACGTTTCTCTGCTGCGGGGAACGCAGCGTGACGAGGTTCGGCAGGCGCTCCCAGGTCTTTAAATCCTTCGTGCGGACGATTCCGGCTGCCGCCACTGCCGCCGAGAGATCGCTCACACTCGTATCCTTTGACTCGGAGCAGAACACGCCGTAGATATAACCGTCCTCATGCTTCGTTAAGCGCATATCGTAGACATTCGTCTCCTCAGGGCAGGTATCCGGCAGAAGAATCGGGTAATCCCAGAAACGGAAACCGTCGATTCCGTTGTCGCTCTCCGCCACGCCGAAGAAAGACTTTCTGTCATTCCCCTCGATGCGCGCCACCAGATAATATTTCCCGTTCAGCTCGATCGCTCCGGAGTTCATCACGGCGTTGATGCCGAGACGCTCCATAAAGTACGGATTGGTGTCCGGGTTTAAATCGTACCGCCAGGTCAGCGGAATATGCTCTCTTGTGAGAACCGGATACTCGTAACGGTCAAATACGCCGTTGTAAAAATCCGATTTCTCGTTTTTCCGTGCAAGCAGTTTTTCCTGCTTTTCTTTTTCTATATAATATCTCTCATGCAGCATAACCAATTCTCCTCAATTTTCCTTGATGCGTCCCAGTACCTCGATACACATGCGCCCGTTGTGATACGGACATTTCCACGGCTCCACGATCGGCCGGTCTAAAATCGGGCTTCCGTCCTCATACACTTCCCAGTACCACTCGCTTCCCCTGCGAGGATCAATGACGTGTTCTTTGATGAACTGCCACTCCGCCAACGCCGCATCCCGGTACTCCGAATGATCCGGCATCTGTTCACAGGCATTTAAAAATCCGACTACTGTCTCCGCCTGCACCCACCATACACGGTGTGTATTGACTACGCCCCTGTCACACTCATTTGCCAGGGAGTGTCCGTCAAACGCCGTCTCATAAATATGTGCCGCAAGCGCCTGTGTAATCGGAACAATTTTCGCCTCATACGCCTCATCGCCCAGCACCTTGACGCCGCGGTCCAAAAGCCACGCTGTCTCAATGTCATGCCCGTAGGAATGCAGATCTAAGATTGTGTGATACCCGGCATCGAAAAACACTTCCTGTCTCCGCTTCGCCGGATTGTATACTTTCTCTGCAAACACATCCATGATCCAACGGAGGCGCTCCCCCACGGTCTCATCCCGCGACACACGGTACAGCTCCGTGTACGCCTCAAAAACATGAAGCAGGGTGTTCATCGTCTTATCTGCAAGCACGCCGTTCTCCGACAGCTTCTCGTTGGATTCCGGCTGGAACTCTCTGGTAAAAGCCTCCAGGTATCCGACCTCATCCGTACACTTCTCTTCGATCAGGGAAAAGAGCTGCTTCGCCAGTGCAAGCGCTTCCTCGTCGTGCGACGCCTCATAGTAGGAGGACAATGCATAGATGCAAAACGCCTGGTTGTAGGTGTGCTTTGTCGTATCAAGCGGTGTCCCGTCATAGTTTAATGACCAGTAGATGCCGCCGTACTCCCGGTCGATGCAGTGCTCTTTCAAAAAGACGTAGCCGTGTTTTGCTTCCTCCAAGAGCGCCTCTCCGGTATAGCCTGCGCTTCTACAGTCTTCCTCCGTAAAAAGTCCCTTTCGATATGCCGTGTAGGCATTGGAGAAAAACCATGTGATGCGGCTGTTTAAAATGCATCCTTTTTCCGCTTTCTGATCCAGTGCAAGATCATAAGACAGCCAGCCGTAATAGCCGCCGTAAGTGTCGTCACGCAGTGCACGCCAGAAGGGAATGATATGTGTGAGAAGTTCCGTTTTAACTTCTCCTCGCATGCTTTCTAATGTTTCCATCGCTGTTCCTCTTTTCCTGTAATCAGCCCTTGACTGCGCCTGCCGTAATGCCGCTGTAGATCTGCTTCTGGAATACGATAAACACGATGAGTGCCGGCAGCAGGGAAATGATAACACCTGCACAGATCAGGTTGTACTGGCTTCCAAGCGGTCCGGTAAAGGTATAGAGGGAGATCGCCATCGTCTTTAAGTTTTCCTTGGTCAGATACAGGTTTGCCGAATAGTATTCGTTGTACACGCCCACGCCCTTTAAGATGCAGGCGGTCACAATTGCCGGCTTTAGCAGCGGAAGCATGATCTTCCAGTAGATCTTCCAGTAGGACGCTCCGTCGATGATTGCCGACTCATCCAGCGACACCGGAATATTTTCCATGTACTGGATAAAGATGTAGATGGAGATGACATCCGTTCCCATCATCATGATGATGTAGCCGTACAGATGATTGATAAAGCCAAGATCATGCATGATCTGGTAGACCGTTACCTGCATGGCAACACCCGGAAGCAGTGCCGCGAATAAAAACAGGTTGCGGATCAGCCCGTTGCCCGGGAACTGGAAACGGTTTAACACATACGCAAGCTGTGTACCGATGATGATGGCTCCGATCAGGACACAGACCATAACGATCACGGAATTCACGAATGCCCTTCCCATGTTCGCACGCTGGAACGCTTCCACAAAGTTGTCAAAATTGAACCAGTTCTGCGGCAGTGTCATAACATTCGTCGTCTTATACTCTTCCTCCGTCTTGAATGCAGTGATGACGCAGGAAATAATGGGAATCACGGCGACAAAGGAAAAAAACACAAGCGATACATATTTAAAAATGATCCAGATAATGGCTCCTGCCGAATACTGTTTTCTGCGCTTTTTCATTTACATCACCCCCTTTGCTGCTTTTTTCGCCGCTCTCTGTTCTTTGTGAAACTGTTTCAACCGCTTTCTCTCTTCCCTGGTCATGACTTCATCGTCCTGATCCGCATTGCGGTATACATATTTAAAGAACAGTTTCTGTAAGATCGTACATGCGAAAATGATAAGAAGTAACACAACCGCCATCGCCGACGCGAGTCCGACCTTCTGGCTGGTATGTGCAATATTGTTCATGTTGATAAAATACGTTGCCGTTCCGTTGGAACCTCCGGTAATTACGAACGGCTGCTCGAATGCGCTCAGTGCTCCTGTGATGGATAAAATCACATTCAGCGTCACAATCGTCTTGATGCTCGGCAGTATGATATGTACAAACTGCTGAAATTTATTTGCACCGTCCAGCTCCGCCGCCTCGTACATCTCGGAATCTACAGACATGATCGCTCCGATAAAAAGCACCATGTTGTTGCCGAAATATCTCCAGACAGAAGTTGCAACCAGTGACCAGTTGTTGATCTTCTGATCGCGCAGCCAGTACGGAAGACTATCCAGTTCAAATCCAAACCATCCGAGGATGGAATCGAATACAAATCCTCTTGTGTAAAAATATTTAAAGATAAATCCGATCGCAATACCGCTGATCAGATACGGGAAAAACATCAGTCCCTTAAAGAGATTGCCTCCCCTTGTCTTAAAGCTCAAAATCGTTGCAAGGAACAGCGCAAGCGCAAGCTGTACCACCGAACCTACCATGTAGTAGAGGCTTAACCACAGGGATGCGAAAATATCCTTGTTGCGGAATACCTCGATATAATTCTTCCAACCCACAAATACCCGTTTATCTACCGGCGTGGAATATTTCATTTTGTAAAAACTGAACTTCACCATTTCAGCAAATGGCACATAGGTAAATGCTGCCAACAGCACAAGCGGAATTATGGTAAATGCCAGTATAATCAGTGTCTGCTGCCCCTTCCTGCTTTTTGCCCACTTCAGGAATCCACGCCTGGCTGTTTTATTTTCTACTTTCTTTACTGATGTCGCCGCCATATCCAACCTCCATCTTTTTCACCCTGTTTTTAAAATAACGGGACCGGAAACAGATCTCTCATTCCGGTCCCGTCTGTGCATGATGTCTTATTTATTCTGCCGTCACGCCATTGTCTTCCTGTGCCTGTGTCCACTTCTCATTCCACTCAGCCATGATGTCATCGTAGGACATATCACCGTTAGAAGCATGCTCAATGATCTCCTGAACCTTCTCTTTTCCGCCTGCATTGATGTTCAATCCGGAATCAGCGTTCAATGCATTGAGTAAATCTTCCTCGCCCTCTAATGCGGACTCGTCGGATACAAATGTCACATCACCGAACTCTGCGTATGCATCCGGATAATCGTTATCGTCTGCAGCGATCGGGATACCGCCCTCGTTGTATGCAAAACCGGACTCTTCTGTCATCCATTTTACGAATACCATTGCTGCTGCCTGATGATCTGCATCCGATGCCGCATTGATACCGAAGCTGTAGTCAGCGCCTGCGGAAGCATACTGCTTGCCGTCGATCGTGATGGGGAATGGCATGTAGCCGATGTCCTCGCCGTGAGAATCAGCGTCTACCATCTGGGAATATGCCCAGGAGCCAAGTACCATGGTTGCGATCTCGCCTCTGTTGATCATGCCCTTGGAATCTTCCCAGGAAGTTGTGGTGAAGTCATCCTCTGTCAGTCCGTCTGCCACTGCATCGTAGAGCACCTTGTACAGTGCATATGGATGTGTGCCATCGCCGTAATCCTGGAACGGATCCTTTGTGTGAAGAAGCTTCTGGTTCATGTAAGTAGAATCACCGGTTGTCGTACCTGCGATCTGTCCGTCCCACTGCTCCATCGGCCATCCGTCTGCGTAGTTCGTGTAGAGCGGAATGATGGAAGAATCGTAATCCTTGATCGCCTGCAGTGCCGCGATGAACTCATCCGGTGTCTTCGGTGTCTCTGCAACGCCGGCCTCTGTGAAGACTCTCTTATTGTATACAACACCCTGTGCATTACCGGTAGAAGGAACACCGTATACCAGTCCGTCGTAATCCCAGGTATTTGCGAACTTAATCTGTCCTTCCATCTCATCGAGTGTGCCGTACGGCAGGAAATACTCACTTAAGTCTGCCTTGTCAACTGCCGGGATCATCATGATGTCGCCCCAGTCACCGCTCTGTAAGCGAAGCAGGGAATCATCGGAATAATTGGTATCCGTCTCAACCTCTACGGTGATGTTCGGGTACATCTCATTGAAATCAGCAATGTAAGCTTCCCAGTTCTTTCCCGGATAGCTGTCCTCGGACATATCGGTTCTCTGGTTGAATACATGGATGGTTGTCGTGATGTCGGTGTAATCCTCGCCCAATTTGATGCCTGCGTAATTCAGATCGCCGTCTGCTGCCTGTGCACCGTCCCCACTCTCGGTTGCCGTCACACTTCCTGTTGTCGCATCATCTGATGATGCGCTGCTGTCAGATGAACTGCTGCCGCATGCTGCCATGCTCAAAGTCATTGCTGCAACCAGGCTGACTGCCAGAACTTTTTTCAACTTCATAATAAAAATCCTCCTTTTTTATAGCTCGTTTTGTAGCTTAATTTAATTATATATTTTTTCTATTTTTAGTCATCATATATTATTGCATAATATATGATTTTCTTGCGTTTTTCTGCATTTTCCACATGTTATACAAATTTTGCATCCACTTTTTAGTCATTTTTCATATTTTTAGTCTCTTCTTTTCCTTTCTTTTTTCTCTTATTTTAATTTTAATTACTTAATTTTTATTATTTTTTAACCTAATAATCAAGAAACCTATTGTATTGCCAAATAGTTCCGCTATAATATAGGATAGTTATGCAGAAAGGATCGATTCATATGGAACCAATCACGATCAAGGCACGCCTGAATCAGGCTTATCATTTTTCCGGGGCAGCCGGAAACGGCATCCGCTTTTCCGATCTTTCGGACGGTCCGGCTTTCATTTTCCGTGAGGACACATCGGCTGTGCACAACCGTTTTGTCCCTGCAGGGGGGTGCATCAGCTACGCGTCCCCCGTCCGTCTGACGCGGGATGCACTTCCGTACCTCCTCTTTCTCTATGTCGAATCCGGAAGCGGCACCTTAACGAATGCCGGCGACGCTGCGCAGAAGCCGGAATCCTGTCAGCTTGCGCCGGGGGATCTCATGCTTCTTCCGGATCAGACCGCATACCGGTTTTCCACGACGCATACCCCTTTTTGCTACCACTGTTTTTATCTGTCGACAGAGTATTTTTCGGAATATCTTCCGTTTTTGTGTGCGGACGGCAGCATTTTTCATATGAGCCGGACCGAGGTGGATGACATCGTATGGCGTATTCTGCCTTACCTCTCCCGCGAGCTGCTCTCCGATGAACCGGTTTCCTCGCTTCATCTGACCGCCATGCTCTCGCTTGTCCTGTCCTCCCTCGCCGCTTCCCGCCGCACCGCATCGACGCCTTCTCTTCCCGCGCATGTGGCACGCATGAAAGAGATTTTCGACACCGATTACGCACATTCCCACTCTCTCGCCGCGCTCGAGAGTTCTCTCGGTGTCAGCCGCTACCGGCTCTGCCATGATTTTTCAGACTGCATCGGTGTTCCGCCGATCCAGTATCTGAACCGCGTCCGGCTGAAAGCCGCACGCACGCTGCTGCGCACGACAACCCTCACCATCCGCGAGGTCAGCGCCGCCGTAGGGATTGAGAACACGACGCATTTTATCAATCTGTTCAAAAAAGATGCCGGAATCACACCTCTGCAATTCCGGCAGTCTTCCCTGCACTAACCTATATTTTTCTGGCTTTTACGCTGTCCTTTGTGACCATATGTCCCTCGACGATACAGATTCCCTGACGGTACGGTTCGCCCGCCATTTTCCTGATCAGCGTGTGAACCGTCTGTCTCGCCATCTCCTTCATATCCACCTCGTAAGTGGTGATCGCCACATCACAAAGTCCCGGGAAAAGATAATTGTCATATCCCACAACCGATATATCCTCCGGCACACGGTATCCGTGCTCATGCAGCCTGCGGATCAGAAAACTCGCCGTCAGATCACAGTTGCACACAAAAGCCGTCGGCATCTCCTTTGGCAGCTGCAACAGCCGGTCCATATCAATCTTGCCCGTATGGATGTCGCGGTCTGCGATCGTCCAGTCCCCCCTCACCGCAACGCCGTGCTCCATCATGGATTTCGTATACCCCAGATAGCGGTCCGTGATGGATCCCGTTGCAAGCAGGGTTCCCACATAGGCAATCTCCCTGTGTCCCATGTCGAACAGATAATTCGTCATGCGGTAGGCGCCGTAATAGCTGTCCGAAATCACCGCATCCGTATCTGCCTTCTCGTCACAGAAATCCATATACAGAAGCGGAATTTTTGCTTTTTCATTCAAAAAGTTCAGATATTCTCCCGTCAGGCGTCCGATGATAATCAGACCGTCCGCCTTCTGCTCCTGCACAAGCTTTGGCATCTCGCAGGCAGCCTCCATCTGCGCGCTGACCACTTCCATCAGCGTAAAACATTCCTTCGCCACCGCGCGCGTCACCACCTGCTGATACATCTGCAGATAAAAGGAATCATACTTATCCAGCCAGTGCTCGGCAATCAGCACACCGATATTATAGCTTTTTACCGCGTGTTCGCGCCGCCTGGCGGACGGCTGTTTGTATCCCATCTCATCGGCAAGCGTTTTTATCTTCTCCCGCAGTTCCTCGCTGACGCCTTTCTGTCCGGACAGCGCCTTCGATACGGTAACCGTACTCACGCCAAGCTGTCCCGCAATATCTGCCAGCTTTACCGCTTTTGCCATTTTTCCATCCTCCAACTACTGTTCATCAGACACCTCGGATAAGTGTATCAGTGCCGACTGGAAATCTCCCCACATCGCCGGAACATTCAGTCCCGCATGCAGGAGGGTATCTCCGCAGTACACTTCCCCCGTTGTCTCAACACGATATTTTTTCTTCTCATCAAGTCCCGGTATCCGGATCCGTCTGCTGTGCACATTCGGTCTGCCAAGCACCTGAACAAAGGTGATCAGCGCCTCCGACTGATCCTTTGCCACCACCTCATAACAGTCAAACGAATCATTCTGCGAATAGGAAGCGATCCGGTAATAGTCGCCTCTTCGCATCAGCGCATGATATTTATGGTACAGCGCCACCTGACCCGGAATTTTCGCCCGGTCTTCCTCCGGAAGCTTTGTCACATCCAGCTCGTAGCCGAACGTACCCGCCAGCGCCACATTTCCTCTGGTCTCAAACGGAGTTACGCGTCCCACCGTGTGGTTCGGGCAGTCGGACACATGCGCACCGATCGCGGAGAGCGGATACAGCAGCGCCGTTCCCTCCTGAATCTTTAAGCGCTCTATGGCATCCGTGTCGTCGGAACACCAGATCTGCGGACTGTAATACAACATTCCCGGATCAAATCTCGCCCCGCCGCCAGAGCAGTTCTCGAGAAGCAGCTGCGGAAATTCGGTGATCAGACGCTCCTGTAATTCATAGACGCCCAGTACATAGCGGTGCAGCAATTCTCCCTGCTTTTCCACCGGAAGCACACCGCTTCCCAGATCGGTCAGCTGCCGGTTCATATCCCACTTGACATAAGCGATGTTCGCGCTGCGCAAAATGGATGCCACACACTCATACGCATAATCCCGCACTTCTTTTCTGGAGAGATCGAGCACATACTGATTTCTCGACCGGCACGGCATTCTCCCCGGAAGGGCAATCGCCCAGTCCGGATGCGTCCGGTACAGCTCCGAATCCGGCGAGATCATCTCCGGCTCAAACCAGATGCCGAACTTTAATCCGATCTCATTCACCTGATCGACCAGCCGTTTTAATCCACCCGTAATCTTCTGCTCGTTTACCTGCCAGTCGCCGAGACTTGTGTTGTCATCGTTGCGGTGGCCGAACCATCCGTCGTCCATGACCAGCATCTCGATTCCGGATTTCTTCGCCTCTCTCGCAATCGCAAGCAGCTTCTCCGTGTCAAAGTCAAAGTAGGTTGCCTCCCAGTTGTTGATGAGCACCGGGCGCTCCCTGTCCTTATACGGGCTGCGGATCAGATGCTTCCGGTAGAGATCGTGCAGCGTTCTCGTCATCCTGCCAAGCCCGGCATCCGAATAAGTCATCACAACCTCCGGTGCCGTAAATGTCTCATCCTGCTTTAATTCCCACCTAAAATCCTGCGGATGAATTCCCAGCACCACGCGCAGGGAATCAAACTGGTTCTTCTCCACCTGCGCCAGGAAATTGCCGGAATACACAAAATGGAATCCGTACACGCGCCCCTGCTCCTGTCCGGCGTTTGCGGACACCAGCGCCACGAACGGGTGCTCCTGATGGGAAGATTCACCGCGGCAGGAGCCAACAGACTGTTTTCCGTAGCCGATCTGGCGGTATTCGATCTGTCGCTCTCTCGCCCAGGAACCATGCAACGTCAGCATCCGGTAATCCTCCGCGTCAAGATCCAACGCCGCAGAAAATACCTTTGTAAGATACACCGGTTCTTTGGCATGGTTCGTCACGCGCACGCTCCGCGTAATGACATCCACGTCATAAAATGCCGTGTAGTACAATGTAACCGTAAGATCCAGCACTTCATCCGCCAGCACAATCTCAAGCGTCTCACACTCTTCTTCGCTGCCGAACGTGGCCGGAAGTCCCGGAAGTCCCGGTTTGCCCGCATAGATCTTATGCTCCCTGTAAAGCGGCTGCACCGCCGTATTGCCGTTTTTGTCCGCTACGGAAATCGCACTCTCCCTGTAATCGCCGACGCCGTGCCCCGGATACTCCATCGGAAACGCATCCAGAAAAGAGCTCCGGTCGCGGTTGTTCTGTGAAGGAACAAACGGTGCCTCCCCGGTGCGCATCAGCGCACGGACGTCATAGTCCGTGATCTTTGCGCCGTAATAGATATGTCCCAAAAACTTTTCTTCATCCACGATACCGATCAGATAACTGGTATGTGGTGTATCCAGTTTAAAAACCCGTTCTTTTTCGTAATAATGAATTGCTCCCATACCATCTCCCGCTTCTTATTTCAACAGATCTTCCTTCAATGCCGCAAGCTTTGCATCCGCATCCGCAAGGGAGGTTCCCTTTACGCCAAAGTAGTATTTGATCTTCGGCTCCGTTCCGGACGGGCGCACACAGCACCACGCATTGTCGGAAAGTTCATAATAAAGTACGTTGGATGCCGGCAGTCCGGTCTTTGTCACCTCGCCAGTCACAAGATCCTTTCTGGTGTCCTCCTTGTAGTCGCGCACCGCCAGTACCCGATGACCGCCCAGCTCCTTCGGCGGGTTCGTGCGGTACTCACTCATCATCGACTGAATCTGTGCCGCACCGTCGATTCCCTTTAAGGTCTTCGTCTCCAATCCCTCTCTGTAATAGCCGTACTTCTCATACATATCCAGCATTGCATCCCACAGGGTCTTGCCGTGCTTCTTGCACCAGGAAGCCACCTCGCAAAGCATCATGACCGCCACGCACGCATCCTTGTCTCTCGCGTAGGTTCCTGCCAGGCAGCCGTAGCTCTCTTCCAGTCCGAATACGTAGTGATACGTATGCTGCTGCTCGAAGAACTTGATCTGCTCTCCGATATACTTAAATCCGGTCAGCACCTCGATCAACTTCACGTTGTAGGCTGCCGCGATCGCTTTTGCCATATCGGTCGTCACAATCGTCTCCACGAGCGCCGGGTTCTCCGGCATGGTTCCCATCGCTGTCTTCTCTCTTAAGATGTACTCTGCGATCAGCATACCGGACATATTTCCGGTAAATGTCACATATCCGCCGGTCTTTGTGTCCTTGCAGTACACGCCAAGACGGTCTGCATCCGGGTCTGTCGCGAGCACGATGTCCGCATCGACTTCTTTTGCCAGCTTTAACGCAAGCTCAAATGCCTTCGGGGACTCCGGGTTCGGGTAGGATACCGTCGGGAAATTACCGTCCGGCAGCTCCTGCTCTTTTACCACGTACACCTGCTCGAATCCAAGCTCCTTTAACACGCGGCGCACCGGAAGGTTACCGGTTCCGTGGAGCGGTGTGTATACAATCTTAATGTCCTTCGCCATCTCCCTGATGACTTCCGGATGGATCGACTGCTTCTTCAGCTCCTCCATGTAACGGTCGTCGATCTCTTTTCCGATGACCTTGTAAAGTCCTGCGGCAACGGCATCTTCTTTCTTCATCGTCTTCACCTGGTCAAAGGATGTCACCTTCGCCACTTCCGCCAGGATATTCTTGTCGTGCGGCGGTGTGATCTGTGCGCCGTCCTCCCAGTATACCTTGTAGCCGTTGTATTCTCTCGGGTTATGGCTCGCCGTGATCACAATTCCGGAAATACAGCCGAGTTCACGCACGGCAAAGGAAAGCTCCGGCGTCGGACGCAGGCTGTCAAACACATACGCCTTGATGCCGTTTGCGTTCAGGCAGAGCGCCGCCTCATCCGCAAATTCGGTGGACATGATTCTGGAATCGTGGGCGATCGCAACGCCCTTCTCCTGTCCGTTCTGGGAGAGAATATAGTTCGCCAGTCCCTGTGTCGCCTGACGCACGGTATAAATGTTCATGCGGTTCGTTCCCGCTCCGATCACGCCGCGCAGTCCGCCGGTTCCAAACTCTAACTGACGGTAAAAACGATCCTCAATCTCCGCCGCATCGTCCCCTATTGCAGCAAGTTCTGCCTTTGTATTCTCATCAAAATACGGGTTTGTGCACCACTCTTTGTAAGTCTCCATGTAACTCATGCTTTTTCCTCTTTTCTTTAATCTTTAATCCACTGTGCCCAATTCTTCCGGTACTCTTCCGGCGTCATATTCTCATTCTCCCGGAACAGCTGGTAAAATAAATCTTCATTGCCGATTCCGGATTCTGTAATTACTTCACTCATCGGCTGAATCGTAAAACGCAGTAATTCTTTTGCCGCATTAAACCTGCGATTCAAAATATAGTCCCGCACACTGATACCATAACTACCGGCAAACTTCTGCTCCATCAGACTCTGCTCCATGCCAAAGCGCTCCGTCAGCAACGCATAGATACCAGATTCCGTATAGTTCGCATTAATAAACTCGCGAACCTCCTCCATGGTATCTTTGCCGGTCGTCTCCTGCAGACATCCCGTAACCAGCTGCGTCAACATACTGTGAATTGCCAATTCGGACACATTGTCCTTTACACCGTCAAGAATCTTCCCAATCAGCTCTGCGACATCCGCTTTCTCGCTCGTCTTAAAGACAGGCACCGCATTTTTTTTATGAAACAACTCATAGAACTCCGCTGCACAGTTTCCGTTAAAATGAACCCACGCCAGCTTCCACGGCTCATCCTCGCTGCTGACATGTTCAAAGGTCTTGTGACAGTCGATCCACACACACTCACCCTTATGCAGTTCGATCGTCTGTCCTTCCGTGGAAATACTTCCCTTTCCTGCAACCACTTCAAAAATCAGATAAGAATCCAGATTCTCCCGTCTGCACACATGCGGTACGAGACTTTCCAGTCTTCCTACCTCCTGCACATAGAGCAGATGATTTTTGGCAAACATTCCGGGGGTGTGAAGCATACGGTCTGACTTTGTAACCCCTTCCGAAGAAAACATCTTTTCCATTCGCTCAATCTCCTCCATCACTCTATACTCTCTCCCGCCAGTAATCCAGTGTCTCCTGAATCGTCTGCTCCAACGGAATCTGCGGTTTCCAGCCTGTCGCCGCGTTTAACTTTGTAATATCTGCTTCAATAATCGGAACATCCACCGGCCGGATCTTATTCGGGTCAATCTCCACCCGAATCTCCCTCGGAGAAAATGAAATAATCAGATCCAGAATCTCCCGGATCTCATGGGCATGTCCGCTGCCGACATTGTAAGTCTCTCCCGGGGTTCCTTTCTGCACCAGAAGTGCATACGCGCGCACAACGTCTCGCACATCCGTAAAATCCCGCTTTGCCGCCAGATTTCCGACATACATCACAGGCTCTTTCTTTCCCGCCTCGATCTCCGCTACCTGTTTGCAGAAATCCGAGATGACAAAGATCGGCGACTGGCAGGGACCGATGTGGTTGAATGCCCGGACCATCATCAGCTGCATATCATACGCCTGCGTATAGATGCTGGCGATCATATTCTGGCAGACCTTCGTTGCCGCATAGATATTGCCCGGTCGAAGGTAATTATCCTCCTTGATCGGCGTCTCCCCTTCCCGGATATGCCCGTACTCTTCACCGGATCCGATCAGAAGCACCCGCGGTTTGTAAAAAAGCTCACGCACCGCATCCATCAGGTTCACACTTCCCTTGACATTGATGTCAATCGTAAGCCCCGGATTCTTCCATGCCACACTCACGGAACTCTGTGCCGCCAGATGAAAAATGTAATCCGGACGCACCTCGTACAGCAGCGCAACAATCTCATCCTTATTCAAAATATTCAGGTCGTGGATTGTCACCCCGGATATCTCCAGCTGTTCATGCGCCAGTTTTGTCGCATGGACTTCCATTCCATGATTATTCTTTAACTCACGTGCCAGATAACTTCCTACGAAGCCTGCCGCACCTACAATCAATGCTTTGCTCATATTGTCATTCCCTTTTATTTATAAATGATAACTTTCTACCATATTTGCAAATTCCTGTGAATTTGCAAACCCCCAGAATACCTGTGTCCTGTCCATCATACCAGAGTTCAGTGCATTTGTCCAATCGCTTATTCCCGCATCATCTCCCTCTCTGTCAAAGCATCCGCGGTACAGCATTTTTACATATTCGGTATTCGACAAATTCTTGTTACTGCACTCTGTGGAAAAGACAAATCCATAGGCAATCTCCTGCATGGACTGCGTATGATGGTTGATTGCTTCACACCAGTGATTCAAACCGTCTGTATCATAATTCCTGCTTAAAAACTGTGTATAATTTCTGGCAACAAAACATGTAACGTTATAGTTCTGGTCGCGCTCTTCCGTCAATGAGACATCGCCCTTCTGGATCTCATACGTATTGCACAGCTGCTGGAATTCCTCTGAATTGATAAACTGGCGGAACACATAAAGTCTGGAGGCCCCGTTTTCCAATGTCTTGACCCAGCCCGCTTTTCCGTCCGTATCCGACGCACGTCCCATCAGGCTCAGATACAGATGCTCCACATAATCTGCATTGTTATAATTATGATTCTGAAACTCCTCGCTGAATAAAAAGCCATATGCCACTTCCGCACCCGTTCTGCCATTTGTCAGCTCCTGCGCCCAATAATCCAGTTCGCTCTGTGCTGCCGATCTGCCGAGTGCATTTTCATATAAAAGTGATGCAAACCGCTGCTTGCCGGTCAGCGTCGTTCCCGTGTTGCCGCTGTTTCCGTTGTCCGTGCCTGTGTTTCCGCCATTGTTACTGTCATTCGATCCGCTGCCTCCGCCTGTATTTCCGCCATTGTTACCGTCATTCGATCCGCTGCCTCCGCTGTTTCCATTGTCTCCGCCGTTGTTTTCCGGTGTTTTTACGGTTACGCTGCAGGTCAGCTTCTGATTGTCATAAGACGCACTCAGCGTTGCATTCGTCCAGTTCTCACTGGAAAGTTCATACGCCACAAGACGGTAAATCACATTTGCAACGCTCTCCGGCAGATCACTGTTCACCGGAAGTGTAAAGCTAGTCTCCCCTGCTGCAATCTTCTGACGGATCTTCTCGGCAAACGGATCCGACCACTGATGGATCTCCCCGGTCTTAATAAAATAATTCTCTTCCAGGGAGTTGCACTCATATCCTTCTACCGGCTGTGTATGGTCACTGTGTACCAGCTTCATGATATCGTCATTCAATCCAAAATACAGATGCTCATAAAACGTTCCTTTGTAGGACGCTCCCATATCATCCCAGGTGCTGTCAATCTGATACCATTTTCCATCCAGCTGCGCCGCTGTCCACACATGTCCGTTTCCGGCGATCCGTCCCGTCGGAATACCGACCTTATTTAGGAGCATCACATAGGCTCTGTGATATGACTCACAGGTTCCCTTTCCGCGCGCCAGAACACCTTCTGCCGCACAATAACTGTACGTATAGTCATAATCCGCATGATTTAAAATCCAGTCATGCAGCCAGACCGCCTTATCAAAATCGGTCGAGCAGCTCTTCTCACATTCGCCCGCAACATTTGCCACGAGTTCTTCCACCGATGGATAATCCGGATCGTCAATCACAATCGGATACTCCAGCAACCCTGTCGTCTTGGTCTGGTATGGCATTGATCCCATATCCATGACACCAAACCGGATGTAATAGGTGCCAGACGCATAGAACGTAAATTTGAACTCATCACTGTCTCCGTAGGCACTGTTTGACCCATAGCTGATGTCATAGACAAAATTCTGCTGCGCGTCCGTCAGTGAAGCAATCCGGTATTTGTAAGTACCGCTCCCGCCGGTCGCCAGAAGCTTAAATGTCACCTCTTCCCCGCACTTGATATCTGACGGATAAGATACCGTTAAATTCAGCGTATCTGCCGCTTTTAATTCCTCAGCTACCACTTCCTCTGCCATTACCGGCATACGGTTTCCGAGTGCCAGCACCATAGCGCACAATACTGTGCCAATTATCGTTCTAATTTTTCTCATTTTGTACCTCAAAGGGGAATTCCGCCCGGAATTCCCCCCTTTCTTTTTTATTGTTTACCAGTCTCCAAGAAAATTCTGGCAGTAATTCGTACCGTAAGTTCCCCCCGTCGCATAACCGGTCGCAAGATACTCATACGATTCCTCCAGAATATTTCCTCTGTGTGTCTCAGAATTCATCCATGCATTTACCACCTGGGGCGCTCCGCTCTGTCCTCCCGCAATATTTTCACCGGCAGTACAATAATCCAGCCCCGCCTCCTCATAAAGTGAAAAACAATTTTCGCCATTTGGACGTATGTGACTGAAATAATCCACAATTTCCCCGGCACGCACCTGTGCTACCTGCTCCCACAGATCCTCTCTGGTCATAAGCTTTTCCAGACCATTGTTCTGACGCTGCTCGTTGCAAAGTGCCAGAATCTGAATATTCATCTGCCAGGCATCCGTAGCATCCGGTGTCTCAATCGCATTTCCAATATTGATTCCTGACGCAGCGCAACGCCTTAAAAACTCTGTGCTGAATAAAAATCCATTAAATACATACTCTCTGGTATTCGTATAATTAAGCTTATCCACCCAGTCTGTAAGGCCTGCCTCATCCGGTTCACGGTCCATCATCGTGTGATACAGCATCGTTGCAAACTCTGCGTTAGACGTATGCTTCTCCTTATATTCTGTGCTGAATATAAAACCATACGCCACCTGGCTGCCCTCGGCACCGTTGGCAAGCTGTGCACTCCAGTCTGCAAGTCCCGCCTCATCCGGCTCGCGCTCCAGACAGATGCGGTACAATCTGGTCACAAAATCTGTGATGGTATCATTGTCTGTCCCACACCAGGAACAGTTGCCGAGAATCGGAATACTGATGCCGCTCCAGTCGCCGCTTCCACTCTCAATACCATAGGAAGCGCAAAGCGCAGAAAATTCTTCCGAATTGACAAAACCGGTCATGACCGCTCCTCTGGTCTGCCCTTCTGCCAGACGATTCATCCAGTCCGCCTTTCCGGCTTCATCCGCCGTACGTCCGAAAACGCCTGATACATGGCATCCACATAGCAGCTGTTGCAGAGGTTCATGTTGCGGAATTCCGTACTGAACACAAATCCGTACGCCACATCAGCGCCTCTTGCCTCTCCAGTCTGCAGACGGTTCACCCAGTCTGCCCTGCCTTCCTCGTCCGCCGTGCGGCCAAGGCACACCTGATACATCCTGTCTACAAACGCCGTGACGTTATCCTCCGCCTGCACCGGAACGGTCTTTCCCGTCAGAAGATCGGCTCCTGTAATCATGACGAAAGCAGCAATAAAAACCGCCAGCGATCTTCGTATCTTTTTCATTCAGTTCCTCCCTATCTCTGGTTGATGCAGATTGCAAACTCTGTTATCCCGCTTTAGTCTCTCGTTATTCCATACTTTTTGCACAGATTATTGAATTCTTCACTGCCGACAAATCCGTTAAATACATCTTCCCTGCTGTAACCCTGCGTCTGCATGCGGCTTACCCAGTCTGCCTTGCCGCCCGCATCTGCACTCCGGTCAAAGAATGCACGGTACAGATATTCCACATAATCATTGTCGTTCAGGTTTTTATTCTTGAACTCCTGGGAGAAAATAAATCCCTGCGCTACCGAACCGCCGCTCTTCGTGTGATTCCACAATCCGTTCGTCCAGTCGTTTAATCCGTCCGTATCCGGATTGCGGTCCAGGCAGATATTATAAAGTCTGGTCACAAATGCCGTCACACCGTCTGTGGCACCGCAGACCGTACATGCTCCTCTCGGAACTGTTCCGTACTGTGGAACCGCAATACCGTCTCCCCTCGTAATACCGTACTGGGTACACAGATTGTTAAACTCTTCGCTCTGCGAAAATCCGTTGAATACTTCCTCCCTGGTCGTTCCTGTCTCAAGTCTGCCGACCCAGTCATCCAGACCGCCCTGGTCATATTCACGTCCCATGAACGCGCGATAGAGCTGCTTTACATAATCGGTGTTGCAGTAATTGTAATTCTGGAATTCCTGGCTGAACACGAATCCGTATGACACCTCCACACCGGATGCCTGTCCGGATGACAATCTGTTCACCCAGTCATTTAAGCCCGCATCATCCGGTTCACGGTTTAAGCAGACCTGATACAGCCGGGTTACAAACTGTTCAATCGGATCTTCCGTAATCACCCGGTTGCTTTCCGGCACGACTTCGACCACATTCTTGTTCACCCACATTGCCGGCCGGACGCCGCCGATCACATTTGCCACTGCCATACCGTCGTAGCGGAGCGAACCTGTGTAATGTACATACATGGCATCGTATGTATAGATACCCGGAGTCCGCAGCCACCAATAGGAACTCTGTGTCGTTGTATTGCGGAGCGCCGAGTCTCCGTTTCTGCCGAGAGCATACTCTGTGCAGTTCGCCATTCGCTTGCCGTCCGTATTCAGATAGTTGGCAGCCTCCGAAGCGCTGAGCAAAAAGATCTTGTCACTGGTCGCCGATCCGCCGGATGTTCCGAATACGGTATTCGACTCTCCGGATACCGATGTTGTGTAAATTCCCGACTTCTGTCCATCACTAAACGCCGCATTATAGAAGGAATCGTTCAGCCAGGTACGGATACTGCTGTTCGCCCATGTAACCGTTGTCTGCAGGTTCGGATAATACCGCTGGAAATCCAGGACATTCTTGCTGATCACAAGCGCCTTATCGCCCTGAATATCCAGTACCGTCCACTCAATGGTCTCAGCGCCGTTGGAAGTATTGTTATCCTGCTCGTAAGAACCGTATTTTACGGTCCCGCCGACATGAATCTTCGTCCGGTCCACGCCGTCGGTGCTGGCGCTTCCGCTTCCGCTGCAGGTGACACTCGCGCCGGTCAGTGCCTCATTATTCGCTCCGATCTCCAACGCTCTCCACTGTGCCCTGGAGCCGCCGTACTGCACTGTGCGCAATCCGGCACACCGGTTGAACGCATTATCGCCGATATACGTAACACCGCTTCCGATCGTAACATTTGAGATACATCCGCATCCTTCAAATGCATGTCCCTCAATCACGCCCTGGTAGATATTGGCAGATTCAATCGGCGCCCACGCAAACGCGAACGTTCCAATGTAGGATACGCTGTTTGGAATTGCAATACTGGTAAGTCCCGAACAGCTGTCAAATGCACTCGCCCCGATGCGGGTCAGTCCGCCTGCCGGCAGATTTACCGTCCGGATGCCATCGCAAAGATAAAATGCGTAATCACCGATCGTTGTTACACTGGAGGGAATTGTCACACTGGTAATGCTCTTTCCATACTCAAATGCATAATCACTGATCGCAGTCACACCGTCCGGAATCTGCAGATTTGTCACTTCCGAACCATTCAGATACAAATGTTTTGCAAACTGAAGCGGGTTTGCCAGATAGCCGCCGAAATCAATCCTGCACCATGCAGCGAGATCGCTGATATACACGCCGGTCAGTCCGGTACAGTTCTCAAAAGCACTGATTCCGAATCCGGTTACACCGCTTCCCACCGTAACTGTATTAAGTGCCGTACAGCGGATAAACGCTGACTCACCCACAAAACCGGACTTGATTGTTGCCTGTTGAAGGCGGGTACAATCTGTGAATGCCCCAAATCCGATCGTTGAGATCGTCGACGGTGTCGTCACACTTGCCAAGGAACTGCAGCCCCAGAACGCACATGCCCCGATGGATGTCACTCCCTCTGCAATATTTACCGCCGTAATCGATGATTTGCAAGCATACCACGGCATGCACTGCGAGGATCCCGGCGTATCATATACCGGATAATCATACATCGCACCGCTTCCGCTGATCGTAAGCACGCCATTATTATAGCTCCATGTCAGATTGTCGCCGCACTTGCCGGAAGCTGCATACTTCATATTCTCTGTCACTTTTACGGCAGCCACATCTTCTGCCGCGCTCATCTCTGTCACAGGCTTGCTCTCCGCCGCCTCTGTTGCTTCCGTCTCTTCCGTCTCGGTCGCTTCTGTCACTGCTGCTTCGGCTGCTTCTGTTGTTTCCGGCTGCTCTGTGCTTCCCTCCGGCTTCGCTTCTGCCTCCGCATCCGTTGTCTGCACCGCCGTCTCTTCAACAGCCGCGTCACTCTCCGCCGTCGTCTCCGTCACTTCCGCAGCATAGACTGTATTGCCCGGAAATGCCACACCACATGTGAGCATCATTGCCAGAAAAGCCGCTAACACACGTCTCTTCATAAGCTCCATACCTCGCTTTCCCCGTATACTACAGAAGGAATCCTGCCGGATTCCTTCCCTTACTGCTACTATAGCATTTTATATACGTTTTGTCCATTTATAATCCATAACTGGCAACCATATTTGCAAATTCCTGTGAGTTTGCAAAGCCCCAGAATACAGTCTCTCTGGAGGTGCCGTTGTCCAGCTGGTTCACCCAGTCATTCAGCCCCTCATCGTCATACGAACGTCCGAAAATACCGCGGTAGAGCATCTTAACATAATCGCTGTTTGAGAGGTTCATGTTGATGCACTCCTGTGAGAATACAAAGCCATACGCCACATTTTCCATTCCGTATCCGCTGTTGATGCGTCCGCTCCAGTCATTTAAACCGCCCACATCATAGGTACGTCCCAGAAACTCGGTATAATTTCTTGCCACAAAGCGTGTCACATTGTAATTCTGATCCCGGTTCTCGGTCAACGCAACCGTTCCTCTCTCAATCTCATAGGTATTGCAGAGATTTCCGAACTCTGTGGAATCCGTAAACTGCCGGAACACATAGAGTCTGGACACACCATTCGTCAGATGTGTCACCCAGTCTGCCTTTCCATCTGCATCCGATGCACGTCCCATCAGGCTTAAATACAGATGCTCGACATAATCCGCATCACTGTAATTCTTATTCTGGAACTCCTGACTGAAGATAAAACCGTAAGCAACCTCAGCTCCGGTACTTCCATTCTCAAGCCGCCCTACCCAGTAATCAATTTCAGACTGTGTGGCAGTGCGATCCAGCACATACTGGTACAACAGTTTTACAAACGGTGCCGATTTGTGCTGCGTTGTGGTGTCCGTCGTATCCGGTGTATCTGTAGTTCCTGTCGTTCCTGTCGTTCCTGTAGCTGCCGTCACACTCTTGCTTGCCACATTACTGTCCCAGTAGGTATCGCATACCGCCACCGCCTTGACTGTGCAGCTTCCGCCCAGTGTAAATGTCGACGAATATTTCTCCGATCTCGTGTAAGCCGGCGTCGGTGTATCTCCATTTGTTGTATAATAGATGATCGCATTCGGCGTACTGCTCGTTATCGTCACATAATTGACATTGTTGTTCGCCGTAACCGAAATCTGCGGCTGTGCGGTCTGCTGTGTAATCGTCGGCAAAGTGCCTGGATCAGAGTAAGTTGCCCCACTATCCAAGGTACACGCCGGAAGATACTCATTCCAATAGGATTCTTCTGCGTGAGAACTTGCATAGCTTGCCAGATCCGCATCATATACGGCGTCGCTTCGTTCAAAATATTCATAGTCGATGGTACTCTGATCTGCCCAGGTACAGTCTACATTATACCAAGAGTCGTTGATACGCACCTTATTCCACTCATGGTCATCACTTGTCACCGCAATACAGTCAACACCCACACCGTTGCACATCATCTCAAACGCCTGCGCATATCCAGCGCAGACGGTCTTATCCATGCAGAATACGCTGTATACCGACTGTGTGTATGCCGTATCTTCATTAAACGAGTTGCCATAAATATCCGTATTATAATCCACTTTCTGCACAATGAGATCGTGAATCATTTTTACTTTTTCCGCCTCAGAGCTAAGTGAATTGACCGTATTTTTCCAGGTATCCACCTGATTCTTCACACTCTGTGTTGCAGTGCTTCTCGCCGTACCATTCTGAAAGGCAGAATAGACACCGAATGCCGCATACCATCCGCTGCTGTTTCCTCCCTGATACAAAGACACATTGATAAAATAATACTGCGGATTCATGTAACGGAACATATATGCCACATACGTAATTCTGTTTGAATTCAGGCTTCCGCAGGATACATACGGTATATGTCCATCCGTCAGATTATCCGTACCAAGAAGCACCTGTCTGCAGGATGCATCCAGTCCATCCCAGAATTTGCGCTCTTCCGTCGAAAGCATATTATACACGTAATTGGACGAATAAGCATCCCACGCTGTTGCATATACACTGGAACTCTTGCTGCTGTCTGCCTCTGTTTCGTCTAAAACATCATCTTCTGCAATCGTTCCGACATTGATCACGTTAAGATCCATCAAACCTGTCGGATGTGTAATCTCCTCTGCGGTCGCTTCTGTCTCGTTCTCTGTTGTGTCGGCAGCTGCCGCTTTCACAGGCTCCGCAGACTCCGTGCTTTCCGCAGTCTCCGTATTTTCCGCAGTCTCCGTATTTTCCGCGGTCTCCGTACTCTCTGCTGCGGCGGTGTCCACAGGCGTCTCTTCAGATGTCTGCTCTGTTTCTGTTTCCGTCTCCGTTACAGTTTCTGCCACTTCTGCTGCGGATACCTGTGCCTGTGTCCCAATACTTCCCATTACCATGCATCCCAACAGCAGTATTGCTGCAATCCGTTTCTTCATACCTAATGCTCCTTTCTATAATCATTACAGGCCGTAGCTTGCGATGATATTTTCAAACTCCTGTGAGTTTGCAAATCCCCAGTATACCTCTTCTCTGGAAGTTCCCTGCTCCAGCCGGCCGACCCAGTCTGCTTTTCCGGCAGCCTCAGATGCTCTGCCCAGGCACAGGTTGTAAAGCATTTCTGTGTAATCCGCATTGTTTCGGTTCTGGTTTTCAGATTCCTGTGAAAATACAAATCCGTACGCCACATTCTTCGGCGACTGTGCCCCCGAAAGAATGATGGAACACCAGTAATTGATACCGTCCGTCTCTCCGCTTCTTCCAAGCGCCTTCTCATAGCACCGGTTGACATACTGCGTCACCTTGATGTTTTTATCTCTCGCCTCTGTAATCTCCGCCTGTCCCGGTGTGATTCCATAACCGGAACAGATATTTCCAAATTCTGTCGACCCCGCAAAACCGTTGATAACATAGACATAGGAAACACCATCATTTAAGGTTGAAAGCCAGGTATTCTTTCCGGTCTCGTCCGAGCTTCGATCCAGCATTGCCGCATAGAGGATGTCCACAAATTCCGCATCAGACTTGTTCAGATTACGAAACTCTTCGCTCATTACCAGATCTTTTACGATCTCAGCTCCACCGTTACCGGCAATCAGCTTGCCTGTCCATGTATTCAGACCGGACACATCCGCATCCCTGCTAAGGATCTTGCGGTAGCAGCGCATCACGTACGCCGTCGCATTGTAGTTCTGATCACGGTTCTCCGTCAGGCTCACTGTTCCCGGTGAAAACATATAATAGGAACACACTGTCGCAAACTCTGACGACCCAATCAGCTGCTTTAACACATATTTCTGTGAGACTCCGTTGGACAGAACCTCCACCCAGTTGCTGACTTCCGAATCCTGCGGACTTCTGGCAAAAAGTGCCGCGTAAAGCTTCCGCACGTACACCTCATTCGTGTAGTTCTTATTCTTAAATTCACTGCTGGAAATGATATCAACCGCAACATCGGCAGCGGTCATCGTCTCCTCCGAAATTGCAGCGGCATATGCATTCATGCCGCTTGCATCCGGCTCACGCTCCAGAAGGCTCTCATACAGCCTGGTCACATACAGCTGTGCATTCTGATAATTATCTCTTACATAGAAGAAATTGCAATCCACGTAACCGCTTATACCGCTCACGCCGCCCTTGCTGCTATACTGCCATGCGTAATACTCGCCTGCATACGTCGTCTGCGTCGTATAATTGGCAAGCCAGATCTTATAGTAGTCGTCCAGAATTTCACCTCTTATGTAAGACTGCAGCATGGTCTTATTCGCATAGACCATCGGCGTATATCCTGCCGACTGCACCGTGGTACAAAAAGCATTCACAACTGCCGTTGCCGTATCAATATCCAGATTGGCATCCGCAAGACGTCCACTATGGTTTGTGCCGAATTCATAATCTATGACCACCGGCAGTGTGATATTGTAGCCAGAGATTCTATTTAAAAGATAATTTGCCTCTTCCGCTGCCTCCGCCTGTGTGGTTGCCTGTGAGAAAATATAGACACCGACTCTCAATCCGGCATTCAATGCGCCCTGGATATTGGCCCGATACTTGGAATCATCGAACAATCCTCCGTTCGACATTCCGCGGTATCCCACACGGATCAGCGCGTAGTCAATTCCGGCTGCCTTGACCGCCGACCAGTTAATATCTCCATTGTGATAAGAAACGTCGATTCCGTTCACAATCTTATAACCACTGTCGTACCGCCCGTTATGTATATAGGAGCTTCCGGTATATCCACTGTAAGTCGCCGATGAGCTTTTGATATTCGATGTGCTCTCCGGCTCCTCATTGCTCATGGAGGTACCCGCCTGCGGGTCTTCTTCCAACGCTTCCTCTGCCACAGTGCTGGATGCCTTTAAGTGCCCTGTCTTCTCTACTGCTTCCGTCTCTTCGGTCTCCTCTGTCTTCCCGGTTCCCTCTGCCGCTTCGGTCTCCTCTGCTGCTTCGGTCTCTGCCGTCTCTGTCAACTGACTCTCCGAGCCTTCTGCCACATCCTCCGTCTCTCTCTCTGTCGACGTCTGCACTTCTGTTTCCGTCACAGATGCCGCTTCCGTTTCCTCCGATGTGTTTTCCGGATTTACTTCTTCTGTCGCCATCTCCGTTCCGTTTTCCGTAAGGCTCTGTGCCATCGCTGCCTGTCCTCCCGGTATTCCGGTTGTCAGAAGCGCTGCCGCCAGTATACACGCTAGTACTCTTTTCTTCATCTTGATCCTTCCTCTGTCTAAATAACATATTTCTACCAATTTTAATTATACACGTACCGGGGACAACGTCAATTTACAAAATATGTATATTTTCTTAATTTTTCCGGTCATCCTTCCCCAGGATCTGACAGACCTGTCTATGACCAAAAAGGCCCGCGCTGTCAAATCGACAGCGCGGGCTCTTTCTTCCTCTGTATGAAACTGTATGTCCTACCGGGACGTATTATTTACTTTAATCCGTATGCACGTACAATGTTGTCAAACTCTGTACTGTCGGCAAAACCGTCAAATACGCTCTGGCGGCTGGTACCTGACTGCAGTCTGGTTACCCAGTCATTCAGGCCTGCCTCATCCGGCTCTCTGTCCATCATCGTACGGTAAAGCATCGTCACATACTCCTGGTTACTGAGATTCCGGTTGGCCATCTCCTGTGAAAATACGAATCCGGATGCCACCTGCTTCGGTGTCTTTGTCTTCGCCAGCAGCTTGCCCGTCCAGTCATTCAGACCATTGACATCTGCGGCACGGTTCATTGCGATTGTATATAAGCGGTTCACAAATGCCGTTACCTGCGGATTCTTATCGCGGTTCTCGGACGTCGTTATGGTTCCCTGCCGAATTCCATACACGCTGCAGAGATTGTTGAACTCTGACGAATCGGTAAATCCTTTCAGCACATACGCACGGGACACTCCGTTATCCAGTAAGCTCACCCAGTTTGCCTTGCCATCCGTATCTGCATTGCGGTCAAACAGCGCCTGATACAGAATGTTCACATACTGCTCGTTTGTTGTATTTTTATTGCCGAACTCCGGGCTGAAGAAAAAATTCCATGCAGTCGTCGCACCGGTCGTCGTTCCGTTGTACAGCTTGTTGCTCCAGTCATTCAAGCCTGCTGTATCGGCGGTTCTCTGGAATACTTTCTCGTAGAGGCGCTGCACAAACTGTCTGTCCAGAATCAGGCGGTAGTCCTCCAGTGTTACCGTAAACATTTCCTTCTGATTAACTACATCCCCGTTTGTAGAATTATAAAATGAGGTACAGCTGATCGTATAGGTTCCCGGCGTGTATTTGCTGTAATCCGTTGTGTCCCAGCTGTATGTAATGTCGGATGTTCCCTTTGTCGTATTAAAATCCGCATTCTTTCTTGCAACCAGATTTGCCGAGCTCTCTGTACTGCCCTTGAAAATACGGATCTCATAGCGCTCCATATCATTGCCGAACGTTCTGACGTTGAAGAGCAGGTTGATCTTGGTATTGTTGGAAAATGTTGCATCATACATCGTCGGATCCGGATAAATCGATGCATGCGCTCCTGCCCCAACCATTCCCTCTTTCATCTCCGTCTGCTCACTTGTCACCATCGTAAGCTCGTCCGCATCTGCCTCCGCACCGAATGCCGTCACGGAAAGTGCCAAACTTAAGACAACGGCAGCCGTTACACTTTTCACCCACTTGTTAAATTTCACTACATTTCCTCCTTCTCTATGTCACAGCATAGCTATTGTGCTTTCATTATAACTTTTATTGTCTGCACTTGACAATCGAAAGGCCGAAAAAAATTCTTAATTTTTCTTTTATTTTCCAAAGCCGATTCTAGTCCACGCCGTACGCAGCCATCAGGTTATGGAATTCCGTACTTCCCGCAAATCCATGGAATACCTGCTCTCTTCCAACTCCGGAATTCAACTGTCCGACCCAGTCATTGAGCCCTGCCTGATCGTATTCACGGTCTAAGAATGTACGGTACATGATCTTGACAAACTCCTCATTGGATGTATTTTTGTTCAAAAATTCCTGTGAGAATACGAATCCATGCGCTACATTTTCCGTCGTATCCGCTTTTGTCAGGATCGTTCTGCACCAGTTTTCAATTCCTTCATCCTCTCCCTGACGATCCAGAAGTTTCACATAAAGCCGGTTTACAAACGACGTTACCCCCTCATTCTGATCCCGGTAGCTTCCCAGTGTCACCGTTCCCTGGATCACGCTGTACTGGCTGCACACATTTGCAAACTCCTGTGAATTTGCAAATCCGCGGTATACATACTCCCTGCTCATTCCGTTGGAGAGCTTTGCAAGCCAGTCTGCCTTTCCGCTGTCATCCGCCTGTCTGTCAAACATTACCTGATACAGAAGGTTTACATACGCCTCATTGGAGAGATTCTTATTTTTGAATTCATCGCTGAAGAAAAATCCCTGTGCAACTTCTGCGCCCGTTTTCTCTCCGTTGCGCAGCGCCTGATACCAGTAGTCGATCTCCGAATCCTGATAGGAGGTACGGCCCAGCGCATCCTCATACAGACGCACCACAAACGCACGCAGCGCCGCAGCTGTCGCGGTATTGTCCTGATCGTCCGGCGAAGGGCATGCTGTTGCCGGCATATTGTTGTATACCGGGATTTTGAACACAAACGGATTCTCCAGCGCGTTGGTCTGGCTGTACGCTGTCCGGATCTTCCCGCCCTCCGTCATCGGTGCTGTGATATTCTGCTGATACTGATGGGAATACAATCCGTTATAGGAAGCGTCCACATCAAATTTCTGCAGATAAAGGGTGTCCTGTCCTTTTAAGATATAATTTTGCGAGATATACTGTGCACCACCGGTCAAGGCTTTCATTCTGGTATCCCAGCCTTTATTCTGGGCAGTTTTCAAACCGTTGACGTAGACGTCCGTCGTTGTCGTTCCGGTTGCTCCGATGTTGTAGTAGTTGTAATATCCCTCATACCCAGGATAGTTTCCGGAAATCAGCGGCGATGTTCCCGCGCTTCCCTGCTCTTGATAAACCCTGCATGCCAGGAAAAACGGGCTGACTCCGAGACTGTTTCCGATGTCATAAAATGCCTGCGCATAGGTTGTCCCCGCTCCCGGCACTTCTCCCTGCATAAAAGAGCCGGACACGATATTGGAAACCGCATCCACCGTGTGGTACTGCGCATTGTATGTCAGCTGCTCAAACATAAATATGTAGGAATCGTTGGTAAAATTCCGCGGATCCAGACAGTATTCCACTGCCGACTGCGATGCAATGTACCAGCCGCTCTGGGAGGCAGCCTCCGCCTTCCAGTTGTCCCCTTTGCTCTGATGCACCCAGCTTCTGTTGTTCTGCATCTCTGCACTCACAACACTGCTCCACTCCAGATTCGTCTGCATCGGTACAAATGTCCAGTTCGGATGGGACGCCTTAAGCTGTGTGAGTGCTGCCTGGTAGGACTCTGGGAACGCAAGGATGTCCTGGTTGCCGCTCTTTTTGAGCTTCTCACCTGCCGCTTCATCCGCATCGCCAAGCTTCTCCTCCCAGGCTCTGAAATCCGTATCACTCGTGACAAGATGTGATGCTTCGACATAGCCGTACCGCTCCTGCCCGTCCACTGCAAACATGACATAGTACCAGACGCTGCCGCCGTCAATCGCTACATCCTTAAGCAGCACCTGACTACCGGACGGCAGGCTTCCCTCTACGGCGCTGTCTGCATCCGGCTCCTCGCGCACCTCATAGAGATCTGTGAGATAGACCGTCGCCATGACTGTCTTTTGCTCCAGAAGCTGCAGTAATTCCTGACGCAGTTCATCTGTTTTTGTCTGCGTCTCCTTGATCTGCTCTGTTGTCTCCTCAACCGCTTCTGTCGCCTCCGACTGCACGGCAATCTCTTCTGAGTGTTTTGTCCCGTCCGATTGTTCCGTCATCTCTTCGGTCTGTTCCGTCTCTTCCGTCTGTACGGCAGCTTCCTCAGTCTGCTCTGCCTGTGCATACTCTCCCGCTGTCCCGTTCAGTTCCTGTGCGGCAACAGCCACACCATTCCCCGAGATCAGGATCGCCGCTGTCAGGGCTCCCGATAACATTTGTAGTAATTTTTTCTTTTTCAAAATTCATTCCCCTCTGTTCTTCCTGATTATGGTTTCACCTTAGTATAATCTTTTTCGTCAGGGATTACAACGGGGAATGGGCTGGGAGGATTTTCCACAGCCTTGCCATGTCCATTTATTCTTTAAATTTATACTTTCCCTTTCCGTGTCCTGATACTGGTTCTATAATATCAGCTTGTAGCAAGTTTGATATCAATTTAGACGCCCCAGAGCTTTTCAGCTCCAGGATATCCATAATTGCACTTCTTCCGAATATTTTATCATAGCCAAATTTTTCAAAAAGTATATCGATATGGTTAAGCGTCCGAGTAGAAAAATCTATCGCTTTCCCCCCCACTGTATGTGTAATATCCACTTTCGGGATTTCAATGTCCACTTTTCCGCCTTCAATGTCCACTTTTCCAGCTTCAATGTCCGCTTTTTTAGCTTTAATGTCCACTTTTCCACCTTCAATATCCACTTTTTCATCATCCCAAAGTCCACTTATGTGCAGGCTGCGATTGTGGAGCTCATTTTTCTCATTTAAAAGTAGATTCCTAAGAAATACCTCCAGATACTCTGTTGTTTCATGAACACCTTTTTGTAAATCAGTATAATTCGCACGTACAAGTGCATTCCTAAAATACCATGCATTTTCAGCAAATATACTATTCGTTACTGAAAATCCAAGTGTTCTCAGATATTTAATAAAAAATACTGCTGTTGTTCTTGTATTACCTTCTCCAAAAATATGAATTTGCCACAATCTGGAAACAAACACCGCAAGGTGATGAATAATTTCATCCATTGAAAGCCCTTTGTAACTATAGCCCCTTTCCTGCAAAAAGTCATATTCAAGTGTGGATCTCAATTCTGATGCGCTACCATATATAACGCTTGCTCCATCAAGTACCCATTCTTTTTTTGTGATATTATAATCTCTTATCTTTCCTGCATGTTTGTAAATCCCTTTAAAGAGTCTGTGATGAATAGAGATATATTCATTCGTTGAAAAAGAAAAAGCGTTTTCCGACAGGAGCTCCGCTATACGAGACGATACCTTATCAGCTTCTTCTGTGCGTTCATCAGCTGATACATGTACAGGTCTTTCTTCATAATAACTGTTAATAAGATTCTGTGCTTCTTTTAAAGTGATCTTGCCCTCAATATTTTGAATAGCTGTATCAATTAAATATCTGGATGGTCTGAGTCCATCTACCGCCTGAAGTCCGATTGCTGTGCTCCACGCATAACCTTTGCTTGCTTTATCCGGCTCAGATTCCTTTAAATATTTCTTAAATGGGTCTTTTTCCATATCCGATACTCTCATTTCTGCTTTTCTAAGTCAGCAACCACCAGTTCAACTGGTGGTTTGCTATAAGCCCTCCAAA
>ERZ825525.618-NODE-618-length-43321-cov-4.183585_pt1 | contig 43321 bp, 39 predicted proteins | sample MGYA00519930_ERZ825525 | MGnify/ENA primary metagenome ERZ825525 (study PRJEB31778, sample SAMEA3449203) | human gut metagenome | biome: human gut; feature: human-associated habitat; material: faeces | place: United Kingdom | collected 2010/2012 ... | reverse complement strand
AGTTATGTCCAGCGTCAGTATGCGGCTGTTCGGCGTTTCTATAAAGCCCGTCATTACCCACAGCCGTATCCTGTTCACGTCCAGTTTCCAGCGGCACCGCGTGGCGACAAGCTGCCTTTCCCCGCGCATGGTTGCCGCGCCGTATTCAAACGCGCCGTCGTGGCGAAGCACGAGCAGATTGCGCTCATCCTTTTCGTATATGTATAAATAAAGGTCCTTATCCCGCTTTTCAAAGCGCAGCATTGTAACGCTGTCAGTCATGTTGCTGTGCACGGCCTGAAGCGTCTGCGGGAACAATCCGCCCGTATTCGGCCCCGCGAAATACTCCCGCCCGTCAAGCCGGTACGCTATGCGCTCAAACTCCTCCGCATCCGTGCCAAGATACCTTGGGTGCGACGGGGAATATTCAAGCGAATTAAGCGTGCTTTTAAGCGAAGCATACGCCTCATTGTCCGGTGCAAGCGGTTCATCCGCAAACGAAGTCAAAAGCTCACGCACCATGCCGCTTAAGCCCCCGTTTACGAACAGATTGCTGCTGCCGCTGTACATGGCTATAACGGTTTCGTACTTTGGGAACACCAGCACGTATTGGCCGAACGCGCCGTTGAACTGATAGTCTCCATCGTCATCGCTCATCCATATCTGGTAGCCGTAGCCGTGCTTCATTTCACCGTTTGGCGTTTTTATCTGCACGGATGTGGCCTGGCGTATCCATTCCCCGCTCACTATCTGCTTACCGTTCCAGCGGCCCATGTTCATGCAAAGCTGCCCAAGCTTCGCCGCGTCCTCTGCCGTGAGCGAAAGGCCCCAGCCGCCTTTTTCTATGCCCCTTGGGCACTTTTCCCATTCGTGGTAGCGTATGCCAAGCGGCTCGAACAGCCGCGGCGTAAGGAAGTCCACAAGGCTCATGCCCGTGCGCTTTACCACCGCCGCCGCAAGCACATATGAATTGAGCGAATTATAGTCAAACTCGGTTCCCGCCTCAAACTTGGGCACGGACTGCATGAACATCTTCATCCAGTTTTCGTCAAGCCCGCTGCCAACCTCGTTGAACCTTATTCCTGAGGACATTGTGAGCAGGTGCCTGAGCGTATGCGCCTTGAGTATTTTCGCGTTTGAATTGGTAACATACTCCGGGAAAATCTCAACAAGTCTTTCGTTTATGTCCAAATACCCTTCGTCGCATGCAATGCCCACCGCAAGGCCCGTAACGCTTTTGCTCATGGAATAAAGCATGTGCGGGACTTCCAGCGTGTACGGCGCGTATGCCCCTTCTGCAATAACCTTGCCGTGGCGCAGTATCGTTATGGCGTGGCAGGCGGTTGTATCCGCCTGAGCCTCTATGGTTTTATAGAATCGCTCTATCGCCCCGCTCGGCACGCCCTCCGCCTCCGGCGTGGAACGCTCAAGCGGCGCTGTGTTCTCCTTCGGCACGAAGCGCTCCTTTTGCAGCACGAATCCGTAAAGCGGAATCTTTTCCGTATCGTGCCTGAGGAAGTTCATGAGCAGCTCCGCGCTTTTCATCTGCATTGTCAGGTCCATCCATACGCCTCCTTTTCAATCAGTATGCTCTGTTTTACAGCCTTTCGGGCCCGTCAATATTCGGATTCACCACAAACTCCGGTTCATCGCTCTTAGCGGTATAGCCGTTGTCCGCGCCGTCTGCGCCTATTCTTTCAAGATAGAACGCGCTCGTCGCCGCGCTTACATACGGATTGAGCCACAGATCGCCTATCCCAAGCGTGAGCGCGCTGAGCAGCCGCCAGCCGATGAAGCTGAGATGCAGGCAGAAAAGCCTGCCCTTATGCCCGTCCATAAGCCGCTTTGATTCGTTCACGCATTCGGTAACGCTCATTTCCGGATTGTCGCAAAGAATATAGAACGCAAGGCTATAACGATACGTTGCTATTATGCCGGGTATGACCAGCAGCAGCGACCACAAAAACGTGAGCAGCGCCGTATAAAGATTGAGCAGCAGCGCCTTGCCGAAAAAGCCGAAGCGGGAGAAAAGCTCGCTCACCTGCGGCGTTTCGCCCTTTATAAGGCGGTTATAATAGCTGCAAAGCCCAAGCTGAGCCGCCCCGCCCACGATCAGGCGCGCAATGCCCACTGCCGAGGCTATGGCTGCGGATATGCTCAGCAACGGCACAAGTATTTCCATGTCCGTGCCAAACAGGTAACGGAAAAGCGCAGCAAGGTTCACCGTTGCCCCGTCAAACAGTTCTCCGGTTGAGTCAACGGAGTAGCTTACCGTAAAATATGTTCCGTAGCAGCCTAAAAGCGCCGCCAGCAGCGATACAACAAGGCTTGTGCCCCATTTGCCGTCAAGCCTTTGGCGGGCGATCTGCCTTAACTCAGATGCTGTACGCATAAATATATACCTCCCCTAATCATTGCCTGATAATTATTTGCTCCATTATACTATATTTTCCCGCCCATAGGAACAGCCGTGATAGTTACATTTTTGTAACGTTGCGGGTTTGATATTATGTCAATTTATGCCGTTTTAGTTGCCCGCTTTTCCATATATGTCTGCCGATGCTGCCATAATATGTTGCTATACTCTTATCAACCGATGATACCATAACACAGAACAGGAGAGCGAACAGCATGGCAGCATACCGGCACGAATGCAAGCATGAAATAAACACGAGCGACTTTATCACCCTTTCCATGCGCCTTAACGCCGCGCTGAAGGCGGATGAGTTTGCCCGCGCGGACGGCGCATACGAAATAACCAGCCTTTATTTTGACGATGTGTACGGCACCGCGCTTAAAGAGAAAATAAGCGGCGTAAACTGCCGCGACAAGTTCCGCCTGCGCCGCTATAACAACGATACCGAGCACATAAAGCTTGAAAAGAAAAGCAAGCGCGGCGGATTTTGCCTGAAGGAGAGCGCGGCCATAACCTCCACACAGGCGCAAAGCATAATAGGCGGCGATATAGACTTCCTTGCCGCTCAGGGCGGCGTTATGGCGGAGCTGTACAGCGCCGTGCTTGTAAGCTACAACGGCGAATACATGGGCTGACAGCCATGAGCAATTCCTGTCACCCAACGCTTTTCTGCGGCATAATAGCCGCGCTCACGCTTGCGCTTACGCCGCGACACTTTCCCCGTAAACGGGGACAGCTTTTGGATAGCGGTAATTTCAAAAAGGCTCCCGATGGGAGCCTTTATCATGTACTTATCTTCTTGGATAGTTGCTGCGGTAGGCGCGGCGTTTCTTTGCCCTGCGCCTGCGGCGGCGGGAGGAAAGCACCTTCGCTATCAGCACTATTATCACCAGCGCCGCTATCAGCAGCGCCCAGAACAGCCATCCGCTGCCGCCCTCATTGTCGTTCACATCGGGGCTTGATACTATAAGCGGGCTTGAATTGGGCGAGGCCGTGTCGCTCACAACCGTTGCCGCCTCCGCCACATCGCGCGAGGCTATAAGCGGCGCGGTGAACATCGTTACGCCGTTGTATTGGTACGATACCGTGCCAAGCTCCTCCCCGGCGGCTATGGGCGCTTCAAGCTTTCTTGAGGTAACATAGCTGCTTGTCAAAAGCGAGGGCGTTGCAGTGATCGCGTTTATGGTTTCCTTTAGGCCGGTAAGCTTCGCGGCGGAAAAATCTATGTTCGCGGTGAGCAGGCCGCCTTCCGCGTCCTCAAGGCTGGCGTTTGATACGGGCAGCTGCATCGTGCTTTCAAGGCCCAGCGTGCCCGCGTCCACGGATACGAAGTTTGCAAAGCCCCAGTCGAAGAACTTAGCCGCGTTTTCAAAGCGGTATTCGCCCTTCACCTTGTTTTCATAATCGCCGAACAGCACCAGTATCAGTTCCACGCCGTCCTTCTCCGCGCTTGCCACAAGGCAGCGGCCGGCGGCGGTTGTGTCGCCCGTCTTAACGCCGGTTGCGTATTTATATTTGTAATCCGCTTCGCCTTCCTTTGTATAAAGCAGGCGGTTGGAATTATACCACTGGTAGCCGTCGGAATCCTTATTGGTGGGGGCGGCGTTATAGGTCGCGGTGGAAACTATCTTGCGGAACGTTTCGTTGCGCATGGCGTAGCGGGTAAGCACGGCCATGTCATACGCGGTTGAATAATGGTCCTCCTTATGGAGTCCGTTCGGCTTAACAAAGTGCGAGCCGGTCATGCCAAGCTCCGCAGCCTTTTTATTCATCATCTCCGCAAAGCCGGATTCGCTGCCGCCAATATGCTCGGCAATGGCCTTGGCGGCGTCGTTGCCGGAAAACATCATCATGCCGTACAGCATGTCTATAAGTGGCATTTCCTCGTTGCGGGAAAAGTGGCAGGTGGAGCCGCGTTTTTCAACGTCGCTGCCCGTGTTCACTATCTCGTTTATGTCCGCCGCGTTTTCAATGGCCAGTATGCAGGTCATTATCTTTGTGGTGCTAGCGGGGTATGCCTGCGCCTTGCTGTTCTTTTCATAAAGCACGGTGCCCGTCGCCGCATCCATAAGGCAAATATAGGGCGTGGATACGCTTTCCGGGTCAAATTCGTCCGCCGCGGCGCAAACGGGCAGCACGCCGAGCGCGAGTATAAATATAAGCACAAGCGAGATGATTCGTTTCAAATTCAAATTGGTCCTTTCCTTAAAACCGGCATATCCATATGCCGGCATAGTACACTTTGGCTATTATAACAAAATTTATATGCATTTGTACATAGTTCAGCGGTTAATTTATTGTTAAATACACCGTTCGTTCAAATTATTCCCCTTTATGCGGGGCGCTTTTATGGTATAATAAATAAATATGGAAAGTTATAGCTGCGCGTAAAACCCCTGCGCGGCGAAAGGAGGACGCCATAATGGCAAGACGAATACTGCTTGTGGACGACGAGCCGCTTATGATAAAAGGGCTGAAACGCACGCTGGAGCAGGACGGTTACGAAACCGATTCCGCATCGGACGGCGAGGAGGCATTAAAAAAGCTGAACAGCGAGCATTATGATCTGGTGCTGCTGGACGTTATGCTGCCAAAGCTCAGCGGAATAGAGGTTTGCCAGATAGTGCGCGAAACGAGCGACATTCCCATAATAATGCTCACCGCCAAGGGCGAGGATATGGACAAAATACTCGGCCTTGAATACGGCGCGGACGATTACATGACAAAGCCCTTCAACATACTGGAGGTAAAGGCCAGGATAAAGAGCATACTGCGCCGCGCTGGTGCGAACCGCGAAGCGCCCAAAATGGAACTGAGCGCAAACGGGCTGAGAATAAACATAGGCAGCCGCAGCGCAACGCTTGACGGCAAGAACGTTAGCCTTACCATGAAGGAATTTGACCTGCTTCAGCTTTTCATGAAAAACCCCGGCAAGGTATACAGCCGCGACGAGCTGCTTGAAACCATATGGGGTCAGGACTATCTGGGCGATTTCAGAACGGTGGACGTGCATATCCGCCGCCTTAGGGAAAAGATCGAGCGGGACCCCGCCAATCCCGAATATATTCTGACTAAGTGGGGAGTTGGCTATTACTTTGCGCAGTGAGCGAAAACAGCTTTTCGGCTCGATCAGGGTCAGGATGGTCGCCATATATTTGGCGGTAACCATCGTGGCCTTGCTTACCATAAGCTTTACCGTGGCAATATTGGTCGAATCCTCGCTTGTCAATCAGCGTACCAAGCAGCAGCAGGAGGCCACCACCCGCCTTGCCCTTGAAATAAGCCAAAGCTTTGATTCCGATGCAGACACGCTGTATTCATTGGCGCTCACCCGCGCGCAGGAAATGGGCGGCAGGGTGCTTATACTGGATACGGATGCGGTGGTGCAGATAGACTCCGCCTCATACCAAACGGGCTTTATGCTGCCGTATAGAGAAGTGCGCGATGTGCTTATCGGCGGGAAGGAAGCGGCGTTCGGCTTCCATAAAATAAGCACAGGCGCGGACAAAAGCGCGCTGAAGCTCTCCGGCTCTGCCAACTGGGCCGTATACTACACCGCCCCAATAACTCAGGGCGGCAAATATTTGGGCGCGGTGCTTTTCAGCGCCATGATACAGGACGTTGAGGACAGCGTTGCGGACATAATTGCCGAGGTTGCCATAGTTTTTGGCATTGTTGCTGCGGTTATGGTGGCGCTCAGTTTTACGCTCAGCGGCTTTGTTACAAAGCCCATTGTGGAGCTGACCCACGCCATACGCCGCATGGGCAAGCAGGGCAGCGGCGTGCGCGTTAAGGTGCATGGGCAGGGCGAGGTTGCGGAGCTTGGCCGCGCGTTCAACCGAATGAGCGAGCAGATAGAAGCTCACGACCGCGTGAGGGACGAATTCGTATCCAATGCATCGCACGAGCTTAAAACACCCCTTGCCACAATGAAGCTTTTAAGCGAATCCATATTATATGAAGAAAATCCGGACCCTGCCGAAATGCGGGAGCTCTTCGAGGATGTTAACCACGAGGTAGACAGAATGTCCAACGTTATAACGGATCTTCTGCGCCTTGTGCAGTTCGATGAAGGTCAGCCGCTGCTGCACCGGGAAAACGTTGATTTGAAGGACATAGCAGAGCGCGTTGTTTCCCGATTGAAGCCGCTTGCAGAGAACAAGGGCATAGCGCTGAATTTCACCGGCGGCAGCGCAATGATATTTGGCGAGGAACGCCAGATAGAGCAGGCCGTTGTAAATCTTATAGAAAACGCAGTCAAGTATACAGACGCCGGGCATGTTGACGCGGCGGTGAAGCAGACCGGGAGCGAGGCGCAGCTTATTGTGAAGGATACGGGCATAGGCATACCGGAGGACGCAATACCGCACCTTTTTGAACGATTTTACCGCGTGGACAAGGCGCGTTCCCGCGGCACGGGCGGCACGGGTCTTGGCCTTGCGATAGTGGAGCGGATAATTACGCTTCACGGCGGATTTATAACGGTTGAAAGCGAGCTTGGGCACGGGTCAACGTTCACGGTGCATCTGCCGCTTGCGGACGGGGAGGAGTAAACGCATGAAGCACGGCAAAAACACACTGCGGCTCACGGCGCTGCTCACGGCGGCGCTTATGCTGCTGCTCACGCTTTGCGGCTGCTCCCGCGGCATGATAAAAGAGGACAGCGTGCATGAGGATCTGCCCGATATAGACCCCGAAGCGGGCATTGCAAAGGACATGCGCGCAAAGCTTTATTACAGGCTTACTGATGAAGCGTATCTCGTCGGCGTAACGGCGACAATAACCGTTTATGCGGGCGAGCGCGAGGAGCGCGCCATGATACGCACGCTTATGGAGGGCACGCCGCCGCTTAGCGGAAACATAAGCGCGGTCATTCCCGCGGGCACTGAAATAGTTGATGTTTCGCTTGAAGGGGCAATATTGTACGTTACCCTTTCGGCGGAGTTCTTCAATACAAATATTGTGGACGAAGCCGTTGCGGACGGCTCCCGATTGATGGAAAACGGGCTGCTTTCCCGCGCGGAATACGAAGCGCGCGTGGAAAACGCAAGGGAGGAAATGTACCTTGCGCGAAGGCTTGCCGCGCAGTCCATAGTAAACACTATAACCGCGAACAGGCCGGACGTGAGCGTGCAGCTTTTGTTTGAGCTTAACGGTTCGGCCGCGCGCGTGCGCAGGACGGAGCTGGGCCTTGAAACATTCGGCGGCGGCAGCCACGATCTGCTGGAGCCTATGGGGTTTGACGATTCGTATGTTATAACCGCGCCGGGCGTGGTAGCATGCCTGCTTGAGCATATACAGAACGGCGAATACGATAAGGCGTATCCGCTGATAGCCGAACTTGAGCAGGGCGGCGCGCAGAAGCCGGATTACGCCAGCTTTGAAACATACATGGCAAACCTTGCCAAAATAAAAAGCTTTTCCGTGCGCGAGCAAACGCAGAACAAGGATTCCTCAAGCATTCTGGTAACGGTTGAAATAACGCTGGATAATGATCAGGGCGTGCGCAGATATCAGCTTACGCTCAAAAGCGAGGGCAGCATATATAAACCGGGCTACAAATCGCTTATAAACATGCTGGGAGGTGACGGCGTATGATGCGGCGATGCATTGCGCTCATATTGGCGCTTGCGGTATGCATGGGCATATTTTCCGCCTGCATGAACGAGGACAGCTACCCGCCCGCGCTTGAGCTGAGCAGCAACGTGCCGCCCAGACAGGGCGAGGAAACGCTTGCCCAGGGCGAATTTGAAGCAACGCTTTATTATATAAACGAGGACGGCACCCGCCTTGCGGGTGAAAAGCGCACAGTGCGCTGCGAGGAAGGTGAAAGCATGGCGCTTTGCACAATGCGCGCGCTTATGGACGGGCCGCAGAGCCAGTCGCTCAAGCGGTCTGTACCATCCAAGCTGAAGCTGGACAAGGTTGAAAAGTCCATGGGCATATGCAACGTGTATCTAAGCGGCGGCTTCCCGGGCAGCGAGTCAGATTGGCTGATAGCCCGCCTTGCGATAGCCGCAACGCTGAGCGATACGCTTGGCATACAGGCCGTGAACGTGCTGTATAACGGCAAGGAGCAGGGCTACAACAGCAACGCCATAGGCGAAGCGCGATATTTAGGCCAAAGCCTTGATAAATATGCCGAGGATATGGCCGAAAAATATCCAGACCGCAGCAAAGGCTCCATGAGCGAGGTCGTGAAATACATTGACCAATACGTCACCATGTATTTTACCAATGCCGAACGGACGCTTATAGCCGCACACAGCGTGCAGTTGAGCGTTTCTTCCGAAGCTTCGGTAACAGATCTTGTTACAATACTTACCGGCAAGCTTGCCGCGGGCATATCGGGAGAGGATGCGCTTGAACCCGTCCTTCCGGCGGACTTTACGCTTGCGCGTGAGCCGAGAATAGGCGTAGCCGGAATGGAGGAGGAAGAAACCGATGCGGAATCCTCCGCCGAAAAGAACACCTCAAAGGATAAAACCGGCGAAGCGTCCTCCACCTCCGCGCCAAGCTCCCTCCCGCTGTTCGCGCCGAAGGTTATATACATAACCATAAATCAGCCCAAGAATGACTATGATGAGCGGCTCATGTGCGCCGCGCTCACGCTGACGCTTACGGGGTATCTTCCCGGCATAAGCGGCATAGTGCTTTACGTTGAAGCGGAGGACGGCACGCGCACAAAGCTTGTGGATGACGTGGACTATCTTACCCGCGACATGTATACCGATATGCTCGGCACGAGCGTAAGCGTGGATTATCCGGACGAGAACGGATCCATGCTGAAGCGGGAGAATAAAATAGTCCCATCAAGCGACGAATATGATTTGACAAAGCGCGTGCTCACGCTTATAGATGCGCAAGGTTCAAGCGGGCTTGGTTTCGCTCCCCTTTCGCGCGATGATGTGGAGCGTGTGTATCTTGCGGACGGCATAGCGGTTATAGAATGGAAGGAAGGCTTTACGGATAAGCTTAAGGAAGCGCTCAGCTATGAATCCGCCGAAAGTGCGGACAGGCTGGAAATGCTTATAATATACAGCTTTGTAAACACGCTTACCGAGCTTCCATATATAAAAAAGGTTTGGATGAGCGAAGGCGGCGAAAAGCTGGGCATGATAAACCGGATATATCTTGGCAACGCGCTTTTAAGAAGCCCCGGACTTACGGGCAACGAATAAGGATAAACATATGAAAACTAATGCAAAAAGGGTTATAGTAGGCATGTCCGGCGGGGTGGATTCCTCCGTGGCCGCGCTTATATTAAAGCAGCAGGGCTACGATGTGACAGGCGTATTCATGAAAAACTGGGAAGAAACTGACGAGGACGGCGTATGCACCGCAACGGAGGATTATCAGGACGCTATGGCCGTATCCCGAAGGATAGGCATACCGTGCTACGGCGTGAACTTCGCCAAGGAATATAAGGACAGGGTTTTTTCCTATTTTCTAGACGAATATTCAAAGGGCAGAACGCCAAATCCGGACGTATTGTGCAACTGCGAAATAAAGTTCAAGGCGTTTCTTGACCTTGCCATGGCGGCAGGGGCGGACAACCTGGCAACCGGGCATTATGCCCGCCTTAATAAGGCGGCGGACGGCAAGGTTACCCTCCTTCGTGCAAAGGATTTGAACAAGGATCAAACGTATTTTCTTGCCGGTCTTACGCAGGCGCAGCTGAAAAACGCCATGTTCCCCGTTGGCGATATGCTAAAGCCCGAGCTTAGGCGCATAGCCGAAGAAGCGCAGCTGCCCAACGCAAAAAAGAAGGACTCCACGGGCATATGCTTCATAGGCGAGCGCAATTTCAAAAAATTCCTTATGGAATATCTGCCTGCACAGCCGGGCGATACCGTTACGCTGGACGGCAGGATAGTAGGACGGCATGACGGGCTTATGTATTATACATTAGGTCAGCGCCGCGGCCTTGGCATAGGCGGGCGCAGCGATGGCACCGGCGAAAGCTGGTTCGTAATAGGCAAGGACATGAAGCGCAATCTGCTTATTGTTCAGCAGGGCGAGCATGAAGAGCTCTTCTCCCTTGCGCTTGAGGCGGGGCATATGCATTTCATCGCCGGCGAACCGCCCGCGCCGGAATTTGACTGCACGGCAAAATTCCGCTATCGTCAAAGCGACGTACCCGTACACGTAAGCATCCATGGCGAAGGCTGCCGCGTAACGTTCATGCAGCCGGAGCGCGCGGTAACGCCGGGGCAATGGGTTGTGCTGTACGATGGCGAGGTTTGCCTTGGCGGCGGGCCGATAGATTCAACCACGCCCATGAAGGAAATAGAGCTGAAGAACATATGATAGTCATTCATAAGCCAACCATTGATGATTACGCTGCCGTGCGCGCCCTTGTGGCACAGGTTCATGCGCTGCACCATGCCGCGCGCAGCGATGTTTACGCCGCTGATGCGCACTTTTTGCCGGAGCATTATGCCGCGCTGCTCAGCGATGCAAACGCCTTCCCCATTGCCGCGTATGACGGCGATAAGCTTGTTGGCTTTGCATCCGCATTCATGAAACCCGCCAATCCGCATCCGGCAATGCTGCCGCACCGCATAGCCTATATTGACGACATATGTGTGCATAGCGACTGCCGCGGAATGGGCATAGGCACGCTGCTGTATAATGAAACAGTCCGCCTTGCAAATGAGCGCGGCGCGGACACGCTTATGCTCACCGTTTGGGCGTTCAACGAAAGCGCAATGCGGTTCTATAAAGGCCTTGGCATGACGGAGCGGAACATAAATATGGAAATGAAGCTATAAAAAAGCACCCCGAACCAAAGCAACGTTAAACGCGGCGCAAATGCGCCGCGCTTTATGTATCCTGATATTAAAGCCTTACAGGAACAGCTTTGCTTTCTCTCCGCTCAGCTTCCCCACCTTTGCAATGTATGTGCTTATCTCCTTTGGCGCAGGCACGCGCTCCACGCGGCGCGCCGCATCGTATACACATTTGGTCATTGCTCCCGCCCCGTGGGACATTATGGCGGTGGTATCCTCCATCATGTCTATGTTGTATACGCATTCCGTGCCGGGCTTGGCATAGCCCACGTTTTCAAGATTACCGCTCATATATTTCTGGCGATACATATAATACGGCCGCATGCCGAGCCGCGCCGCGGCTTCGCTTCCCATGTGTACCATGTGCTCTACTTCCTCCGCCTCCGGCATTGGGTATTTTTCCCCTTCCGTAACAAGGCGGCTCGATCGCTTTAATGCAAGCGTATGCACGGTAAGGTTTTCGGGCGAAAGCTTAATTATTTCATCAAGCGTATGCTCCATGTCCGCCGCATGCTCGCCGGGAAGGCCAGCTATAACGTCCATGTTTATATTGTCAAAGCCCATGTCCCGCGCCATGTTGAACGCGGCTATAATGTCCGCGCTTTTATGGCTGCGTCCTATCAGTTCAAGCGTTGCGTCGTTCATTGTCTGCGGGTTTATGGAAAGCCTGCTCACGCCGTATTTTTTCAGCACACCCAGCTTTTCTTTTGTTATCGTATCCGGCCGACCTGCTTCAACGGTGAATTCCCCATCAAATCCCGCGTATGCTTCAAGCGCGTGGGCAATAAGGCCGTCCAACTCATCCGCCGTAAGCACGGTTGGCGTGCCGCCGCCTATGTACATTGCGCGTATTTTGCGGCCCGCCTGCTTCAATATGGCGGAGCCAAGCGTTATGTCCTTCTTCAGCGCGGCAAGATAGGCCGCCATGTCCGTCTTTTTAGTGCGCACCTGGGAGGCAAAGCTGCAATACAGGCAGCGCGATGCGCAGAACGGTATACCTATGTATATATCCGCATCCTTTTCCGTTTGGCTGTCAAGAATTGGCTGCTGCACGGCGTTTATTGTCTTTGCCAGGGCAAGCTTCTCTTCGCTCACGTCAAAGTCCTGCTGCATCATTCTTATCGCTTCCGCTTCGCCGTGGCGCATGCGCAGCTCCCTCAGCAGCCGCGTGGGCCTTATGCCCGTAAGCGAGCCCCACGGCGGCATAACGCCGTATACGTTTGCCATTGCCCTGAACGCCGCTATCTTCACCGCGCGTTTTTCTCGCCGCTTTATTTCAAGCGCGTCTGCCCCCTGCGGTATAACGCAGTCCCATTCGTAAACGGCAATGCCTTTTCCCGTGTTCACCTGCGCGCGTGCATGCCGCTCGGTACCGCTGCCTTCAAGCGTAACGCAAACGTCCGCCGCGGCATTCTCCGCCTCCGTTATTTCCTCTTTTGCCAAAAATAGCCGAAGCTCGTCGGCTATATCGGCTATATACTCGGGTTTGTTCGTGTATAGGCTTATCATTTGTCCTTACCCCAGCGGCGCATAAAGGGGTTATGCTCCCGCTCGAACTGCAGCGTGGTAGCGCCCATGTGGCCGGGATAAACTTCATAATCGCCATCAAGAGTGAAAAGCTGATTGCCTATGGAATCAAGCAGTTCCTTATGATCCCCACCGGGGAAATCGCTGCGGCCTATGCTGCCATGGAACAGGCAGTCCCCCGTGAACACGGCCTTCCTTTCGCCATCGGCAATGGCATAGGATACGCTGCCCTTGGTATGCCCGGGCGTATACAGCACGCGGATATCAAAGCCGGCCTCGTGTATGGTTTCGCCGCCCTTCAGCTTAACGTCCGCATTGCAGGGGGGTATATCTATATGCGCCATTGCGCACAGGTTAACGCTTGCGTCCCTAAGGCCCGCTTCGTCGATTTCGTGTATATACACCCTTGCGCCATACTGCTTTTGAAGATCGGCAACGCTCACTATATGGTCAAAATGCCCGTGCGTAAGCAGAACAGCCGTTGGCTTTACGCCAAGCTCATCAAGCTTTTTGTTCACAAGCTCGGTATCTGACGGGTCTATTATTATGCATTCGCCCGCGTTCTTGCCGTATACAATATATGTATTCACCCCGACGGGGCCGGTTATAAGGGATGCTATTTCCATGATGTTAAAATGTCCTTTCGCTGTCCAGTAATATTGTTACGGGGCCGTCGTTTATAAGCTGCACCTTCATCTCCGCGCCGAATATGCCCGTTTCAACGTGCACCTTTTCGCCCAGCTTCGCTATCGCCTTTTCATAAAGCGGTATCGCCTTTTCGGGCCGCGCCGCGCGGATGAAGCTTGGGCGTTTGCCGTGCCGTGCATCACCATAAAGCGTGAATTGGCTTACAAGCAGTATCTCCCCGCCCGCATCTATAATGGAACGGTTCATTTTGCCCACTTCATCTTCAAATATTCTAAGCCCCGTCAGCTTATCGCAAATATAGTCAAGATCCTTATCGGTGTCGTTTTCGTCAATGCCTATCAACACCATGAACCCTTTCCCTATTTTCCCGTTTACCCTTCCGTCTATGGTTACGCTTGCGCTTTCCACGCGCTGCACCACGGCTCTCATGTTCCTAATCCCCCGTTATGCGTTTATTCTGTATACGTCGTTCACGGTGCGTATTTTGCGCATGCCCTTCATAATGCTGTCAAGCTGCGCCGCGCCGGATACATTGAACGTAAGCTGCACAGTCACGATATCCTCAGTGGTTTTCGCGTTCATAGCCAGTATGCTTATGTTCAAATTCATAAGCAGCTGCGATATTTCCATCAGCAGCCCCGGCCGCTCCCCGGCAACAATGTGTATAGTAACGGGGTAGCTTGCCTTTTCCGTGCTCGCCCACTCAACGTCTATAAGCCGTTCTTTGTCCAGCATCAGATCCGTCATGTTCGGGCAATCTGCGCGGTGTATCGATACGCCGCGGCCGCGGGTAATGTAACCCACTATCTTGTCGCCCGGCAGCGGGCTGCAGCAATGCGCAAAGCGCACCGCCATGTTAGGCTCTCCCTTCACCACCACGCCGTGATGCGATACGGCGTTCTGCACGCGCTGTTCTTCCTTCTGCTCAAGCTTGGCCGCAAGCTGATTCGCCTTTTCTTCCTTGCGGTATTGCTCAATCAGCTTATGCAGCACCTGCCCTGTGGTTATGCCGCCGTAGCCTATCGCGGCGTATATATCCTCAATATCGTTCATGTTGAACCGCTTGAGGAGATCGTCATAATAGCTTTTCTTTGTCAGCTCGCCAAGCTGCCTGCCCTGCCGCTTTGCGGCCTCGCTGAGCATTTCCTTACCGCGGATTATGTTTTCCTCGCGGTTGGCCTTTTTGAACCATTGGCGTATTTTGGCCTTGGCCTGCTGCGTTTTTACTATTTTGAGCCAGTCGCGGCTCGGGGTTGCGTTGGGCGCGGTCACGATTTCGCAAACATCGTTATTCTTCAGCTTGTAGTCAAGCCTTACTATCGCGCCGTTTACCTTTGCATGCTGAACATGGTTACCAACGTTTGAATGGATGCGGTACGCAAAGTCCAGCGGTGTGGAGCCGGTGACAAGGTCAATTATCTGCCCGCGCGGCGTAAGCACATATACATAGTCGCTGAAGAAATCCTTGCGAATGCTTTCAACAAATTCCTTTGTGGTATCCGCATAGTTTTCAAGCTCAAGCGCCTCCCTCAGCCATGCAAGCTTGCTGTCCAGCTCGTCCTGATTGGCGCGCCCTTCTTTATACATCCAGTGCGCCGCTATGCCGTATTCGCTCGTGCGGTGCATTTCATATGTTCTTATCTGCACCTCGAACGGCAAGCCGGTATCGGAAAACAGCGTTGTGTGCAAAGACCTGTACATATTGGTCTTTGGCATGGCTATATAATCCTTGAACCTGCCGGGCACGGGCTTCCATATGGAATGGATTATGCCAAGCGCCGCATAGCAATCGTTTATCGTGTTCACTATAACGCGCACGGCTATAAGGTCATATATCTCCGCAAGGTTCCTGTTCTGCCTGAGGAACTTTTTATATATGCTGTATAGGTGCTTCGGCCTGCCGTTCACCTGCGCCTGTATGCCGGCGGCGGCAAGCTGCTCCTCTATCGTTTTTATGGCCTTATTGAGCGTAAGCATGCGCTCTCGCCGCTGCGGCTCAATCTGCTTTTCAAGCGCGGCGTATTCTTCCGGCATAAGGTAATGGAAGGCAAGATCCTCCATTTCGCACTTTATTGCGCCCATGCCGAAGCGGCTTGCGAGCGGCGCATAAACGTCCAGCACTTCCCGCGCTTTGCGCTGCCGCTTTTCGGGCTTGCAATATTCAAGCGTGCGCATATTGTGCAGCCTGTCCGTCAGCTTTATTATAACAACGCGGACGTCCTTGGCTATGGCAAGGAACATCTTCCTCAGGTTTTCCGCCTGCGCCTCTTCCTTGCTTATAATGTCGCTTTTGCCGGTTTTGGTCAGCTTGGTTACGCCGTCCACCATCTCCGCAATGTCCGTGCCAAATTCGCGGGCAATATCCTCAACCGTTATCCCGTCGCAGTCCTCCACCACATCGTGAAGAAGGCCGGCTATAACGGTGTTGGTATCCATGCCCATTTCAAACAGCATTTTGGCCACAGCCAGCGGATGGATTATATACGGTTCGCCGGATTCGCGCTTCTGCGGCAGATGCGCTTTATATGCAAAGTTCATGGCCTTTTTAAGCCGCGCCATATCATCTTCGCTGAACTTTTCCGCGCAGGCCTTTTCAAGCTCGTCCATCAGCATCCTTACTTCCTCGTCGTCTATAAGATGATGCTCGGATGCGTCGACCATTTTGTCTATGTTCACTTCGCTCATACCGTCCAGCCGCATTTCATCGTTGTTATCTATTATCTTTTCATTGCTCATTCCGGCAAACCTCCTTTCCGTATATGCTCGTTCTTTTTATCAGTATACTATGGAAGCCTTAACGTCGTAGCCTTCAAGCGCAGCCGCGCCGTTAAGCTCACTCTTAAGCTCTATTGCGAAGCGAACGGCAACAACCTCACCGCCCATCTGCTCAATAAGCTTTATCGCCGCAAGCGCCGTGCCGCCGGTCGCCAGCAAATCGTCCACAACCACCACCTTCTGTCCCTTTTGAATGGCGTCGGTATGTATTTCCAGCGAATCCGTGCCGTATTCAAGGGAATATTCATAGCTCACCGTTTCGCAGGGAAGCTTACCGGGCTTCCTCGCCGGCACAAAGCCCGCGCCCAGTGCGTAAGCAAGTGCGCTGCCCATTATGAAGCCGCGCGCCTCCGGCCCGACCACCACGTCCACATGCTTGTCCTTCAGCTCTTCAGCCATATCGCTTATAAGCTGATGGAACGCCTCGGGGTTCTTAAAAAGCGTGGTAACGTCGCGGAACAGTATTCCGGGTTTTGGGAAATCGGGTATGGTGCGAATGGTATCTTCAAGCTTCATGGTTTGCCTCCTCGTATAGTTGCAAGTACATATCGTTCATCTCCCTTAGGGAGTTAAGCGCAAAAAAAGTCCGGCTTTCCTCAAGCGAGCGCTTGGGCGGGTCCTTTTCAACCCGTATGCCGCCGCTGCCCTTTGTAACAAAGCCAAGTTCATAGAACACGTCCGCCGCCAGCGCACAATGGCACCGCGGGGCGTTGGTTGCGGCGCATAGCGCATCCGCCATGGCGTTTATGTTATAAAACTTACCAACCGTGCAGCGCAGCGCCTTATACAGCGCAATGAAATCCGCCCTGTCACGCGGTATGCCAGCTATCAGCTCTTCCGTCTCCGCCGCGTTCGGCTTGGCTGCATAAAGCGCAGCATCCCCGTTCATTTGGCGCAGTGCGCCGGGTATGCCGCTGCTTGTTGCGGTATCGAAAACTATTATATTTTTGTAGCGGCTTATGTCCATGTCCGCAATATTCGGCGCAAGCACCGCCGCGTTATATGCGCATATGCTTTTCGCGTTGCTGCCGAAGCTTACGTCCATACGGTTCCAAATGCCGCGCGCTTTAAGCAGTGCGCACAGCCGCTTTGCTCCCGCCGCCGTGAAGCAGAGCGCTATGGTGTCCATCGCGCTTGCGTCAACAAGCTCAATAAGCTTTTTCTCCGCAGCCGCAAACGCAAGTCCGCTTACGGCACGGGTATTATTATACAAAACATTTCTGCATATTGCATCAACAAATTTGCCCTTTTGCCTGTCTATCCACGCATTTACGTCGTTAGGCTCGGCACAGCGCAGATTTTTTATATTAAGCTGCAATTCGCTCCGCCCCATGAACGTGTTTATGTTCGGGGTATACACGGCGTCGCACCTGTCCATATCCAGCATATTTCTGAATTCCGCGCCGGAATTGAAATACACGGCGTTTATATATTGCTCGTCCCGCGTAACGTGGCAGCGCACATGCTTGCCTTCGCACCCTATGCGTTCCATGTTGGCAAGCCTTACCCCGCGGCTGAGCACCACCGGCTGCGGATTGCCCGCGCCGAAGGGCTCCAGCATGCCCAGCTCCTCCGCAAAGCGCTTCGTGATGCCGCCCAGCTCCATTTCAAAATCATACTGCGCGCTGGGTATAAACTTCTCCTCAGGCTCGTTATGCCAAAGGTAATCGTCCATCGCCGCGCGGAATTCGTCTATGTCCTTTTGCTGCATGGTAAGTCCCGCGGCATACGCATGCCCGCCGAAGCGGGAAAAGAACCTTTCGCAGGATGAAAGCGCATCGTGAATATTCACTCCGCTTATGCTGCGGCACGATCCCGTGACCGTATCTTTACCGCTCAGCAGCACCGTGGGCCTATAAAACCGCTCCGCTATCCTTGCCGCCGCAATGCCTATGACGCCCGCGTTCCAGTCCTCCCCGTGCAGCACTATGCAGCGCCGCTTGGTCAGGTCCTCGTTGGCAAGCTTTTCGCAGGCGGCGTTGAATATTCCGCTTTCCTCGGCCTTGCGCTTGGCATTCAGCTCGTCAAGCTTTGCCGCCAGCTTCGCCGCGCTCTCCCGCTCGGTCTCCATAAGCAGGCTCACCGCTGCGTCCGCTTCTTCTATGCGGCTTGCCGCATTCAGCCGCGGCGCTATTCTGAAGCCGAAATCGCCCGCGCTTACGTCCTGCAATTTTGTTTGGGACACGGAACAGAGTGCCTTTATCCCCTCCGGGCATTTGCCGCGGCGTATATCCTTGACCGCAAGCGCGGCGAACACGCGGTTTTCCCCCGTGAGCGGAACAATATCCGCAACCGTTGCAATGCCCGCAAGCGGTATGTATTCCCTTGCCGCTTCGCGGCCGAGCAAGGCCTCCGCCACCTTGCACGCAAGCCCCGCGCCGCATATATGCCGGTTCGGGTATTCGTCCGCATTGTTGCAAAGTATCAGCGCTTCGCATTTGGGCAGCGTGTCGCCCGGGATATGATGGTCGGTAACTATGACCTCCATGCCAAGCTCGTAGCAGTGCTCCGTTTCCGCCGCGGACTTAACGCCGTTATCTACCGTTATTATAAGATTCGCGCCCATGTTGAAAAGCTGCTCCGCGCTTTTCATGGTCATGCCGTAGCCGTCCTCATGCCGCGAAGGTATCATGTATTCCGCATTCGCGCCAAGCCGCCTGAGGCAGCTTAGCATTATTGCCGTCGCGCACACGCCGTCGGCATCATAGTCGCCGAACACCACTATTTTTTCGCCAAAATCTATCGCTTTTCTTATGCGCGATACGGCCTTATCCATATCCTTCAAAAGATATGCGTTCTCCAGCGCGCTTTCGGAAGGGTTAAGGAAATTCGCGGCCTCGTCGCAGTCCGCAATTCCCCTGGACAGCAGCAGCTCCGCAGTCCGCGGGCTGATGCACAGCTCTTCCGCCATTTCGCGCACGCGCTCACGCGGCTGCTCCTGCGCCTTGCATACCAGCCTAAGCATTGTCCCGTCCTCCTTCCTTGGTAATAAGCTGCGGTTATGCACCGCAGTGTTTACAACTGTTTAATTATATCACAAAACAGCTTATTTACATAGGAAAACTTAATGCTTACGCCGCATTTATCGTTTTCAGCGTGCCGCCGCCCGCGTTACCATTGCGCACAGCATACCGGCAAGCAGGCCTATGCCCATATCGCTGAGCATTGCCATGTTCAGCGCAAAGCTGCCGCTTAATATTGAAAACACGGCATAGGCGAGCATTGCGTAAATAAGCCCCGCCGCCCCGCCGAAAAGCCATGCGCGGCTGCCGCAGCCCCTTTGCGCTAAGAAGCCCGCCGCCGCTGCACCTATAACCTTTATTGCCGCATTAACAATCGGTATCAGTTCCACGCCGACCACCTGTTTCCACATCAGCGCCGCAAAAATAACTATCAGCGTAACGCTCACCACGCATCCTATAAACGCCGCCTTCAGCAGCGTGAACACAGCGGGCGCGTTTGCCGCCTTTCCCCTTGCCATATAATGTCACCTCCCAAGCCTATGTGCTTATCATTATTCACTTTTATGCGCCCATATGATAAGATATAGCAAACCGCTTACAAAGGAGACTGCACATATGGATTTTCTGGAACTGGCTGCAAAGCGTTATTCCGTAAGGAAGTTTAAGGAAGAGAAGGTTCGCCGGGAGGATCTTGATAAAATACTGAAGGCCGGCATGCTCGCCCCCACCGCGCATAACGACCAGCCGCAGCGCATTTTGGTCATAAACAGCGACGAAGCGCTTGAAAAGCTGAAAAAATGCACGGCGTGCCATTTCAACGCGCCCACGGCCCTGCTTATTTGCAGCGACAAGGACGCCTGCTGGACGCGCAAGTACGACGGCAAAAAGAGTTACGATATAGATGCGGCAATAGTAACCACGCATATGATGCTGGAGGCTGCAAGCATAGGCGTCGGCACGACATGGGTAATGCATTTCCGCCCGCAGGTGGTACGTGAGGAATTTGCCCTGCCCGATAATTACGAAGCCTCCGCCATGCTTATGATGGGCTATCCCGCGCCCGATGCGGAGCCGTACCCCGGCCATTTTGAGTTCAAGGACGAAAAAGAGCTCGTGTTTTATAACGAGTTTTAAGCATTGACACTCGATATAATTCGACATTATAATAAAGCTGGTGCCTGCCAAGCACGGTAGACGGTCGGCCACACTCCTGCCCTATTTTTAGAGGAAAGGAGGTGACCCGAAGATGAGTTGGGGAGAGCTTTTTGCTTTTCTAATGTTCGTCTTGGAGCTTCTCAAGTTCTTCTGGCGAATTCTATGCTCCGTTATAGGATTCATGTCCAAAAAGAGAAGTAACCGTCACTCCGCCAAGTAACGGTTATTCCTAATTACCAAATCTCTTGGCCGACCGTCACCGGTAGGCACCCTTTGTATATTCATTATATCGCAAGCGTTGCATTTATGCAACGTTTATATTTCCCGCCTCTCTGCCTTTAACCCCAGCGCAGTGGCCTGCTTTTCGGGATAGCGGGAATAATAGCTTATGCCGCGCGCGGCGTATTCCTCGCGGTGCTTGCCGTAATGCCTGCACCAAATGAAGCTTGGCGCGCCCACCGCGATAAGATACAGCGGCCCCAACAGCAGCGATTGGAACGTATGCCCGTATTCGTGCGATGCTATCTCCCGCGCGCGCTCGCGGCTCGTGTCCTTATGCGTGCCGACGAATATGAACATGCCGAGCGACACGCAGCCAAGCCAACGCATATATTTAGGTACAGAGTCGATATCGTATTCCGTAAGCACGGCGCAGCGATAAAAGCAATGCTTCTGCCTACCGAGCAAAAGCATTGCAATAAGCCCCAGCAGGCTTTGCACCGCGCCCCATGTGCATTGGATGAATATATAGGCTATGCGTTTGAGTTTCATTTTGCCCGTTTTTAGTATTGTGCCGCGCAGGAAAGCAGCACAGCCGCGCAGCCTATGGCGTATACCGCCGTATGCGCATACCACCACTTGCCATGCTCCGCCTTACCGAACTGTATCATGCTCTTGGCTATCGCTATAAATGCGGGAATCATGCACAGCAGCCCCACTATTATCACCATTGCCTTGCCGTGGTCGTGCGTTGACACCTTCAAAAACAGATGGCATGTAAGCAGTATGCCGACTTCGGCAAAAAGCAATGCTATATGCTTAACGTGGGGAGGTACATCCATCAGTATTGCTTTATAAAGCTGCGGTTGGTGTATCTGCCGCCTTATGCCAATGGCTATCCACATAAGAATAAGGTCACATAGAAGCGGAATTAAAAATACCATGGTTACCCTCCCTGAAATGTTTATTTGATATACAAAGAGTACCATATATTCCCGCTTAGCGCAACAATTCACCTGTTTTTCTTGGTATATGGCTTGCGTTTATGCCGGTTATATGGTATTGTGGCAATATTGAATCAAGTTTTATAGGGTGCATCACATGAAAAAGCTTATAAACGCACTTTCGCAGAAAAGGGAAGTTTTTGCAACGGACGTTGTTTCTATACAGTTTGCGCTGCTTACGCTCCCCTACATATGCTTATCTGCATCACTCCCTGACGACAGTTGCTGGCCCCATTGGGCAAGAGTTGGAGCGCTTACAATTCTGCTTGTGCTTCAGCTTATACCCATAGTCGTTTCGCTGCGCGATGCGTTCGGCAAATGGCCCGAATATCGCACGCCCGAGAAAACGGCGCAATGCAAGTTGCGTCAACACACGGCATGGAAGCAGATAGCGTGGCACATGCTCTCAAGCGTTATTCTGATAGTAATCTTATATTGCCAATTTAACGTTCACTCTCCGTTCTTCGGTTTATGACAAGTAAAGACATAACGCAAAAACCGGCAGCCCGTGTGAGCCGCCGGTTTATTATGCCGTTAGGTGAAGCTTACTGCTTCTTGGCCTTCTGCGCCTTGATGGCCTCGGTCAGCATCGGGGTGACCTTGAACAGGTCGCCGCAGATACCGTAGTCGGCAATCTCGAATATGGGCGCGGATTCGTTGGTGTTCACGGCGATTATGCATTCGGAATCCTGCATGCCGGCCTTGTGCTGTATCGCGCCGGAAATACCCAGGGCAATGTACACCTTCGGGTGAACGGTCTTGCCGGTCTGGCCAACCTGATGGTCGGCAGAGAGCCAGCCGTTGTCTATTACCGCGCGGCTGCCGCCTACAACGCCGCCCAGGGCCTCGGCCAAATCCTCGGCCAGCTTGATGCCCTGCTCAACGTTCTTGCTTATGCCGCGGCCAACGGAAACTATGAAGTCCGCGCCGACAAGGTCAACTATCTTCTTGGCAGCCTTAACGACTTCCACAACCTCGGTATGCACATCCTCCGCAGTCAGCTTGACTTCGGGACGGACGATTTCCACCGCGTCGGCCTTTGCCTGATCGAACTCAGCCCTGCGCATAACGCCGGGGCGCACAGTTGCCATAGCGGGACGGAAACGGGGGCATATGATGGTGGCCATAAGGTGACCGCCGAACGCCGGACGTGTCATCTTCAGGTTGTGGTCCTCCATATCGAACTTCATGTTATCGATATCAAGGGTGGAGCTGGTGCGCAGGAAGTCAAGGTACTTGGGTACATCAACGTCCAGATGCGTGCAGTCCGCGCAAAGGCCGGTGTGCAGCCTTGCCGCGCAGCGGGGGCCAAGGTCGCGGCCGATGGTGCTTGCGCCGATAAGGAATACCTCGGGCTTTAGCTCCTCTATCGCGTCGCATATCACCTTGGCGTAAGCATCGGTGGTGTAATATTTAAGAAGCGGGGATTCGCAAAGAACTATCTTGTCCGCGCCGTAGCCGGCAAGCTCCTTGCAAAGGCCCTCTACATTGTCGCCAAGCAGCAGACCGCAGAGCTTAACGCCCAGCTCGTCCGCAAGCTTACGGCCTTCCGAGATAAGCTCGAAATCGGTGGGCATCAGTTTGCCTTCGCGCTGCTCGCAGAATACCCAAACGTCCTTAAAGGCGGCTAAATCCATGCTGTTGTAAGCCATGTGTGTTCTCCTTTCTCCTTAGATAATGTGCTTGGCGGCAAGCGTTTCGGCAAGGCCTTCGCAGGTGGCCTTATCGGCGCCTTCAAGCATCTGGCCAACACCCTTCGGAGGAGGAGTGAAGGACTTGAATATGTTGGTGGGGGAACCCTTGAGGCCTATGGTGGTCAGGTCGATCAGGGGATCATCCTTCAGGGTATTGAAATCGAACACGGCGATGGGCTTCTTGAAGCTTTCGTACACGCCACCAACGCTCATGTAGCGGGGTTCGTTCAGTTCCTTTATGCAGGTGATGAGGCAGGGAGTCTGCACCTTAACGGTCATGTAACCATCCTCCAGCATGCGCTGAACGGTAACGGTGTCGCCTTCCTTCTCTATCTTGGCGGCATAGGTGACCTGGGGCAGATGCAGCTTTTCGGCGATCTGGGGGCCAACCTGCGCGGTGTCGCCGTCGATAGCCTGACGGCCGCACATTACTATGTCGTCCTTCTCAATGCCCAGGTGGTTAATGCCCGCGGCAATTATCTGGCTGGTGGCATAGGTATCGCTGCCGCCGAATTCACGGCCGCTTATCAGCACGCCTTCGTCCGCGCCCATGGCCAGCAGCTCACGCAGCATGCCCATTGCCGGCGGGGGACCCATGGAAACAACAACTACCCTGCAGCCGGTCTCGTCCTTAAGCTTGAGGGCTGCTTCAACGGCGTTCATGTCATCCGGGTTGGTTATGGTCTGCATGGAGGCACGGTTCAGCGTGCCGTCCGGATTGACGGCAACCTTACCGGAAGTATCGGGAACCTGTTTTACACATACTATAACTTTCATGTCTGCCTCCTTACTTCACGCCCAGGTTGGCCGCGATGACCATGCGCTGGACTTCGCTGGTGCCTTCGTATATCTCGGTTATCTTCGCGTCGCGCATCATGCGCTCCACGGGATATTCACGGGTGTAGCCGTATCCGCCGTAAAGCTGAACGGCCCTGCGGGTAACGTCGCTGGCGGCTTCAGCTGCGAACAGCTTGGCCATTGCGGCGTCGGCAGAGTAGCTTTCGCCCTTCTTGCCCGCCATTTCGGCCTCAACATACGCCTGTTTCTTGCACGCGGCGGAATATACCAGGAACTGAGCGGCCTTCATGCGGGTATGCATATCGGCAAGCTGGAACTGAGTGTTCTGCATCTGGGAAAGACGCTTACCGAACTGCTTACGTTCCTGCACATACTTTATGGTTTCTTCCACGGCGCCTTCGCCTATGCCAAGCGCCTGGCTGGCGATACCTATACGGCCGCCATCGAGCGTCTTCATGGCTATGGCAAAGCCCTTGCCTTCTTTACCAAGCAGGTTTTCCTTGGGAACGATGCAGTTTTCCATTATCAGCTCGCAGGTGGCGCTGCCGCGGATGCCCATCTTCTTCTCCTTCTTACCAACGGAGAAGCCGGGGAAGTCCTTTTCTACTATAAAGGCGGAAATGCCCTTGGTACCGGCGGCCTTGTCGGTCATGGCGAATATGATATAAACGCTTGCATAGCCGGCATTGGTTATGAATATCTTGGTGCCGTTGAGCACGTAGTGGTCGCCCTCAAGCACGGCGGTGGTCTGCTGGCCGGCGGCGTCGGTACCGGCGCCGGGTTCGGTAAGGCCGAACGCGCCTATCTTCTCGCCGCTGAGCAGGGCGGGCAGATACTTCATCTTCTGCTCCTCGGTGCCGTTCTCGAATATGGGGGCGCAGCACAGCGAGGTATGCGCGGAAACTATAACGCCGGTGGTGGCGCAGCATTTGCTCAGTTCCTCAACAGCCATTGCGTAAGCCAGAATGTCTCCGCCGGCTCCGCCGTACTTGGTGGGGAACGGAATGCCCATGAAACCGTAACGAGCAAGCTTCTTAACGGTTTCCATCGGGAAGCGTTCTTCCTCGTCTACCTCTTCCGCAAGGGGCTTCACTTCGTTTTCAGCGAACTTGCGGTACAAATCCCGAAGCATCAGATGCTCCTGTGACAGGTTGAAATCCATCTTTCTCTCCTTCTTTTAAGTGTGTAATAAAAAAACTATTTTGTATAATCGTATATCCCGCGCCCCGTTTTGCGGCCCATAAGCCCAGCGCGCACAAGCTGCCTCAGCTTTATATGCGCCCTGTACTTACTGTCGCACGTTTCGGTATAAAGCGTATCCATTATGAACAGGCACACGTCAAGCCCTATCATATCCGCAAGCGCAAGCGGGCCCATGGGATGGTTGCAGCCAAGCTTCATGGCCGTGTCTATATCCTCCCTGCTCGCTATGCCCTCGGCCCAAAGGCCGATAGCTTCGTTTATCATGGGTATCAGCAGCCTGTTCACTACGAAGCCGGGGCATTCGTTCACCTCAACGGGGGTCTTGCCCGCCGCCTCCGCCAAAGCGCGCGCGTTCGCGTACACTTCATCGCTTGTGAACACGCCCCTTATCAGCTCCGTAAGCTTCATAACGGTTGCAGGGTTGAAGAAATGCATACCCACCACCCGCTCGGGGTGCTTGGTAGCGGAAGCGATATCGGTTATGGATATGGAGCTTGTGTTGCTGGCAAGTATTGCGTCCGTGCGGCAAATGTCGTCCAACTGGGCGAATATTTGCTTCTTTATGTCCGCGCGCTCAACAGCCGCCTCAACCACCAAATCGGCATCCTTACAGTCCCCCAACTCGGTGGTGAAGCTCATGCGCGAAAGTATCACGCTGCGCTCCTCGCCGCTCATTTTGCCCTTGGCCACTCTTTTTTCAAGGGAAGCTTCAAGCCTTGCCTTCGCGGCGGAAATGATATTGTTGTTGATGTCCCGCACTATAACAGCCGCGCCCGCGGTTGCGAACGCCGTCGCTATGTCCAGCCCCATCGTCCCTGCGCCTATTACGGCAATCCTTTCATCCATCATCGTTCATCATTCTCCTTTGAACTCCGCCTTGGGCCGCTTCGCAAGGAAGGCGGTCATGGCGTTGAGCTGATCCTCGGTCTCGAAGCACTCGCCAAACACCTGCGCTTCGTAATCCAGGTCGTTTTCTAGGAATCTATCCACCCTGCGGCTCATGGCAACCTTGCAGTAATGCACGGCAAGCGGCGCGTTGTTGGCAATGGTTTCGGCCATTTCCATTGCGCCGTCCATAAGCTCCGCGTCCGGATATACCCTGTTCACCAGCCGCATCCTCAGCGCGTCCTCAGCGCCCACGGGTTTCCCCGTAAGCGTAAGCGTCATGGCGTTGGATGTTCCCACCACGCGCGGAAGCCTTTGTGTCCCTCCGAAACCAGGGGTGATACCAAGTCCAACTTCAGGTTGACCGAACTTGGCAGTTTCGGAGCAAAGCCTTATGTCGCAGCACAGTGCAAGCTCCAGCCCGCCGCCCAGGGCGTAGCCATGGATAGCAGCTATAACAGGTATATACAGATCATCTATACGCTTGAAGGCGCGGTGTCCCGCGTCGGCAAAGGCCTTGGCCTCCGCCCGGCTCAAGCCAACCATTTCCCCTATGTCCGCGCCCGCGCCGAAGGCCTTGCCTTCGCCGCTGATTATCAGCACCCGCACTTCCGGGTCCCGTTCAACCTTTGCCGCCGCCATCTCTATTTCATTCAGCATGGCGGTATTGAGCGCATTCAGCGCCTTGGGGCGGTTCAGTTTAAGCAGCGCAATATGGCCGCGCTTTTCAAGCCTTACAAATTCCATTTTTATTTGCCCATCCCGCGCTTGACCATTTCGGTAACGGCGAAGCTGGCAACATCGTCGGCATACTTACCCGCGCCGAAGCCCGCATCGTAGCCCAGCTCCTTGGCAAGCTCATGAGTTATACGCGGACCGCCGCAGCAGACAACGAACTTGTCGCGCAGGCCTTCCGCCTCAAGCAGCTCTATCAGGTTGGTCAGGTTCTGGATATGAACATCCTTCTGGGTAACAGTCTGGGAGACCAGCAGCACGTCGGCCTTCAGCTCCAATGCCTTCTTTATGAAGTCCTCATTGGGAACCTGGGAGCCCAGGTTATAAGCCTCTATCATTTCATAGCGCTCAAGTCCGTAATGGCCCGCGAAGCCCTTGCGGTTCATTATAGCGTCTATGCCGACGGTGTGCGCGTCGGTACCGGTGGAGGCGCCGACCATCACAACCTTGCGGCCGATATGCTCGCGGATATATTCGTTGGTATCTTCCATGCTCATCACGTCGGATTCAACGGTTATAACATGGATATCCTCATAGTTTACGGTGTGTACGCAGCTGCCGTAGACAACATAGAACGTGAACTCCTTGTCCAGCGGCATATGCCATGCCACGTTGGGTTCTTCAAGGCCCATCTTCTTGGCTATCTGGCGGGCCGCCTCCTCGCCGCGCTCGTCGTCCTTAACGGGCAGGGTGAAGCTGGTCTGCACCTTACCGTCGTTCATCGTGTCGCCATAGGGCTTCAGCTTGGTAAGATCCAGCGTGGTATCGAAGTCTATTTTATGGGTATTGTACAGTCCGCTGCTCATTCTGCAACCCTACCTTTCATGGCCTCAATAAAGGGATTGAAGTACCTGTCGTCCTTCACCACAACGCCCGCAAGGCCCTTACCGCCGTCCTTAGGACGCTTTACGTCGGCAAATATGCCCTTTTCGATGGTGGTGAACAGGCCAAGCTTTTCTATCTCAACAAGAAGGTCGGCAGCCTTGGTCAGCACTTCGTTGGCGCGGGTTTGTATTATGCCGCCCTCCTTATAGGTCAGCTCGTCGCCCAGATCCTTCATGGTGCGGAAAATATACTGCGCATTTTCAATGGAAAGGGCGCGGTCGCTCATGAAGGGGGTATGTATGGCCTCGGTAAGCATACCGAGAAGGTGCAGCTTCTGGCCGGTCAGTATGGTGACCATGTTGAAGAGCGCATCCTGTATATGGCCGCGGAAAATGTTGCCGGTCATGAACTTTGTAGGCGGCATGTATTTAAGCGGCGCATTGGGGAATATTTCGCGCGCCATCTGCGCCTGGGCAAGCTCAAGCAGGAAGGTATCTTCCACGGAGGGATCCATTTCAAACGCATGGCCAAGGCCCATCTGCTCTTCCCTCATGCCGGCTTCCCTTGCGAAGGCTTCGTTTATGAACTGGGACGCGAGCACGGTGTGCGCGGCAACGATGGCGTCGTCAGTGGTCAGGTAGTTATCCTCGCCCGTGTTGATTATAACGCCGGCATAGCCGTTTATAACGCGGGAGAAGTACTGGTCAACTATGGTGCGCTGCATGTTTATGTCGCGGAACAGTATGCCGTAGAGCGCGTCGTTAAGCATAACGTCCAGCCTTTCAAGCGCGCCCATGGCGGCTATTTCAGGCATGCACAGACCTGAGCAATAGTTGCAAAGGCGGATGTAGCGGTGCTGTTCTTCGCCCACTTCGTCAAGCGCGGCGCGCATCAGGCGGAAATTCTCCTGAGTGGCATAGGTGCCGCCGAAGCCTTCGGTGGTCGCGCCGTAGGGCACGTAGTCCAGCAGGCTTTGTCCGGTGGTACGGATAACGGCTATTATGTCCGCGCCCTGCTTGGCGGCGGCCTTAGCCTGGGTTATATCTTCATATATGTTGCCGGTAGCGACTATGATATAAAGGTAGGGGCCTTCCTTGTCGCCGAAGCAGCTAAGGTATTCGTTGCGGTTCCTTACGTTTTCGTTTATGCGCGTAATGGTCTTTTCCACAACGGGATTTATGGCTGCGCGTATATCGGCGTCGCTATGGGCGGGCAGCTTGCTCATGTCAAGCTCGCCGCGATCTATTGCTTCCGCAACGCCCTGCGGGTCAAGCCCGGTTTCTACCATTGCGTTGCCAATATACCACGCCGCGCCTACGGGCAGTATGGAATTGGCCATAAGGTGATCGACCACCACGTTGGGCATGGGAACGTCCATCTCGTTCACGCCGTCTATACCCAGCAGGCGGCAAACCGCGCGCTCCACGGTGACCGTGGTGTGCTGGTCGATAAAATCCTGCGTATCCTTGGCTATGTTCGCCGCGGATTGGCGGGCCCTATCGACCAATTCGCCATTCAAATTGAGTTTGCTTTGCATTGATTTACCTCCCGATAAGTCAAAACCCTGCGGAAGGGGCTTAACCCTTCCGCAAAGCAATGGGTCAAGTTTGATTATTTGTTCTCGTTCTTCTGCCTGTCGGCGTAACGATCCTTACGGAGCAGCTTGGTGGGTTCAAGATACTTCTGCTCAACGCCCTGTGCAAGGCCGGCAACACCGGTCAGCGGGGCAACCTTGCGCTTGCCTTCGCAAACGTCGCAATGGCACTCGTTCTTGTAAACCTCGGGCTCGGTATAGGTGGTGATAACGCCTTCAAAGTTGCGCAGTATGACCTTGCGCGGGGTCTGGCTTATCACATAGGTGGGCATAACGGGGGTCTTGCCGCCGCCGCCGGGGGCGTCTACCACGAAGGTGGGGATGCAGTAGCCGCTGGTATGGCCGCGCAGGGCTTCCATTATTTCGATGCCCTTGGAAACGGGGGTACGGAAGTGGCTCAGGCCCAGGGACGGGTCGCAGGCGTAAATGTAGTAAGGACGGACGCGGATGCGAACAAGCTCGTTGACCAGCTTCTTCATTACATGCACGCAGTCGTTCACGCCGGCGAGCAGAACGCTCTGGTTACCGAGAGGGATACCGGCGTTAGCCAGCATGGCGCAGGCCTTGGCGGATTCTTCGGTAATCTCGTTGGGATGGTTGAAGTGGGTGTTGAGCCACACGGGATGATACTTGCTGAGTACCTCGCAAAGATGCGGGGTGATCCTCTGCGGCATAACAACCGGGGTACGGGAGCCGAGGCGCACTATCTCAACATGAGGTATCTTGCGCAGCTCGCCGATGATGTAATCGAGCATATCGTCGCTTACCATCAGGCAGTCGCCGCCGCTGAGCAGAACGTCGCGCACTTCGGGATGATGGCGCACATAGTCGATGCAGGTGTCTATCTGGTTCTTAGCCACTTCGCAGTCATGCTGGCCGGCGAAACGGCGGCGCGTGCAGTGACGGCAATACATGCTGCACTGGTCGGTGATGAGCAGCAGCACGCGGTCGGGATACCTATGGGTCAGACCCGGGCAGGGGGAGTCGATATCCTCGTGCAGAGGATCGGCGTCTTCATAGGGAGCGAACTCAAGCTCATGCTCGGTAGGTATGGCCTGCTTACGGATGGGGTCGTAGGGATCGTTAAGATCGATAAGGGAAAGGTAATACGGGGTGATGGCCATGCGCAGCCTGCCCAGCGTAGCCTTTATGCCTTCTTCTTCTTCTTCGGTAAGGGTGATGTATTTCTTAAGGTCCTCAAGAGTTTCTATGCGGTTCTCTACCTGCCATTTCCAATCGTTCCACTGTTCATCGGGCACGTTCAGGAACAGGCCGTTTTCCCTGCTTTTCCTCATTTGGGTTCTCCTTTACTTTTTATTTTGGTAATATAAGGTATTAACTCGTTGATGCTACGAGGGGCCCACGGACATCCGCAGGCCCTTTTTCGCATTAAGCTATGCTGTTATTAGCAATACTTCTCGTCGAACAGCTTGCGGAGCTTGGGGTTCTCGCGCAGCACGTTCAGCGTGATTTCGGCATGGTTCTTGGTGTAGCCGTTGCCGACGATCATGGTGACGTCCTTGCCTACGCCCTCGGCGCCGAGAGCCGCCTTGGTGAAGCTGGTGGCCATGGAGAAGAAGTATACCAGACCATCGTCACGGACGGGCAGTATGGCGCTCATCTCGCAGTTTTCGATGTTTACGCAGCAGATGGACAGGTCGTATTCCTTGCCATCGTTGGCGGCCAGCGCGTTATCAAGCACGGCGACGGGCTCGGTAGCGGAAGCGACGATGACCTTGTGATATACGCCAAGATCCATCAGAGCATCAACCTGCTTGGGGTTGCGGACTACGCCGACTACATTGCCGTTCGGGCCGACCTTCTTCATGGCCTCGTAGCCGCAAAGAACACCGGACTTGCCGTTGGCGCCAAGGATCAGAACGCTGTCGCCTTCCTTGGGGAGCTTGCGGGCCTGGGCGGGAGCGCCGGCCACGTCGAGGGCTGCCAGGGCGAGAGGCTCGCTCATGTCTTCGGGGAGCTTGGCATAGATGCCGCTCTCGAACAGTATGGCCTTACCTTCGATATCAACGCGGTCGATGTCCTTATGGATGGCCTTGATCTTGTCTATGCGCAGCGGAGTCATGGACAGGGAGACCAGGGAAGCGATCTTGTCGCCGACCTTCAGGTCGCGGTCCTTGAGGTCTTCGCCGATGTAGCAAACCTTACCGATGAACATGCCGCCGGAACCGGTTACGGGGTTCTGCTGCTTGCCGCGCTCGGCAACTATGCCAAGGATCATTTCGCCGATCTTCTTCTCGTCGCCGCCGCAGGCTTCGGAAATCTGGGTGAAGGAAGCGGAGTCGATGTTCAGGGAGATGACGTCGCACATGATCTCGTTGGAATAGAGCTTAGTCATGTCGTTGTCAATTTTGTAAGCCGCCTGGGTCAGAACGCCCTGGGGCTCGATTACGCGATGGATACCGTACTTGTTGCCTTTCATTGCCATTGTTGTTTTTCCTCCTGATATATAATGTTTGTATTGTTGACCCCCAAACGGGGTCTTGTTTAATTACTTAAGGGGCTTGAGGGAAAGGATCTCCCTGGCCTCTGCGGGGGAAGCGATGCCGCGGCCCAGTTCGTTGGCCAGGCGGACTACCTTCTCCACCAGTTCGCCGTTGCTCTTCGCAAGCACGCCGCGGCTCAGGTACAGATTGTCCTCAAAGCCTACGCGCACGTTGCCGCCCATGACTATTGCGGGCGCGGCAAGGGTGAAAGCGTTGCGGCCTACGCCGGTGGCGGTCCAGGTGGAGCCTGCGGGTATGCCGTTTACCAGCCATGCAAGGTTCTGCACGGTGGCGGGGGTGCAGCCGGGTACGCCCAGCACGAAGTTGAACTGCATGGGCGCGCCGGGGACTTCGCCCTTCTTGGCCATGGTCAGAATGGTGTCCAGATGTCCCATTTCGAAGCACTCGTATTCGGGCTTTATGCCGTTTTCGATCATGCGCTTGCCGAAGGCACGCATGGTAGGCATGGTGTTATCGAATATTTCGTCGCCGAAGTTGCAGGTGCCGCAGTCAAGCGTTGCCATTTCGGGGAACAGCTCGGTGGGCTGCAGGCGCTCCTCGGGCTTCATGCCGGTGGCGCCGCCGGTGGAGGGGATCATTATAACGTCGGGCAGTTCGGCGCGGATGGCGTCCATAACCACGCGGAAGCGTTCCCTGTCCTGTGTGGGGGTGCCGTCGTCCTCGCGCACATGCACGTGGATTATGGCAGCGCCGGCATTATAGGCGCTCTTAGCCTCGCGCACCATTTCCTCTACGGTGTAAGGTACGTTGGGATTCTGCTTCTTGGTAACTTCTGCGCCGCAGATGGCGGCGGTGATTATAAGCTTCTCCATCAGTATCTCCTTTCCTGATTATCGCTTAATTATTTGCCTTGTAAAACGAGCCTATAGCTTATTTATGCTCTATGCGCTGGCAATCCTTGGGGGTGACGCAGGTGCCGTGCGCGCGGCATACAACGATGGGTTCCTCAAGGAACTCGGCAGCGGAAGCGCTGATGTCTGTACGGGAGCGGATGACCTTGCGGGCTTCGAAGGTCATGGTGCGGCTGGTGTTGCCTACGCGCTCTATTTCGCCAACGGCCTCAATATAGTCGCCGGCGTATACGGGGGCAAGGAACTCCACCTTGTCATACGCGCAGAACAGACCCTCGTCGCCGTCGTAACGGATAAGCAGCTCGGTCGCAACGTCGCCGAACAGATGCAGCATGTGCGCTCCGTCTACGAGATTTCCGCCGTAATGTGCGTCCTCAGCACCCATCCTGAGCCTGATAGTCGATTTGATAGCCATAGTTAGTTCCTCCTGTTGTTATAGTAATTTTCTATGGTAAAGCCTTAAAATCGTTATTCTGTTTTATATCGTTCCGTTTATGTGTTTTCGGGGCGCACCCTGCCGCACATACGGGCGGATAGCGCGCCATCTTCAGATATCATAGAAAAGCAAAAACTATCGACACGGCAAATGCCGCATCGATAGCTCTTCATCCAATAAACAAGATGACAGTCGCAGCGCGCTGGCCGCTGCGCCCAAGCATGGCGCCGGGATGGGCAGCCGTGCTTTCGGCGGAAGTCACATTCGCCTGCGTCATCGGGTCTCCCGCCCTTAGCATACGCAGCTTACCTCAGCTCCCGCGCCTCTATCGTTTCGATATTCAATTAACGAATATATTATATTCGTTTTCGCCCCTCCGTGTCAATACTTCTTTGGGACAAAAACCCTCTTTTTTTGCATGATTAAGCCTTTACTTATGCAAATTTAACGCTTCGTACACACGCGCGGCACATTCGCGCGGTTTTCCCTTCGCCGCCGCTGCCCAGCAAAGCGCGCCGAGCGCCGTTCCGCCCGCAACATCGATTATAAAATGCTGCTTCACGAACACCGTTGCCATGCACACAAGCGCGAACATTACCGCGCTGAGCCAAGCGTACCAGCGGGGTACGCTGCTGCTTTTTACGGTTGACGCCATGCACAGAAACGAAACGAAGCAATGCACGCTGGGGAACAGATTGAGCGGAGCATCCGTTGCGCAGATTATTCCGTATATAAATCCCCACACGCCCGCCGCCTGCTCCGCGGGGCGGGTGATTGTGGTTGGCCAGATGAGGAAAATTGCAGTGGCAATGACGTAGCCCGTCACGGCCGCGGTGAATAATCGGGCGAAGCCATCCTTCGTTTTGTACACAACGTAAAACGTTATCACCCAATGCGCAAAGCAGCCCACATACGGCACGAGGAACACCGGCAGAAACGGTATGCGCGCATCCAGCCAAGTTTCGGGCGAATGCAGTGCAAGGCCCGCCGTTTCTATTATAAATTGCGCCAGCCAATACGTTGCGCATTGTATGGCTATCGTGGCTGCGGCAAGCAGCGCCGCGCGAGTATCAATACGGCGGATAAGTCCGCGCCCGTTTTGCACGCCCATGCAGGATGCTCCTTTCAATGTTTCATATACAAAAAAGGCGGCGCAGAATATTGTATTCTTCCCCGCCGCGGCAGAACAAAAATAAGCCGCCGAAAAGGTGTGTAAATAAATCAACATCCTCGCCTGATAGTATTATACCCAATTTACCTTGTCAATTCAATCACAAATTTTGTCTCAAACATAATTATTTTTGCAAAAAACCTCTTGACTTAAAAGCGCCCCTTATGTATTATGTGTAAACCGAGCCGTTGGAACGATGGTATGATTGGTTTTGTCCGCTCGCAATGTCGTTCCATTGTTTTGTGTTTTAATTATGTCGTGTTTTATGCAGAATCTCCTGCGTGAAATAAATTTTCTTTTGGAGGACCTGATCCTATGAACATTCTTCTGTATGCCGTGCCTGCTGCGGCGGCGGTTGCGTTGCTGTTCGCGTTTATAAAGGCGCGCGGCATAGCCCGCCGTGACGAAGGCGAACCCGGCATGGCCGAAATTGCCCACGCCATAAGCGAAGGCGCGGACGCATTCCTTAAGAGCGAATACAAGCTGCTGCTCATATTCATCGCGATAGTTTTCGCGGGAATATGGCTTGGCCTTGGCAGCATAACCACAGCGGTTGCGTTCCTTGTGGGCGCGCTGTTCAGCGTGCTGGCCGGTTACTTCGGCATGAAGGTTGCCACCCGCGCGAATGTGCGTACCGCTAACGCGGCGCGTACCGGCGGCATAAACGAGGCGCTGCGCGTTGCCTTCTCCGGCGGCACGGTAATGGGCATGTGCGTTGTTGGCCTTGGCCTTATCGGCGCAAGCATACTTTATATTATAACCGAAAACGGCGATGTGCTTACGGGCTTCTCCCTTGGCGCATCGAGCGTTGCGCTGTTTGCCCGCGTGGGCGGCGGCATATACACCAAGGCTGCCGACGTAGGCGCAGACCTTGTTGGTAAGGTTGAAGCTGGCATTCCGGAGGACGACCCCCGCAACCCCGCCGTTATTGCCGACAACGTGGGCGATAACGTGGGCGACGTGGCCGGCATGGGCGCGGACCTTTTTGAAAGCTATGTTGGCAGTATAGTAAGCGCAATAGTGCTGGGCGTATTCAGCTTCGGCGCTACCGGTGCGGTATATCCTCTTGCACTGAGCGGACTTGGCATAATCGCTTCCGTCCTGGGCACGTTCTTCGTGCGCGGCGGCAAGAATGCGGACCCGATGAAGGCGCTCAAGATGGGCAGCTACACCTCCGCCATACTGGTTGCGGCGGGCAGCGTTGCGCTGAGCTATTTCTGCTTCGGCGGCATAAACACCAGCTTTGCAATAATCTGCGGCCTTATAGTCGGCCTTGCGATAGGCTTCTTTACCGAGGTTTACACTTCCGATAAATATCGCTTCGTAAAGAACATTGCGGAGCAGTCCACCACCGGCAGCGCGACCAACATAATTTGCGGCCTCAGCACCGGCATGCTTTCCACCTGCGTTTCCATAATACTCGTGTGCCTCGGCATACTGGGCGCATATAAGTTCGCCGGTCTTTACGGCATAGCGCTTGCGGCGGTTGGCATGCTTTCCACCGCGGGCATGACCGTCGCGGTTGATGCATACGGCCCGATAGCCGATAACGCCGGCGGCATAGCCGAAATGGCCGGCCTTGAGGACAGCGTGCGCGACATTACCGACCGCCTGGACAGCGTTGGCAACACCACCGCCGCCATGGGCAAGGGCTTCGCCATCGGTTCCGCGGCGCTTACGGCAATGGCCCTGTTCGTATCCTATGCGCAGGCTGCCGAGCTTCAGATGATAGACATACTTGACCCGTTCGTAATAATCGGCCTGCTGCTGGGCGGCATGCTGCCGTTCCTGTTCAGCGCGCTGACCATGAGCAGCGTATCCAAGGCTGCGGAGAGCATGATTCGCGAGGTAAGGCGTCAGTTTAAGGAGCACACCGGCATACTGAAGGGCACCGAAAGGCCGGATTACCGCACCTGCGTATCCATCGCGGCTACCTCCGCGCTAAAGGAAATGATTCTCCCCGGCGCAATAGCCATCGTTGCTCCCCTGCTGGTAGGCTTCCTGCTCGGCCCCGCCGCCCTTGGCGGACTGCTTGCGGGCAGCGTGGTAACGGGCGTGCTTATGGCAATATTCATGAGCAACTCCGGCGGCGCATGGGACAACGCCAAGAAATACATTGAAGGCGGCAACTTCGGCGGCAAGGGCAGCGAAGCGCACAAGGCGGCCGTTGTAGGCGACACTGTGGGCGACCCGTTCAAGGATACCTCCGGCCCCAGCATAAACATTCTGATAAAGCTGATGACCATAGTTTCGCTGGTATTCGTACCGCTGATGAAGTAAAGCATACAGAAGATAAAAAAAGCATCTGCACAGGCAGGTGCTTTTTGTATGCTCACTTAAAGCCGTTCCACCGTTTGTTTGGTTTTAATTAAAATATTCTATCATTTGGGCAAGGAAGGGAGGTTCCTCCATAACGGTATTAGAAAGGATGATGATTGCCGCTTTATACTCAAAATTCAACCTTTGCCAATGCCTCAAGCCCGGCAATCCTCCATCATGTCCAAACCAACCGTTATCAAACTGCCATAGCCCGCATCCGTAGGGCTTCGGGTCAAAATTCAGACATTCCCTCCAACTGTCGGCGGACAATATATCGGCATTCAGTATAGCGCTGCACCAAAGCCCTAAATCCGTCAGCGAAGAAACAACGCTGCTATCGCCGCTCTCCATGGCAGGTCTGCCGCAAGAAAATACCTCGCCGTTATACCTTACATATCCGCAAGCGTCCGCTATATGTCCGTTCATGTGGGTGTGGTTTAAGCCGAAGCGCATAAATACATCGCTCATGGCTGCTGACAAAGGTTTGCCGGTTAGCATCTCCAGAATGTGACCAAGCAAAAAATAATTCGTATTGCTGTATCTTCCCTCTGTTCCGGGTTCAAAGTGCAAGGGCAGTTCACCAATCAGCTCAAAACATTCCGAAAGACTAACGGGACGGCATTCCGCAACAATGCACCTATTGAACTCGATAACATCAGCCGGCGCTGTTCCGTGCTCCGATTCATATTTACGAATCGCGTCAGGAATAATCCTATCACCGATATAATCGGGAATACCGCTAGAATGATGCAGCAGATTGCGAATCGTAATATTCTTCCCTTGGGGATATTGTGGGAAGTATAGGTCGATTGTATCATCCAAAGAAAGCTTCCCCTGCTCTATCTGAAGTAAAATTGCTGCTGCGACAAATTGCTTGGACAGCGAAGCTAATGTAATGGTGGTATGTGATGTGAAGGGAGTGTTTGCGCCGCAGTCAGCATTGCCTTGGCAATGTTCAAAAACAACCTGACCGTTTTTAAGGACAAGCACTCCGCCTTGGAAATCCCTTGGGATAATGTTTTCAAATGGTTTCATAAAGATCTCTCCGCCAAATTCATATTTTCGCTCTGTTCAAGCATTATAGCACTTTTTTCATCAGTTTTGGGTATGAATGCGGATAAAAAGCGTTTGGAAATAGCTAACGGGTTCTTTGGTTGGCAATACGCTGCAAGGCGGATTGACTGAGGGGTTGACGATATACAAAAACCAGGGGAACGCCATCGCGTCCCCCCATACCTTTCAATATTTTGCCTTATCCGTTGTGCCTGAGCGCGCCCCTGGCCTCAAGCTCGAGCAGCTTTGCGGCGGGGTCTTTGACCTTGGCAAGGAATATCATGGCCGCTATAATGTACGGCTTGAAGCTGGCCTGCTTGTAAAGCGGGTCGCGGTAGCGATCGAACACGCTGGCGGCAACCTCGCCCGCCTCGCAGGATACGCCGGTTATGTCCGCGGGCAGGCAGTGCAGATACAGCGCCTTGCCGCCCTTGGTCAGCTTCATCATTTCTTCCGTGCATTCCCAGTCCTTATGGTTGGCGTTCTGGGCAAGCAGCCGCCTTTCAAGGGCCTTTATGCCCTCAAGGTCGCCGTTGCCGTAAAGCTCCGTGCGCTCCTCCATGGCCTTAAACGGCGCCCAGCTCTTGGGATACACTATGTCCGCATCGCGGAAGGCCTCCTTCATGTCGTGGGAAACGCTCAGGCTGCCGCCGGATTCGGCGCTCTGCCTCTTTGCAAGCTCCACAACGTCGTCCATGACCTCGTATCCTTCGGGATACGCAAGGGAAACATCCATGCCGAAGCGACTCATAAGGCCGATTACGCCCTGCGGAACGGAAAGGGGCTTGCCGTAGCTGGGGCTGTATGCCCACGTCATGGCAACCTTCTTGCCCTTCAGATTCTCTATCCCGCCGAACTCGTGTATAAGGTGCAGCGTGTCCGCCATCACCTGCGTGGGATGGTCAATGTCGCACTGAAGATTGACCAGCGTGGGCTTCTGCTCAAGCACGCCGTCGCGGTGGCCTTCGGTCACGGCGTTCACAACGTTGTGCATATATGTGTTGCCCTTGCCAATGTACATATCGTCGCGTATGCCTATAACGTCCGCCATGAAGGATATCATGTTGGCGGTTTCGCGCACGGTTTCGCCGTGGGCAATCTGGCTCTTCCCTTCGTCCAAATCCTGCACCTCAAGGCCAAGCAGGTTGCAGGCCGATGCGAAGGAGAAGCGGGTGCGGGTGGAATTATCCCTGAAAAGGCTTATGCCCAGGCCGCTGTCGAATATCTTGGCGGAAATGTTGTTCTCCCTCAGGTGCCTAAGCGCGTCCGCAACGGCGAAAACGCCCTTTATCTCGTCAAAGCTCTTTTCCCACGTAAGGAAAAAGTCGCCTTCGTACATCTTGTCAAGCTTAAGCTGGCCTATAACGTCCGTAAACTGCTTTACGTTGCTCATTTTCGTCTCCTTTATGGTGAAGTATTACTTTATGTCATTATCCGTAAGGGTGGCGCGGAACTCGGTCGCGTCCTCGTCCCCCCTGCCCTTATAAAGGCCGGGCACAAGCGCGTATATGGCCGCGCAGTGTACCAGATCCTCCTTCCACGTCATCTCGTTGGGAGCATGCGCCTGGCTCTCCGCGCCCGGGCCGAAGCCCACGCAGGGTATGCCGTAGCGGCCCTGTATGCTCACGCCGTTGGTGGAGAACGTCCATTTGTCTATCAGCGGCCTTTCCCGCTTTGCCATGGCGGTTTTGTCGCCGCAACGCTTTTCGCCATAGAGCGCCTTATGCGCATCGGCCACGGCCTGAACGTGCGGCGCGGTTTCCTTATTTATCCATGTGGGGAAATAGCATTCGGTTTCGTATATCTCCCCCGTCCAGCTCGGGCGGTTGTACATATACATGCTGACCTTTGCATTGTGCTTTTTGCACGCGGGCAGGGCCTCTATTTCGCGTATGCAGCTGTCCCATGTTTCGCCCGCGGTCATGCGGCGGTCAAGCGATACGGAACAGCTGTCCGCCACCGCGCAGCGGGAAGGCGAGGTGAAGAATATCTGGCTGGTGGTTATGGTGCCGCGGCCAAGGAAGCGCGCATCCATATAATGCTCGGGGTTGAACTCCGGCTCCAGCATCTTTACAAGGCCCTTTATTTCATATTCGTCGGTGCAGCCGTTTTCGTTAAGCTGCTCAACCTCCTTCAGTATATCCGCCATCTTATAAATGGCGTTGTCCCCGCGCTCCGGCGCGCTGCCGTGGCAGCTTACGCCCAGCACGTCCACGCGTATCTCCATCCTGCCCCTGTGGCCGCGGTAAACGCCGCCGTCGGTAGGCTCGGTTATAACAACAAATTCGGGGGTTATGCCGTCAATATTGTGTATATACTGCCAGCACATGCCGTCGCAGTCCTCCTCCTGCACGGTGCCGGTAACAAGTATCCTTGTGCCTTCGGGTATAAGGCCAAGCTCCTTCATTATCTTTGCGCCGTAAACGGAGCTTACTATGCCGCCAAGCTGGTCGCTCGCGCCGCGTCCGCCTATTTCGGTTTCGGTTTCATAGCCTTCATACGGGTCGAATTTCCAGTTGCTCATTTCGCCCAGGCCAACCGTGTCTATATGCGCATCGTAGGCTATGAGCCTTTCGCCTTCGCCCATGTAGCCCAGCACGTTGCCAAGGCCGTCTATTTCAACCTTGTCAAAGCCAACCGCCTTCATCTCCTCGGCTATCCTGTGGATAACGCCTTCCTCGCCCGAGCTTTCGCCGGGTATCCTTATAAGGTCCCTCAAAAAGCGGGACATCTCTTTTTCGCAGCCCTGCGCGGCCTTATTTACAGCGCAAGCATCCATTCCTTCGTCCATCCTTTCCGTTTTTTATTCTCGCGCCCCTCTGTGAGGGGGGTATTATTCCTTGCTGCCGCTGTCCAAATATGAATACAGCGTGTATTTGCTTATGCCGAAGTAGCTGCTTATCCTGTCCCCGCTCTTGGTGATGAGCATTGCGCCGGCGTCGTTAAGGTAGCGTATTGCGCGCACCTTATCCTCCTTGTTCATCATTGCCACCGGCTTGCCGACCAGCCGCACCGATTTTTCAATAAGCTCGTCCAGCAGCTCGTTTACGCTTGTGGGTATCTGCGGGGCCTCCCGCTCGTCCTTATCGTCCGCAATGAAGGAATCCACGGCGCTGCGCGCCATCATGAACGGCGTCATGTCGTAATTTATTGAGAATATGCCCTCCGGCACGCCGTTTTCATCGTTTATATATACCGTGCTTGATCTGAGCGTTCTGCCGTCGCCCGTCTTGGTATGGTAGCCAAGCTCGTCCTCCATATGCTCGCCCTTGTGCTTGAGCGCTTCCAGCACCACCGGGGAGCTTCCGTCGCCAACGCGGCGGCGGGACACATGGCCGTTTTCTATCGCGGCAATGGTGCGCTCCGGATCGCCCGTGTTAAGATCGTGCACCACCACTTCGCAGTTTCCGCCGAACTGGGCCGCCATGGCCTTCGCCAGCCGTTTTACAAAATCAAGCGTTTTATCGTCCATTGTTACATATCGCCTCCGTTCAAGTATATCTGCGTATGCATATATTAGTTTATCATACAATAACTCCGTTGCAAAGGCGATATCAAAATAAAATTTAGTTTATCTAAAAGAATTTTGCTTCTTTTGTTCTTGTCATCGCGCCGCATGGATGATATTATAATAACGTAAGAAAAATCATCATACGGAATGCTGTAAGGGAGTGCTTTGCGCGCGGGCAGAAAACAGGGCTTACGCCTTGTCAGCCGAGCGTTTTTTTAATATTAAAACCATATACCATCTTTTTAAGGAGGCTTTTTGGCATGATAATCATAGGAAACGGCAGATTGATAACCCGAAACGCGGCCGAGCCATACTATGAAAACGGCGCGGTAGTTACCGAAAACGAGCTTATAAAGGAAACAGGCACAACGGCAGAGATGCGCCTGAAATACCCGGATGCGGAATTTGTGGACGCGAAGGGCGACGTTATAATGCCCGCGTTCATAAACGCGCATACGCACATATATTCCGCCCTTGCGCGGGGTCTCAGCATAGCGGGCTATAACCCCACCAATTTTTACGAGGTGCTGGACGGCATGTGGTGGAAAATAGACCGCAGCCTTACCCTTGAGGATACGCGCCGCAGCGCATACACAACCATAATAGACTGCATAAAGACCGGCTGCACCACCATATTCGATCATCATGCAAGCTTCTGCCAAATAGAGGGCAGCCTTTTTGCAATAGCCGACGCGGCAAAGGCGCTTGGCATACGCGCGTGCCTGTGCTATGAGGTGAGCGAACGCGACGGGGAAAAGAAGTGCGATGAATCCATTGAGGAGAACAAGAGCTTTATAGATCACTGCGAGCGCGAAAACGACTCCATGCTGAAGGCCATGTTCGGCGGCCATGCGCTTTTCACGATAGGCGATAAAACGTTTGAAAAATGCGTTAAGGCAAACGGCGGGCGCACAGGCTTCCATATTCACGTTTGCGAGGGCATGAACGACGTTTACGATTCCATGAAGAACTACGGCTGCCGCAGCGTGAACCGCCTGCTGTACAACGGCATTTTGGGCGAAAGGACGCTGCTTGGGCACTGCATACACATAAGCCCCGCGGAAATGGACATAATTCGCGAAACCGGCACAATGGTTGTGAACAACCCCGAATCCAACATGGGCAACGCCGTGGGCTGCTCGCCTGTGCTGAAGCTGTTTGAAAAGGGCATATTGGTAGGACTCGGCACCGATGCATATACGTTCGATATGCTGGAAAGCCTTAAAGCCGCCCTGACCATACAGCGGCACAACGCCGCCATGCCAAACGTTGGCTGGAACGAAGTTACAACAATGCTTTTCGCAAACAACGCTAAGATTGCCGCCAAGTATTTCCCCCATGAGCTTGGCGTAATAAAGGCGGGCGCAAGCGCGGACGTTATAGTGATGGACTACAAGCCCTTCACCCCCTTCTCAGCGGACAATATAGACGGGCATATGCTCTTCGGCATGGCGGGCAGGCAATGCGAAACCACCATGTGCGCAGGCAGACTGCTTATGAAGGACAGGAAGCTGCTTATTGCCGACGAGGAAGCCGAAAACGCCAAAACGCTTGAAGTTTCAACCAAGCTTTGGCAGCGGCTCAATGGCTGACACAACAACGGGAGGAACATAAAATGAGCGAAAGAATGAACCCATTGCCCTTTAAGGCGCTTATAGAATGGATGCTTTGCGAAAAGGAAGCAAGCGGGGCGGTTTTCGGCGTAAGCTCGCCCTATGTTAAGAAGGACGCGGGCGCGCTTATGCTCTTCGGCGAAAAGCTGGAGGCCCCCTTCGGCCCCGCAGCAGGCCCCAATACGCAGCTTGCGGAAAACATAATTGCCGGATACTATGCCGGCGCGCGGTTCTTTGAACTGAAAACCGTGCAGAAGATGGACGGCGAGGAGCTTGCCGCCTGCATCAGCCGTCCGTGCATACTGGCTAACGACGAAGGCTATAACTGCGAATGGAGCACGGAGCTTACCGTGCCGCAGGCGTTTGAGGAATACGTTAAGGCATACCTTGCAATAAAGCTTATTGCAAAGCTTTACGACCTTGGCGACCCCGAAGGCTTCCAGTTCAACATGAGCGTGGGCTACGACCTGTATCTGAAGCTGCTGGAGGAGGCGGTGCTCACCGAGCAGGGTCTGCCGCTGCCCACCCGCACCGAGTGCGCCGCCGATCTGTCGGCGATCGCCTCCCCGGAGGTGACGGTGCGGCAGGAGGACGGCTTGTGGCTGATCCGCACAGGGATAAGGGGGCGGG
>ERZ825525.614-NODE-614-length-43452-cov-11.627739_pt1 | contig 43452 bp, 37 predicted proteins | sample MGYA00519930_ERZ825525 | MGnify/ENA primary metagenome ERZ825525 (study PRJEB31778, sample SAMEA3449203) | human gut metagenome | biome: human gut; feature: human-associated habitat; material: faeces | place: United Kingdom | collected 2010/2012 ... | reverse complement strand
TCATTGTCTGCGGGTTGTCGGACACGCCCTGTGGATTGTCAAAGCGTGGCAAAGACACAGAATTGGATACCGGACGCGGCATGGAAGAAACACTCGAATTTTGCTTCAAAGAATGTTGCTGCCGGTTACATTCTGGAACTTTATGCACATACATTGCTTGAAATATACTCTCCCGGATACAGAGCAGGGATTCCCTGCGATTAAGAATCCATACTCATCTCGTTTAAGAGGGCTGTTTTCATATCGTAGAGCTTCTGGGACAGATCGACATAGATCTCCTGCGGGTTGACGAAACGCTTGGTTTCATCCCAGATGGTGTCTTTTTCGTGATTACAGATTTCACGGATCTCCATGACGCCCGGCGAGGTGTAGATGGTTTTTCCGGCCTTTATTACCGGAATCAGCATCTCACGCAACGTGTAGCTTCCTCCCGGGAGTCTCGTTTTTTTCCAGGGAGCGTTCGGATCAAACAGCTTTAAGTCTTCGCTCTCGTCGAATGTCTCATCGTACAGGCAGATGAGATCGGCCTTGATCTTGCCGGTCTTTTTGTCATAGACGCGGTAAAATGTCTTGTTGCCGGGGTTCGTGACTTTTTCTACATTCTCAGATAACTTGATCTTCGGCTGGAAACTTCCGTCCGCGGTGCGGATGGCGGCAAGCTTGTAGACACCGCCGAAGGCAGGGTTGTCCTTCGAGGTAATCAGATTGGTGCCGACACCCCAGGAGCTGATGGCTGCGCCCTGCAGTTTTAAGCTTTCAATCAGGTATTCGTCAAGGTCGTTGGAAGCGGAGATCACGGCGTCCGGAAAACCGGCTTCATCTAACATTTTGCGCACCTGCTTGGAGAGGTAGGCAAGGTCGCCGCTGTCCATGCGGATTCCGTAATAAGTCAGCGGAATACCGGCATCGCGCATCTCGGTGAAGACACGGATGGCATTCGGAATACCGGATTTTAACGTGTCGTAGGTATCCACGAGCAGAATACATGCGGACGGGTAGAGCTCGGCGTATTTGCGGAAAGCCGTGTACTCATCCGGAAAACTCATGATCCAGCTGTGGGCATGTGTGCCGAGTACCGGCACATGGAACATCTGACCGGCGAGAACATTGGAAGTGCCGTTGCAGCCGCCGATCACGGCAGCTCTGGCGCCGTAGGTACCGGAATCCGGACCCTGTGCGCGCCGCAGACCAAACTCCATGACATTATCGCCTTTGGCCGCGTAACAGACGCGGGCGGCCTTGGTCGCGATCAGACACTGGTGGTTGACGATATTTAAGATGGCAGTCTCGATTAACTGTGCTTCCATGATCGGAGCGACAACTTTTACCAGAGGCTCTCGCGGGAAGATCAGGCTGCCTTCCGGGACGGCGTAGATGTCGCCGGAAAATTTGAAATTGCTCAGATATTCCAGAAAATCTTCGTCAAATATTTTCAGACTGCGAAGATAGTTGATGTCGTCCGTATCGAAATGCAGATTCTCGATGTAGTCGATGACCTGCGCTAAACCTGCGCAGACGGAATAGCCGCCGTCGCAGGGATTGCTGCGGTAAAAGGCGTCAAAGACGACAACATCCTGATTATGATTTTTAAAATATCCCTGCATCATGGTCAGCTCATAGAGATCTGTGAGCAGGGTAAGGTTCAATGTACTCATGTGTGTCTGGAACCAAAGTTCCGCTCCTTTCCTGTTTTGAGATTGGAACTATTATAACATAATCGTTGAGAAAATGTAGGAAAAGTTATATAGTTAAGGTATTCTGAAAGAAATGTGAGGCAGGGAATGGGATGAGAAGAGAGCGTGCGATGGCACTGTTTGAAGAAGGATATAATTGTGCGCAGTCGGTATTTCTGGCGTTTTCGGATTTACATGGAATGGATACGCACACGGCGGCGGCACTCAGCTCGTCTTTCGGCGGCGGAATGGGAAGACTGCGCGAGGTGTGCGGAGCGGTCAGCGGGATGTTTCTTACGGCGGGCATATTATACGGCTATGAAGACCCGGGCGCCCGGGAGGAAAAAGCGGAACACTATGCGAGAATCCAGGAACTGGCGAAGGCGTTTGAGGAAAAAAACGGTTCGATTGTCTGTCGGGAACTGCTTGGTTTATCGGTAAAGCGGGAAGAACCGACACCGAAGGAACGGACTGCCGAGTATTATAAAAAGCGCCCCTGCAAGGAACTTGTCGGGGATGCCGCTGAGATATTGGAAAAGTATATTGCAGAACATCCGGTGGATGAGAGGTTAGAAAAGAGAGGAACAGTCAGATGATGATTCGCAGAGCAGCTATACAGGATCTGGAGCAGATCATGCAGATATATGCGAGGGCGGTGCAGTATATGCAGGCATCCGGCAACCCCAACCAGTGGGTGGCGGGGTATCCGTCCAGGACGTTGATTGAGGAGGATATCGCACGCGGAGTCAGTTATGTAGTTGACAGGGACAGTGTGATTGAGGCTGTGTTTTCCTATATAGAAGGGGAGGATCCGACCTACCGGCAGATTGAGCAGGGGATGTGGCGCACGAATGGAAGTTATGGAACCGTGCACCGGCTGGCATCCGCCGGACGGCTCCGCGGCGTGGCGGGAATCTGCTTTTCCTGGTGTGCCGAGCAGGCAAAATTACACGGGTGCAGCAGTCTTCGGGCTGACACGCATCAGGACAACCGCATTATGCAGCATTTACTGCAAAAAAACGGATTTGTGTACTGTGGGGTGATTCATCTGGCAAACGGCGCGCCGCGGCTGGCGTTTGAGCGGGTTGCCGTGGCGCTGGAAGGAGCATATGCAGGGATGCAGAATCCGAACAGAATGAACCCGGGAGGAGCATATGAAGGGACGCCGAATGCGAATGGAATGAATCCGGGAATGCCGCAACAGAAACAGAAAGGCGATGGCAGAGGATATGGCATTGCATCGCTTATACTTGGAATCGTGTCTGTGCTGCTGTTTTGTACCTGCATCAACTGGGTGACGGGAATTCTGGCGATTATTTTCGGAATCATTCAGATCACGAAAAATAAGGAGCAAGGTCTTGCAATCGGTGGAATCATCACAGCGGCGATCTCAATGGTGCTTTCTGTCGTTTTATATCTTGCCATGTGGTTCGGAATGACAAATGCGGGGATTACATACGAAGATCTCCTATACGATCAGTATGATGACAGCTATGACAGCGATGGAAGTGATCCATGGTACGACGGCGATGGAAATGGCAGTTATGATGGCGGAGGAAACGACGGATGGTATGACGGTGGCGGAAATGACGGATGGTATGACGGTGACGGAAACGACGGATGGTATGACGGTGATGGCAGTGGCGGCTACGATTACTATAATGATCCCTACGATTATTTTAGAGATTACTATGACGTTCAGGAGCCGGGCGGCAATCAGTTTATGTGAGCGTTTTCGGCAATGAAGTGATAGCATCGCGCTTTTCGGAATATACTCTAAGTGACAGAGCATAAAGGTCAGAGTAGAAGTGCGGATAGCAGGAAGCTGGTTTTATAATAAAAAGAAAAGAGGCAGACTGATCTGGGTGGCAGCAGGAATGGCATGCATGGCGGCGGGGTGTTGTGCGGCTTTTTACATGCAGGTATCCCTGCGTGTGCCAACAGCGGCCAGGGAGGCGATGGCGATGGATGAATTGGCAAAAAAAGTGGCAATTACATTTGATGACGGACCTAATCCGGACTATACGGAGATGCTTCTTGCGGGGCTGAAGGAACGTGGTGTGAGCGCCACGTTTTTTCTGTTGGGAAAAGAAGTGGAGCAGTATCCGGAGATTGTGAAGAAAATCCATGAGGGCGGACATCTGATTGGAACACACGCCTATGAACATGTCAATCTGAGCAATCTGACCGATGCGGCGGCGATCGAGCAGGTGGATAAGACGAATGCAGCGATTCATGAAATTATCGGCGTGTTCCCGGAGTATATCCGGCCGCCGTTCGGGTGCTGGAAACCGAATCTGGATTATGAGACGACAATGATTGAGGTGCTCTGGGATGTCGATCCGAAAGACTGGGCGACGAGCAACTCATCGGTCATTGCGCAGCGCGTGTTGGGGGATGTCGAGGAGAATGATATTATTCTGCTTCATGATGCGTCGGAGTCGTCCGTGCTGGCCGCATTTAAGATCATCGATGAATTGAAGGCACAGGGGTATACATTTGTGACGGTGGAGGATATTCTGCTGGAGTGAGACACGGTGGGACTTGCAACCCTCTTCTCAATTTGTTACAGTATAGAAAATGATTTCCGGGGAAAATCGTGCACAACAGAGAAAATACATATTTTACTTGTAAAAAGGGCATGTATCGTGTATTGTAATAGAAGCGATGCAATTTTTGAGTTGCAATCTGTCATATTTTTTGGAAAAAGCATGATTAAAACTACGAATCATTAAAAAAATGCAAGTTTTGTATTGAGAAAATTCAAAACGGTCAAGTGTACGCCACGTGCGGACATGCGCCGGAAGGCAGTGACCGGGAATTTTTATACATCAGAAAGCAGGTTTTGACATGGACTTATTTGAATATATGAGAGAACAGCAAAAGGAGACGGAGGCGCCGCTTGCATCCAGACTTCGCCCCACGACGCTGGATGAGATGGTGGGGCAGCAGCATATTATAGGAAAAGATAAGCTGCTGTACCGCGCAATCAAAGCAGATAAGCTAAGTTCCATCATACTGTACGGTCCGCCGGGAACGGGTAAGACGACGCTTGCAAAAGTTATCGCGCATACGACAAGCGCAGAGTTTTTACAGATCAATGCGACTTCTGCCGGCAAGAAGGACATGGAGGAAGTGATCGCGCAGGCGAAGAACAACCAGGGAATGTACGGCAGGAAGACGATCCTCTTTATTGATGAGATTCATCGCTTCAATAAGGGACAGCAGGATTATCTGCTTCCATTCGTGGAGGACGGCACGATCATTCTGATCGGTGCAACGACAGAGAATCCGTATTTTGAGGTCAACGGAGCTTTGTTGTCCAGATCCATCATTTTTGAACTGAAGAGCCTGTCGAAGGAGGATATCCGGACATTGATTCTCCGTGCGGTAAACGACCGGGAAAAGGGACTGGGCGCTTACGATGCCGTGATTGATGACGATGCGCTGGAATTTCTGGCGGATGTTGCGAACGGGGATGCCCGCGCGGCACTCACGGCGATCGAACTCGGCGTGCTGACGACGGAGCGGAGTGCAGACGGGAAGATTCACATCACGCTTGCGGTTGCCAGTGAATGTATCCAGAAGCGCGTGGTCAAATACGATAAGTCCGGGGATAACCATTACGACACGATCTCCGCTTTTATTAAAAGTATGCGTGGTTCCGATCCGGATGCGGCAGTCTACTATCTTGCACGGATGCTGTACGCGGGAGAGGACATCAGGTTTATTGCAAGGCGTATCATGATCTGTGCGGCGGAGGACGTCAGCAATGCAGATCCGATGGCGCTTGTGGTCGCCACATCGGCGGCGCAGGCGGTGGAGCGCATCGGTATGCCGGAGGCGCAGATTATTTTAGCGCAGGCGGTCACCTATGTGGCGAGCGCACCGAAGAGCAATTCTGCGGTCTGTGCCATCAGCGATGCCATGGCGGCGGTGCGGGATACCATGACGGCGCCGATTCCGGTGCATCTGCAGGATGCACACTATAAGTCATCACAGAAGCTGGGACACGGCATCGGTTACAAATACGCGCACGATTATCCGAATCATTATGTAAAGCAGCAGTATCTGCCGGATGGTCTGACCGACCGCACGTTTTATCATCCGTCGGAGAACGGCTATGAGAAAACGATCCGGGAATATTTTAATAAAATAAAAGGGATGCAGCCTTAGAAATAAGGTTCATATAAAATGTATATACAGATAGCAGGAGGAAGGAACAATGCAGTCATATCAGGAGATGAGCAAAGAGGAACTGTTAAAAGAGAAGGAACATCTGGAAGCAGAATACAAGAAGTTCCAGCAGCGGGGATTGAAGCTTGACATGTCCAGAGGAAAGCCATCCCAGGAACAGCTGGACCTGTCCATGGGCATGATGGATGTTCTCTCGTCCTATTCCGATCTCGCGTGCGAGGATGGAACGGACTGCCGCAACTACGGTGTACTGGACGGAATCCAGGAGGCGAAAGTGCTGATTGGCGATATGATCGAGTGCAATCCGGAAAATATCATTATCTACGGCAATTCCAGCTTAAATATCATGTACGATACGATTTCACGCTCCATGACACACGGTGTGATGGGAAATACGCCGTGGTGCAAGCTTGACAAGGTGAAGTTCTTATGTCCGGTTCCGGGCTATGACAGACATTTTGCCATCACGGAATATTTTGGCATTGAGATGATCAATGTTCCGATGCTTCCGACAGGACCGGATATGGATATGGTGGAGGAGCTTGTCAGCAAGGATGAGGCGATCAAGGGAATCTGGTGTGTGCCGAAATACTCCAATCCGCAGGGAATTACCTACTCGGATGAGACGGTACGCCGTTTTGCCAGATTAAAACCAGCGGCAAAAGACTTCCGTATTTACTGGGATAACGCTTACTGTGTACATCATTTATATGATATGGATCAGGATCATCTGATCGAGATTCTGGCAGAGTGTAAGAGAGCCGGCAATCCGGATATGGTATACAAGTTCTGCTCGACCAGCAAGATCAGCTTCCCGGGTTCCGGTCTGGCTGCGATTGCAACTTCTGCGAACAATCTGGAGGATATTAAGAAGCAGTTAAAGATCCAGACGATCGGTCATGATAAGGTGAATCAGCTTCGCCATGTGCGCTTCTTTAAAGATGTGCACGGTATCACGGAGCACATGAGAAAGCATGCAGCTTCCCTCAGACCGAAGTTTGAGATGATTCTGGACACATTCGACAAGGAGTTAAAGGATCTCGGCGTCGGAAGCTGGTACAGCCCGAAGGGGGGATATTTTATCACCTATGAGACGCTGGAGGGATGCGCGAAGAGCGTGGTAGATAAGGCGAAAAAGGCAGGCGTTGTGATGACACCGGCAGGAGCACCGTTCCCGTACGGCAAGGACCCGAAAGATTCCGTCATCCGTATATCTCCGTCGTATCCGTCGCTGGAGGATCTTACAACGGCAACACAGATTTTTGTAGTCTGCGTAAAGCTGGCAAGCATTGAGAAGATTCTGGGGGAACAGCAGGCGTAAGCGCGTGAGCGGGGAATGATATGAAAAAAATAATTGGAATAGTGACACCGATTCTTCTGCTGATTTTACCGTATCTGCTTTTTGTGGTTCTGTCTGTGGGCATGGGAAGACCGGACAGAGATTCGTCTGGAGCCTATATCATGGCGGGCGATTCCAGATTGCAGATGACGCAGACGACAATCTGCATTGTCTACACGGTGGTCGTGCTCTTAAATGTCGTCTGGGTCATCTATCAGACGGCGGCAGGAACCAGCGCGCAGGCGCTGCTTCTGTGGGATATGCTGATGAAGCTGTGCTATATCCCGTATTATCTGCTGGCGGCGTTTATGGTGCTGGCGGGATTTGCGACGTTTATGTTCGGCGGAGCCTCGATTATCGGCGTGATGTGGATTGCGGATGTCCTGTTTTTGATACCGCCGTCCATCTATGGACTGTGCGGCTGCATCCGGGCGTGCAGTGAAAAAAAGCTGTCCGTGGGGGCAGCAGTTGCCCTGTCGATACTGCACTTTATCTTTGTGCTGGACGTTGTGGCGGCGGTCGTCGGATTCTGTACCGTATACGGCAGACACAAACGTCAGAAACAGATGGAGGCTGCCAGACAGCAACAGATGCCATACCGGGATTGAACAAGTGAATGCAAAACATAACCGCGCGAACCGAAACTCGTTATCATCTGCTATTGAAAACAGGGCAGATGATAACTCAGACATCGGCTTCGCGCGGTTATGTTTTGTTCAGTGGTGCCAACAAGGGGCACACACAAAAGTCCTAAAATTGTCTGCAGTTTGTGGACACACCACGTGGAATGTTCCAAACTTGGAAAAACACAGATGTTCAAGGATGTTCGACGCGGCATGGTTAGAAATACCGGATTTTGCGATTAGAATTGCCGCCCCGGTTGCATTTGGAACGTCATACATCTCTATTACTTATAAGAAAACGTATCCCGTTTTAAATTCGGATTATGCCTGCGTCTGGGCAGCCTCCGTCTCCTCGGTTCCGTTCTTCCACTTGTTGAACTTCTCCACAACGGCATCGTAGGTGCGCTGTGAGATGTCCGGAAGATCCTGTCCCCAGGACTTGGTTGCTTCCTTGAATCCCTTCTTGAAAGCGTCAAGAAGAAGATCGGCTTTTTCCGGATCGTTGCCGGAAAGTGCTTTTGCAAAATCAAGAATACGGTCTGAAGTCTGGTCGACGCCCCAGTAACCGTCATCGGCAATATCTGCCTGTGCCTGTGCCCTGGTGGCTTCATCTACGGTAAAATCACCTTTTGCAAGGAAGCTCCACATAGAATCAGCGGTACCGATGGCAACACCCTGCTTGGTCATCATCTTTTCTACAAGACTGCGAAGCTGGGAGGTACGCTCTTCGGCATCTGCCTTTAACTTGTTGACAAGTGCGTAATCGGTTTTCTTTGTAACTGTGCCGGATGTCTGATCAGAACTCTTCTCATATACGACACCGGTATCTGTCTTTGTGCTGCTCTCGCTTTTTTTCTCTGTATAGTCCGTCTTTGTTGCGGTATAAGTAGAAGCCTGCTGTGCTGCTACTGAGTTTGTGATACTGTTAATTGCCATAATTCATTCCTCCATTCCCTTGGATCGGTTTAAAATAATTGACAGGAGGCATCCATGCCTGCTCTTTGTCTCATCTTCTATATCGGCAGGAAGCATTGCCCGGTTTAGATTTTTGAGAAATTTTATTGTGTAAAAAGAAGGAGAGATAATTGACCTTTTTTACAAGTCATGGTAAGATTCAGTCTGTATACAAAATACATTAAAAAAACATGGGGGCATTATGAAAGAGATTTCGGTAAAAGCACTGGCAAAAGTAAATCTCGGGCTTGATGTGGTGCGGAAGAGAGAGGACGGCTACCATGAGGTGCGGATGATCATGCAGACGATCCACCTGTTTGACCGGCTGGAGATTATGCGCAATCAATCGGGCAGGATTACCATGTCGACCAACCTTGCGTTTCTGCCGACAAATGAAAACAATCTCGTATACAAGGCGGCGGCGCTGCTCAAAGAGGAATTTGACATTGGGGACGGTATTGATGTAAAGCTGCACAAGCACATTCCGGTGGCAGCAGGCATGGCGGGCGGAAGCACGGACGCTGCGGCCGTATTATATGGAATGAATCGTATTTTTGATCTGGGACTTTCCAAAGAGGATCTGATGACGCGCGGTGTGAAACTCGGCGCAGATGTTCCCTACTGTATCATGCGCGGAACGGCGCTCGCGGAGGGGATCGGTGAAAAATTATCGGCGCTTCCTCCGATGGTCAAATGTCCGGTACTGATTGCAAAGCCGCAGATCGGGGTTTCCACAAAATTTGTCTATGAGAATCTGAAGCTGGATGCGGATACAGTGCATCCGGATATTGACGGGCTGATCGGTGCGATCCGGGCGAAGAATCTGGAGCAGATCGCAGGACACATGGGAAATGTGCTGGAGACAGTTACGATTCCCAATTATCCGGTCATTGCAGAGATCAAGGATCATATGATGGAGCACGGTGCAGTCCAGGCGATGATGAGCGGAAGCGGTCCAACGGTCTTTGGCCTGTTTGCCAACGGGGATACAGCCGTGGCTGCATACGAGGCAATGCGTGAATCAAATCTTGCAAAACAGATTTACCTGACAAGCATATACAACAATGCGCGGTGAGGAGAAGACGGGCAGAAACAGATAACAAAGCAGAAGGAGGTACTTATGACAGAGGATCTGACATTGAACATGAATGCATACCTTCCGCTTCGGGATGTGGTGTTTAACACACTGCGGGAAGCGATCTTAAAAGGAGAGCTTAAGCCGGGGGAGCGTCTTATGGAGCTGCAGCTGGCAGCAAAGCTTGGGGTGAGCCGCACGCCGATCCGTGAGGCGATCCGTATGCTCGAGCAGGAGGGACTGGCGGTCACGATTCCAAGAAAAGGTGCGGAAGTTGCGCGGATGACGGAAAAAGACATGGAGGATGTCTTGCAGATCCGGGATGCACTCGACGAACTGGCGGCATCGATCGCCTGCGAACAGATTTCTGAGGAGGAGCTTGCTGAGCTCAGACATACCATGCATGAGTTCGAGGAGTCCACAAAGACGGGGGACGTCAAGCGGATTGCGGAGGCGGATGTGCGGTTTCATGACATCATCTATCATGCGACGCGCAACGTCAAGCTGGAGAACATGCTCAACAATCTGCGGGAGCAGATGTACCGCTACCGCGTGGAATATTTAAAAGATGAAAAGAATTTTCCGATTCTGATCCGGGAGCACAGCCAGATCGTGGAGGGGCTTACCGCAAAGGATAAGACCATGCTGACGGCGGCGATGCACAAGCACGTCATGAATCAGGCGACGGCGGTGAAGGAAATGATCCGGGAACAGGAAAAGTGAATAAATTTCCCGAAATGGAACAAACTAACAGGGACAGGCGGATGCCTGCCCCGTTTTTGTTTTAGGAAAGGAAGAAAATCTGTGGCGGAGAAGACAAAGATCAGCGAGAGACTCGACGAGAACATCGCACATATGGAGGAACTGTTTCACACCTGTGACGACATCAAGAAGAAGCGTATGAATCTTGGAAAAAACCGGGACGTGGCGTGCTACCTCACGTTCATTGAAGTCTCGGTAGATATGGGAAATTCGGCGCTGTTAGAAGTTTTAAAATACTTAAGGGGTCTGGAGCGGGAGGAGATTCTGCGGGTGTTGGAACAGAATGCCCTCGGAACCTCCGATGCGACCTATTTTACGACGATCGAGGAGGCGGGGGACGGTCTTTTGACCGGAGAAGCCGTTTTTTTCGTCGACGGTTTTGCGAAAGCGGTCAAGATTCCGGATGACGGTTATCCGAATATGGGGATCAACGAGGCGGACTCGGAAAAAGTGGTGCGTGGTTCTAACGAGGGATTCGGGGATTCGGTAAAACAGAATGCGGCGTTGATCCGCAAGAGAATCCGGTCGCCACAGGTCAAGGTAAAAGAGAAAAAAATGGGCGTGCGCTCCAACACCAACGTCTATCTGGTCTATATGGAAGGAATCGTCTATCCCGAGCTGGTGGCAAAGATTGAGGAGCGGCTGGAGGGATTTGAGATTGACGGGGTACTCGACAGCGGAGTCATTGAACAGCTGTCGGAGGAAAAATGGTATTCCCCGTTTCCACAGTTTCAGACGACGGAACGGCCGGACCGGGCGGCAATGTCCATCCTTGACGGCAGAGTGGTTGTGCTGTCGGACAATTCGCCGATCGCGCTCATTCTGCCGACCGATTACAATTCCTTTATCAAGACGAGCGACGATTACTATAACCGCTGGGAGATCGCAAGCTTTGAGCGCCTTTTGCGCTATTTTGCATCCTTTTTTGCCATGACATTGCCGGGACTCTATCTGGCGGTCACCAATTTCCACACACAGATTCTGCCGACCACGCTCCTGCTGTCCTTTGCGGACGCCAGGAGCGGCGTGCCGTTTCCGGCGGTGATTGAGGTGATTATCATGGAGCTTTCGTTTGAACTGCTGCGGGAGGCGGGAGTGCGGCTGCCCGGAGCGATGGGGAATACGATTGGAATTGTGGGGGGACTGATCATCGGGCAGGCAGCCGTGGAGGCAAATCTGGTGAGTCCGATTGTCGTGATTGTGATCTCGTTTACGGCGCTGTGTTCGTTTGCTGTACCGAATGAGGAGTTTGCAACGGCATTCCGGCTGCTCAAGTTCTTTTTTATCGGAATCTGCGCATGGCTTGGTTTTTTCGGGTTTCTGGCAGGGCTGCTTGCCGTGCTGATCCATCTGTCGCACTTAAAAAGCTTTGGCGTGCCGTACCTGATGCCGTATGTGGCGGCAGATCTGAACGATTATGAAGATGAACGTGATTTCCTTTGGCGGCAGCCACTTCGGCTGCTCTGGAAACGCCCGATCTACGCGAAGAAAAATAACCGCAGAAAGCTGCGGATGAAACAGTGACAGAGAGGAAACGGACTATGTTTTCAGAAAATAACAGGATATCGGGACGCCAGATGTATCGGCTGATGACGTATGATCTGCTTGGCATCGGCACACTTCTCGTCCCACAGATGCTTGCGAAGACGGCGGGGAGAGATGGCATTCTGTCAATCGGAATCGGGATGGCGGCAGCGCTCGCGTATCTATGGATATTGCGCAGGCTTGCGCCGCCCGCACAGGAATCTTATCCGGAATATATGGAGCGGCAGCTGGGAAGAATCGGGGGAGGAATCGTACAGACCGGTTATCTGATTTATCTGGTGCTGCTTGCAGGGTATGTGGCGTATCTGTTTGCAGACATTATTCTCCGGGATCTTCTGCGCGGAGAATCGTTTTATCTGGTCCTTTCGGTTATCATGCTGCTGGTGCTGTATGGACTTGCGGGGGGAATCGAGGGACGGGCGAGAGTCTATGAGATGCTGTTCTGGTTTCTTTTGATCCCGCTGTTTCTCATGCTCTTTGCTGCGGCGGATGAAGTGTGCACCGATTACTGGGCGCCGCTTGGAATGAGCAGCTTAAAGGGCGTGGCAGGCGGAGCTTACGGGGTGTTTTTGAATCTTTCCTTTGCATTTCTGCTTCTTTTTTCGGGAACGTATGTTAAGCGGCAGGAAACATTGTTTGCGGCGGGAAAGAGGGCAATCCTATTTGTGGGATGTCTCCATGCGGTGCTCTATCTGGTTCTGGAGGGAATTTTCGGGGTACCGGCGCTTGCGGGGATGGATTATCCGGCAGTCACGCTGATGAGCACGGTAAAAATATCCGGCGGCTTTTTGAAAAGAACAGACGCGTTTATGTTCGGCGTGTGGTTCTTTACGCTGTATGCACTTTTAAACAGCTGCGTCTTTTACGGAAGCAGCATAGCAGAGAAATTATGTAAACCTATTCTAAAAATGCCAAAAGGGAAAAATTACATGTGGATTTTCTATGGATCTGTGGCGGTGGCAGCTTCTGTGGCAGCGATCTGTTTTTACCGGAGCCGGGCGGTCTTTGACTGGTACGAGCGGTTCTTGTGGTATGTCGGTACGCCGTTTCTGGTGCTTGCCCCCGTCTTTGCCGCACAGAAAAAATGGGGAAGGAGGCTGCTTGCGCTTGCGGTGATCTGTGCAGTTGTCCTGCTTGTGATGACAGGCTGTGCCCCCGCGGAGCTGGAGGATCGTGATTTTCCGATTGAGATTGCGGTGAGGGACACGAAGGATGCCGGGCTGGCGTGGTATGAAGCGGAGCAGGCGGGAAACCGGATGGTGGATTACAGTCATCTGAAGGTTCTGATCCTGGAACAGGAATTTGTGGAGGATGAGGCAGCCGTGCAGGAGTGGCTCGCGTTTTTGAAGGAGAAGAGCGAGGTGCCGCGCAACGCCTATGTGGTGGTCACGGAGGATGCCGAAGCATTGCTGGCGCAGAGTGAGACGCTGGGAGAAGCGGTCGGGGATTATCTGGAGGAACAGTTTGAGAATGTGTCCCAGATCAAAAAGCAGGCGTACCCCACGATCGGATCGCTGTACCAGGAGATGGACAACCGGCAGGAGACACTGTTTTTGCCGTATGTTACCGTGAAGGACGAAAAACCGGCGGTGGAGCAGTATTATGTGTGGAAGCGTGGGATGCCGGCAGGCATGGTTGACGCGGAGGCGGCGAGACTTGCTTTTTTTACACAAAACCGCATGAGGGAGTACGGTTTAACGTTGGAGGAGGGAATGTTACTGCTGTCGGATGCCACAAATGAGATCACGTTCTCGGAAAAGGATGGTGTGCGGAAGGTTGTGGTGACGATTCACTGCAGCGGGAGCGTGCAGGGAACCGGCGGAAAGGAGAATGAAGGAAAGCTTGCACTTTCGGCGGAAGATTATATGAACCGGATGGCGGCAAATGTGCGGCAGGAGAAGCAGGTGGACCTGACAGGCAGCTACAGGAAGCTTGGAGGCGCGGCGCGCGGCTGGTATGAGGAGTACCAGGAGCGCGGGGAGAACTACGAAGAAGAGGTGGAGGTTGTCTACCGGGTAAAAATAAACTGGATTCATTTATCGTAAAGTGAATAAAACAGTACCAGAACGGGAATCGTCTTTTACAGCAGAGGAAAGGAAGAAAATGTTGTGATGCAAAGACGTAAATGGATCTGGTACTTGTTGTTGGGGATGAATGTGACGCTGCTTGCGCTTCTTGGAATGCAGTATGGAAAAAATCAGAGAATACAGGGGCAGATTGCTGGGAAGGTGCTGCGGTTCCATGTGCTTGCCAACAGTGATACCGTGGAGGATCAGAATTTAAAGCTTGCCGTGCGCGATGCCGTGGGAAGCCAGATGGCGGAGCTGCTTTCGGATGTGCAGGACAGAGCAGCGTGTGAACAGGTGGTGGAGGCGCATCTGCCCGAGATTACGGAGACGGCGCAGGCGGTGGTGCGGGAAGCCGGATATGGGTATGAGGTGCATGCAGCGATAGAGGAGACAGATTTCCCGTCCAAAACATATGGGAAATTTACCTTCCCGGCAGGAAAATATGAGGCGCTGCGGGTTGTGATCGGAGAGGGTGCAGGTCATAACTGGTGGTGCGTCATGTACCCGAATATGTGTTTCGAGGGAAGCATGTATGAAGTTGTGGATGAGAGCGCCGGGGAGGAACTGAAAAAAGTGCTGTCTAAGGAGGAATACCGGGCGGTGCTTGAGGAGGAAAATTATGAAGTGCGCTGCCGCTATCTGACATTTTTGGACGGCCTGAAAGAATAGGCTTGATTATTCCGCCAAAAGTCGGTAATATGAGTTGAGATAAAGGGAGTGTAACGATGACAAAAGATGTATTGATCTCCATCAGCGGTCTTCAGTTTGCTGAGGGAGAAAACAGTGAACCGGTAGAGGTGATTACCTCCGGTTCTTATTATAAGAAGAACGGCAAGCATTATATTCTGTATGACGAGGTGGCGGAGGATACGGCGGGTACCACCAAAAATATCATCAAGCTCGGGGATGAGGTGCTTGACATCACGAAGCGCGGTGAGACGAATGTACATATGATGTTTGAAAAAGACAAGAAAAATGTCACTTATTATTATACGCCGTACGGGAATCTGCTGATCGGAATCGACGCCACGAAAGTGCAGGTGGAGGAGACGGAACACAATCTGTCCGTGAAAGTGGATTATGCGCTGGAAGTGAATTATGAGCACATGGCGGACTGCAAGATTACCATGAACATTCAATCAAAAAATGCAGGGGATTTCAAAATCTGAAATTCCCTGCATTTTAAATAGCTGCTTATTTTTTCTTCTTTGCGGCTTTCTCTTTGGCAAGTTCTGCCTTTTCTTTTTCCAGCTCTGCATTGGCCTTCTTGGCTTTTTCCTGCATTCTCGCGCGGAAACTCTTCTTGCCCTGCGGCTTCTCAAGAGGTCCTCTGACGCCGGTTACCTTCGTGATGTAGATGCCGCTCACGGTCGCTTTGACTTCCTTCTTCAGCGGAATCAGATCATAGACTGCCTCGTCTGCGATCAGTGACATCACCTTCGGACCAACCTTTGCCTTTACGATCGGAAGCTTGGAACGGCGCATCATCTTCGGTGTCTGGTCGATGACAACCTGCGGAAGTCCCGAATCTTTCAGGCGCAATCGCTTTTTATCGATGATCAGCATGGAGACGGTCTGGGCGTTGGCTGCAAGCTGCGCCTCCTGCTCGTCTCTCTTTTTCTGTGCCTTTTTGCCGAGAAAATATAATACGATCAAGCCGACAACGAGGACGGCAAGAATAACCAGCAATACAATGGTTACGGTACTCATGGTAAAATCCTCCTACAATCAAACTGCATTTAATTGTAGCATTGATTCGGCAAAAAAGCAATCTTGTATTTGAAACATTTGTGAAAGTTTGGCTTGTCTGCTTCCTTTTTTGAGGGAAATGTGGTACGATACTAAGGTTAGTGTTGGCGAAACAGAATTCGCCAAAAGAGGGAATAGAAAGGGTATTTGTATATGAAGAAGAGAACAGTAGCACTGATGCTTTGCGCTATGATGGCATTTGGTGCAGCAGGATGCGGAGCAAAGGACGCCGATCCGGCAGCGACAGAGGCGACAGAGAGCGCAGCGTCAACCGAGGGTCTTGCAGACAGTGCGGTTTCCGGTACGATCACAAGCACTCCGTGTGCGAGCAGCGCGTTTGACCTGAAGGGAAGCGATTATGTAACACTCTGTGATTACAGCGCGATTCCGGTTACGATCACCGGGGATTATGACGTGGATGACCAGAAGGTAAAGGATTATTTCAAGCAGATGTTTGACAACTATGGTCCGTTCTATACGGCAGATCCGGACAAGACCACGGTCGAGGAGGGAGACATTGTCAATGTGGATTACGTTGGCAAGCTTGACGGAACAGCGTTTAGCGGAGGTACCGCCGAGAATCAGAACATTGATGTGTACCAGAACGCATCTGCCACAGGGACAGGCTACATCGACGGATTTACGGACGGCTTAAAGGGCGCTTCCGTCGGAGATGTGATCGACTGTGACGTGACATTTCCGGATGATTATGGCAACACGGATCTGGCGGGAAAAGCAGTAGTCTTTACATTTACGGTCAACTCCATTCAAAAGGAAATGACGATCGATGATGTGGATGACGCATTTGCCAAGGAGCAGTTCCAGGTGGATACCGTGGATGAGATGTACGGTCAGATCCGCAGCTACATGGAGAGCAGTGCAGAGTACAACAAGCAGAAAGACACGACGACCGCAGTGCAGAATTATCTGATCGACAACTGCGAGGCCGAGGTGCCGGAGGATTATCTTGCGGCGAGAGTGGACGATTACAGAAGACAGTACATCGAGCAGAACTGCAACGGAGATGAGAGCCAGCTTGCCGATTATGTGAGCACCTACTACGGAAAGACCGTTGAGGAGATGGAAGCATACTGGAATGAGGGAATGGAGAAGAGCATCCGCCTTGAGTTCATTATGGATGCGATCGCGGATGAACTCGGCGTTGAGGTGAACCAGGACGACATCGATGCATACGCAGAGCAGCTGGTAAGCCAGAACGGATACGAGTCTGTGGAGGCGATGTATAATATCTACGGTTTTGGGGATACCGATTATGGCAAACGCTATTTTGCAGCTCTCTACCGCTACGATCAGGCGCTGGATCAGCTGCTTGAGACGGCAGTTGTGACGGTGGATCCGTCTGCGGACACGGAGAGCGACGCGGTGACGGAAGACGCTGCGGATGAAGCAGAGGCAGGAAGTGCAACAGATGCCTCTACGACGTATGAGGCGGCAGAAAGCACGGAAGAGACCGGCGCAGCCAATTAGGAATAAGCATTGATTTTTTGCGGCAATGCAGATAAGATAATAGAAAAGAGATAGAGAGTGGCAGACGGGATGCGGCAGAGTGGCGCACCCGTCTGTTGCGGATGGAGGAATGTATGGATCTGGTAAATATAAGGGATTTATTTCGCAGCAAGGATGAGTATCTGGATACGACAGTGACCATCGGCGGATGGGTCAGAAGTCTTCGTAATTCCAAGAATTTCGGTTTTATCGTTGTCAATGACGGTACGTTCTTTGAGCCGGTGCAGGTGGTATTTTCCAACGTGCTGGAGAACTTTGAGGAAGTGGAGAAGTTGAACGTCGGCGCGGCAATCATCGTGACGGGTAAGCTTGTCGCAACCCCGGAGATGAAGCAGCCGTTCGAGATTCAGGCGGAGAAGATTGAGGTGGAGGGAGCTTCCACACCGGATTATCCGCTGCAGAAGAAGAAGCACAGCTTTGAGTATTTAAGAACGATTTCTCATTTGAGACCGCGCACCAACACCTTTGAGGCGGTATTCCGCGTGCGTTCCCTGATTGCCTACGCGATCCACAAGTTCTTTCAGGAGAGAGATTTCGTCTATGTGCACACACCGCTCATCACGGGAAGTGACTGTGAAGGTGCAGGCGAGATGTTCCAGGTGACGACACTGGATCTAGCCAATGTGCCGAAGAATCCGGACGGAACCGTGGATTACACCAAGGACTTTTTTAATAAACCGACGAATCTGACCGTCAGCGGACAGTTAAACGGCGAGACATATGCGATGGCGTTTAAGAACATCTACACGTTCGGACCGACATTCCGTGCGGAGAATTCCAATACGACCAGACATGCGGCGGAGTTCTGGATGATCGAGCCGGAGATCGCGTTTGCAGATCTCGAGGATGATATGATCCTTGCGGAGAGCATGCTCAAATATATTATCCGCTATGTGCTTGAGAATGCGCCGGAGGAGATGGCATTTTTCAATAATTTCATCGACAAAGGACTTCTTGACCGTCTGAACAATGTTGTGAATTCCGATTTCGCGCGTGTGACCTACACGGAGGCAATCGAGATCTTAGAGAAGCACAACGACAAGTTTGAGTATAAGGTATCCTGGGGTGCGGATCTTCAGACGGAGCATGAGCGCTATCTGACAGAGGAGATCTACAAGCGTCCGGTATTTGTGACAGATTATCCGAAGGAGATCAAGGCGTTCTACATGAAGATGAACGAGGATGGCAAGACGGTGGCGGCTGTCGACTGTCTGGTTCCGGGAATCGGAGAGATCATCGGCGGAAGCCAGAGAGAGGACGACTACGACAAGCTTCTGGCGCGCATCAACGAGCTGGGACTTCGCGAGGAGGATTATGAGTTCTACCTCGATCTCAGAAAGTACGGTTCCGCAAGACATGCGGGATTCGGACTCGGATTCGAGCGCTGCGTGATGTATCTGACCGGTATGTCCAACATCCGTGACGTCATTCCGTTCCCGAGAACGGTCAACAACTGCGAACTGTAAGAGGGAAGACTGAGGTGGAGCATGAGATATATTTTGGAAAATGACACGCTGCGGGTCGAGATTGAATCGTTCGGCGCGGAGATCAAGTCTGTGAAACGCAAGGCGGACGGCAGGGAATATATGTGGTGCGGAGACCCGAAATACTGGGGCAGAACATCGCCGGTGCTCTTCCCGTTTGTCGGCGCGCCGAAGAACAAGGAATACCGGTATGAGGGCAGAACCTACCCGATGGGACAGCATGGATTTGCGCGCGATATGGAGTTTGCTCTGGAGGCGCAGGAGGGAAAGAGCATCTGGTTTGTTCTCTCCTCCACAGAGGAGACCTATGCGAAATACCCGTTCCGGTTCCGGCTGCACATCGGATATACGCTGGACGAAAATGAAGTCTCCGTTCACTGGAAGGTGGACAACACCGATGAGAAGCCGATGTATTTTTCCATCGGCGCACATCCGGCATTTTTGTGCCCGATCAACGGGGAACAGGATAAGACGGGCTATCGTCTCCGGTTCGGAGATCTCACCGACAAGCTGCATCATCACGGCAACACGCCGGACGGCATGGCAGTCATGGTGGATGAGGAGCTGGAACTGGAGGATGGAGAGGCTGTGATTACGCCTGGATTCTTTGACAAGTGCACCTACATGGTGGAGGGAGCGCAGACGGGAGAGGTGTCAATCCTGGACCGCGACGGCGAAGCCTATGTGACGGTACGCTTTGATGCGCCGCTGTTTGCTCTGTGGTCTCCGGAAGGAAAGGAAGCACCGTTCCTGTGCATAGAGCCGTGGTATGGAAGATGCGATGCGGTTGACTTTGAGGGAAGCCTGGCGGAGCGCCCGTACGAGAATGCGCTTGCAGCCGGAGGCAGTTTTGACGCAGAGTACGCAATCGTGTTTGCATAGCCGCACGCGAACCGGCATATAGATAGGATAGAAAGAATCAGGCAGGTCTATCTATGAAGCTGGGATACAAAATAAAACCGAGAGATGCAAAAAGCAACCCGACGACAGCCATCCTTGCAGCCGTGTTTGTGATGTTCCTTATAAGCGGTCTTCTGCTGCTTCTTCTGGCGCTTCTCTTATATAAGATGGAGCCGGGAGAGTCCGTCATTAAGATCGGAATTGTGGCGGTCTACGTAATTTCCGGGCTTTGCGGAGGTTTTCTGATGGGAAAACGGATGCGGGAGCAGAAGTTTTTGTGGGGACTGGCGGCGGGAATCATCTATTTTCTACTGCTGTTTGGTGTGTCGCTGCTCGTAAAGGGTACGGGTGATCTTCAGATGACGCGCATTTTTTCAACGCTGATCCTCTGCGGGGCATCCGGCATGGCGGGAGGAATGTTAAGCTGAAAAAGCCGCTCTGTGGGGCGAAAGTTCAGCAAAAAAAGGCTTTTCATCTAACCGGTCATGTGCTATACTATACGGGTTAATAGAATTTTATTGTAAGATATAAAGGAGAGATTATTATGAAGCACGTTAAGACATTAAATACCAGAAAGTTACAGAACACCATCAAGAAGGGCGGATGCGGCGAGTGCCAGACATCATGTCAGTCTGCATGTAAGACATCCTGCACCGTAGGAAACCAGAGCTGTGAGAACAGATAATTTTTCACGGGCATAAGTGAATAGCATTACCTACAGACGACCGTTCGCGAAGCGTGCGGTCATTTGTACGTTATAATAGTCAGAATTAGAAAGAGAGGAAATATTATAGTGGTTCATCAGTATAAGAACAACGGCTATGATATTGTTCTGGATGTAAACAGCGGCGCGATTCATGTGGTGGATGACGTGACATACGATGTCATTGCCCTGTATGAAGGACATACAAGAGAGGAGATTGTGAATTCTCTGCGGGAGCGCTATCCGGAGACTGAAGTGGAAGAGGCACTTGATGAGGTGCAGATGCTGGTCGACAATGAGGAGCTTTTTACGAAGGATACCTACGAGAACTATATCATGGATTTCAAAAAGCGCCCGACGGTTGTGAAGGCTCTGTGCCTGCACATTGCGCATGACTGCAACCTTGCCTGTCAGTATTGCTTTGCCGAGGAGGGCGAGTACCATGGGAGAAGGGCTCTTATGTCCTTTGAAGTCGGGAAGAAGGCACTTGATTTTCTGATTGCCAATTCCGGCAACAGACGCAACCTGGAGGTGGATTTTTTCGGCGGGGAACCGCTTATGAACTGGCAGGTGGTCAAGGATCTTGTGGCATACGGCAGAGAGCAGGAGAAGCTTCACGACAAGAAGTTTCGCTTTACACTGACAACAAACGGTGTACTTTTAAATGATGAGGTTATGGAATTCTGTAACCGCGAGATGGGCAATGTCGTTTTAAGTATTGACGGACGGAAGGAAGTTCACGATAAGATGCGGCCGTTCCGCAAGGGTGCGGGAAGCTACGATCTGATCGTGCCGAAGTTCCAGCAGTTCGCGGAGAGTAGACATCAGGATAAGTATTATGTGAGAGGAACCTTTACACATTATAATCTTGATTTCTCGGAGGATGTGCTGCATCTTGCAGATCTCGGATTCAAGCAGATTTCGGTGGAGCCGGTTGTGGCGGAGCCGAAGGAGCCGTACGCAATCCGGGAGGAGGATCTGCCGAAGCTCTTCGAGGAGTATGACAAGCTGGCAGTTGAGATGATCAGACGTCATAAGAGCGGAGAAGATTTTAATTTTTTCCACTTTATGATCGATCTTGAGGGCGGTCCGTGTGTGGCGAAGCGTCTTTCCGGCTGCGGTTCGGGAACCGAGTATCTGGCGGTCACCCCGTGGGGCGATTTCTATCCGTGCCATCAGTTTGTCGGAAATGAAAAGTTCCTTCTCGGAAATGTCGATGAGGGCATCTTAAATACAGACATTCGCGACGAGTTTAAATGTTGCAATGTCTATGCGAAGGAGAAATGCCGCAAGTGTTTCGCAAGATTCTACTGCAGCGGCGGCTGCGCGGCGAATGCCTACAATTTCAGCGGCGACATCTGCGGAGCATATGACATCGGATGTGAGCTTCAGAAAAAGCGCATTGAATGTGCGATTATGATAAAAGCTGCAGAGGAGGAACAAAAGAATGAAGAAGAGTAAAGCGATTGTTATTTTGATCGTGATCCTTGGTGCACTGGCGGGACTTGCTTATTATGCATCCATCATTCTTTCTTCGACGGGAATCGGGGAAGAGATGAGCATTCCGCTTGGTCTGGATTTATCCGGCGGTGTTTCCATTACCTACCAGGTTGTGGATGACAATCCGAGTGCGGAGGATATGAGTGATACGATCTACAAGCTGCAGAAGCGTGTAGAGGGCTACAGCACAGAAGCGTCGGTTTACCAGGTGGGAGATGACCGTATTACGGTTGAGATCCCGGGCGTATCGGATGCCAATGCGATTCTGGAGGATCTCGGTAATCCGGGTTCTTTGGAGTTCCAGCTTCCGGACGGAACGGTTTACATGACGGGTGACCAGGTTGCGGATGCGCAGGCGGGAACCACGACAGACAGCTACGGCAACAAGCAGTATGTGGTACAGTTAAAGCTCACAGACGACGGAGCAAAGCTGTTTGCGGACGCCACCACAGACAATGTCGGCAATTATCTGCCGATCGTGTATGACGGCGAGACGATCAGCTATCCGCAGGTAAAGGAAGCCATCACCGGCGGTACTGCACAGATTTCCGGCATGAAGACATATGAGGATGCCGAGACACTGGCAACACAGATCCGTATCGGTTCTCTTTCCTTAAAGCTGCAGGAGCTGGAATCCAGTGTTGTAGGAGCACAGCTGGGAAGCCAGGCGATCTCTTCCAGCTTAAAGGCAGCAGCCATCGGATTAGCGATTGTCATGATCTTCATGATAGTGATGTATCAGATTCCGGGTCTGGCGGCAGCCATCGCGCTGGCAATCTATACCTGCCTGGTAATTGCTACATTATACTTATTTGAGATTACACTGACACTGCCGGGTATTGCGGGTATCATCTTAAGTATCGGTATGGCGGTCGATGCGAACGTCATTATCTTCGCGCGTATCCGTGAGGAGATTGCGACGGGCAAGACGGTCAATTCTTCAATGAAGATCGGTTTTAAGAAGGCAATGTCAGCCATCCTTGACGGTAACATCACAACGATCATCGCGGCGCTGGTACTGATTGCGCTGGGTTCTGGAACAGTCAAGGGCTTTGCATACACTCTGATGATTGGTATTGTGCTTTCCATGTTTACGGCACTTGTTGTGACGAGATGGATCCTGTATTCCTTCTATGCCATCGGTATCCGTGACGAGAAGTTCTATGGCCGTGCAAAAGAGCGCAGGACGTTGAACTTCCTCGGAAAGAGAGGCGTATTCTTTACAGTTTCCCTGGCAATGATTGCAGCGGGATTTATCGGAATGGGTGTTCATGCAGCAAAGGGAAGCGGAGCATTGAACTATGGTCTTGACTTCGTAGGAGGTACTTCAACGACAGCAGACTATGGCAAGGATTACACGATTGAAGAGATTGAGAATACCATCGTTCCTGTTGTTGCGGAAGTGATCGGCGACAAGGACATCATGGCGAACAAAGTGGAAGGTACGACACAGATTACTGTGAAGACACGTACCCTGACGCTGGATGAGAGAGATACGCTGGAGCAGGCATTGGTGGATCAGCTTGGAGCAGATGAGTCTTCCATCACATCACAGAGTATCAGCTCGACTGTCAGCAGTGAGATGCGTTCCGATGCCATTGTTGCCGTGATCGTATCTTCGATCTGCATGTTGATTTATATCTGGTTCCGGTTCAAGGATATCCGTTTCGGTGCAAGTGCGATTATTGCGTTGCTGCACGATGTGCTGGTAGTGCTTGCGGTTTATTCACTGCTTCGTATTTCCGTTGGAAATACCTTTATCGCATGTATGCTGACGATCATCGGTTACTCTGTCAATGATACGATCGTTATTTTCGACCGTATCCGTGAGAACCTGGGCAGGACAGCAGCAAAGCAGACGCCGGAGCTTCTGGCGGAGGTTGCCAACAAGAGTTTGACACAGACGCTTTCACGAAGCATCAATACGTCTCTGACAACCTTTATCATGGTATTCATGTTGTTTTTACTCGGTGTTGCAAGTATCCGTGAGTTTGCACTTCCGTTGATGGCAGGCCTGCTCTGCGGAGCATATTCTTCCATCTGTATTGCAACGGAGCTGTGGTACATCATGAGACTGCATCTTGGCAAGAACAGACTGATCAAGAAATAAAACAAATATTAGGGGCTGCAATACATTGACCAAAGATGTATTTGCAGTCCTTTCTATTTCCCTGCAGGAAAAAGGAAAATAACGGGAAGCAGGCATGAAGAAACGTAGGATAGCGTGTATAATGGCATGACGCAGAGATTGACCCTGCCATATTTACCTTCTGGCAGTACAGTGAAAAAGGGAAGTGTGGATGGAATTGAGGGAGCGGTAGATCTGGATGTCCAGTTTGTGGAGTGACATGAAAACGGTCATTGAGGAGAAATGAGATGGATGGGATGAAGTTGTTTGCAATCTATTTGGTGGTTATGAATGTGCTCGGTGTGGCGGTCATGTGGTCGGATAAGAGGCGCGCCAGACTGCACCGGTGGCGGATTCCGGAGAAGGTGCTCTTTGGCGTGAGCCTGCTCGGGGGAAGCGCGGGAACCTGGGCAGGAATGTATTTGTTCCGCCACAAGACGAAGCACTGGTATTTTGTGGCCGGAATGCCGCTCATTCTGGTTTGCCAGGCGGCACTTGCAATTTATCTGGTGCACTTATATGTTTTATAACAAATTGTTATAGACGGTATGTGTTTTCTGATTGAATAAAGATACAAAGTCATTTATAATGAGTAGCATAGCCGTAGAAAGACAAATGTTCTTCGTAGAAAGACACTGCGGCGGTTCAGGAAGGGAGAATACATACGATGTATACAATGGAAGATATCGAAGCGGTAGATATGGAAATCGCACAGGCAATAAAGGATGAGTTTGACAGACAGAACAGTCATATCGAGCTGATCGCATCGGAGAACTGGGTAAGCCCGGCGGTGATGTCTGCGATGGGAAGCGTTTTGACTAATAAATATGCGGAAGGCTATCCGGGGAAGCGCTATTACGGCGGATGCGACTGTGTGGATGTCGTGGAGGAGCTGGCAAGAGAGCGCGCGAAGAAGCTGTTCGGCTGTGACTATGTCAACGTGCAGCCACATTCCGGAGCACAGGCGAATATGGCAGTGCAGTTCGCTGTTTTAAAGCCGGGCGACACCGTGATGGGTATGAACCTGGATCATGGCGGACACCTTACGCATGGCTCACCAGTCAATTTTTCCGGAACCTATTTTCATATCGTACCGTACGGTGTGAATGACGAGGGATTCATCGATTACGACAAGGTGATGGAGATTGCCCTTGAGTGCAAGCCGAAGATGATCATTGCCGGTGCCAGTGCCTACGCGCGCACGATCGACTTTAAGAAATTCCGTGAGATCGCGGACGCCTGCGGTGCTGTGCTCATGGTTGACATGGCGCACATCGCCGGTCTGGTTGCGGCGGGACTTCATCCAAGCCCGATCCCGTATGCGGATGTCGTGACAACGACCACGCACAAGACTCTGCGCGGACCGCGCGGCGGAATGATTCTCTGCAATCAGGAAGCAGCAGACAAGTACAACTTTAACAAGGCGATCTTCCCGGGAATCCAGGGAGGTCCGCTGATGCATGTGATCGCGGCGAAGGCAGTCTGCTTCAAGGAAGCGCTGCAGCCGGAGTTTAAGGTGTACCAGCAGAACATCATCGACAATGCGCAGGCGCTGTGCAAGGGACTGATGAACCGCGGTATCAGGATCGTATCGGGAGGCACCGACAATCACCTGATGCTTGTCGACCTGACGAATTTTGACCAGACCGGAAAAGCGGTGGAGAAGCTTCTGGATTCCGTAAATATCACCTGCAATAAAAATACGATTCCGAACGATCCGAAGTCTCCGTTCGTGACGAGTGGTGTGCGTCTCGGTACGCCGGCGGTGACATCCCGCGGATTCAATACCGGGGATATGGATCAGATTGCGGAGGCGATTGCCATGATGATCAAGGAGGGAGAGCCGGCGGCAGATCGCGCCAGAGCGATTGTGGCGGAGCTCACCGCAAAGTATCCGTTAAAATAAAATCTTTCAAAGTGTGTAGACTAGGCTTCCGTGCATATTGTGAGTGTTCAATATGCGCGGAGGCTTTTTTAATGTTCTACTCTACAAAAATTATTAAGAATTAAACACTATGTATCGGGTCTGAAAAGATGATAGAATAAGGAAAAGAAAGCAACCCGTCTGGGGCAGAGGAGGAGCTATGGGCAAAAAGAGCGTTGGAATTCTGATCGGTGTGGCAGCAGTGGCTGCTGTTCTGGGAGGAACCGGTTACTATTTCCGGGATGATATCAGGCAGATGATACCGATCTTTGATGACGGAACTTCAGAGGACAAGGTCTATGTGGAGAAGGTATCCCGCATTATGAATCAGTATACAGGTGTTTCCAACCGGTATAACGGTGTGGTGGAGACGCAGGATTCATATGAGGTGAATGTGGATTCTTCCCGGACGATCAGCGAGATCAAGGTGGAGGCAGGCGATGAGGTCGAGGAGGGACAGACCCTGGTCACTTACGACACCAGTGATCTTACCATGAAGATTGAGCAGGCGAAGCTGGAACTGGAAGGCATTCAGAATGAGATAGATAATTACAACAAACAGATCGACACACTGACGAAAGAGATGGAGAAGGTGGAAGAATCGGAACGTTACGATTACACCACGCAGATCCAGAATATCCAGAACTCCATCGCACAGAAGCAGTTCGATATGGAGAGCAAGAAGCTTGAGATCTCCAAGGAGCAGAAACAGGTCAGCAGTTCTTCCGTTGTGAGCAAGGTGGCGGGAGTGGTCAAGGAGATCAATGAGAAAGGCGTGGACAGCAACGGGAACAGCGCGCCGTTTATGACGATCTTACAGACTGGAGAGTACCGGATCAAGGGAAGCATCGATGAGCAGAATGTCTGGATGCTTTCCGAGGGACAGGAGGTTGTGATCCGCTCGCGTGTGGACGGCACGAAGACGTGGAGCGGAACGATCGGGAAAATTGACACGGAGAGCCCGCAGCAGGGGAATGACAACGGCTATTACAGCACTTCTTCGGCGGGAGATACACAGTCAGCGTCCAAGTATCCGTTCTATGTGGATCTCGACTCGGTGGACGGACTGATCCTGGGGCAGCATGTGTACATCGAGCTGGATCAGGGACAGGAGGAAGTGAAGGAAGGTCTGTGGCTGTACGGCTCCTACATCGTGCAGGACGAAGATACCCCGTATGTGTGGGCGGCTAATGAGAAAAACCGTCTGGAGAAGCGCTACATCGAGCTGGGAGAGTACGATGCGGATATGGATGAGTATGAGATCGTATCAGGGCTTGCAGAGGACGATTACATTGCCTGGCCGATGGCTGGTCTCTATGAGGGTGTGACGACCGTGACCGACGAGGCGGAAGTGGATTATTCTTCTCCGCTTTACAATCAGCCGGCGGACGAGAATCTGTACGATACAGAGGGTGTCTATGACACGGAACTGCTCTATGATGTGTTGGACAGCGTCTATGATACAGAACTGCCGGATGAAATGTATGACGGTATGGATGCCGGAGAAGGGACAGAGGCGGAGGTGGCAGAATGATACTGAATCTGCAGAATATCTACAAAGACTATCAGCAGGAGAAGCTGGTTGTGCCGGTGTTAAAGGATGTATCGCTGACGGTCGAGGAAGGAGAGTATGTCGCCATTATGGGACCGTCCGGTTCCGGTAAGACCACGCTGATGAATATTATCGGGTGTCTCGACCGCCCGACGAGCGGTACTTACGAGCTGGCAGGGGAGAACGTGCTCAAATTAAAAGACAGGGAGCTCTCGGATCTCCGCTTAAAAAGTATCGGGTTCGTGTTCCAGAGCTTTCAGCTGATGCCGCGGGAGAGTGCCGTGGAAAATGTGGCGCTTCCGCTCAGCTATGCCGGAGTGCGCAAAAAGGAGAGACGGAGCCGCGCGACGAAAGCGCTAGAGAGAGTAGGACTCGGGGATCGTGTCAATTTCAGACCGACACAGCTTTCCGGCGGACAGAAGCAGCGTGTCGCCATCGCCCGCGCGATGGTCAACCATCCTAAGATTCTGCTGGCGGATGAGCCGACAGGAGCCCTGGACTCCAAATCCGGCGAGCAGATCATGGAGCTTTTTGACAGCTTGAACGAAGAGGGCGTTACTATTGTCATGATTACGCATGATCCCAAGATCGCGGCGAAAGCCAAGCGGATTGTCCGGATCATCGACGGTGAGATCTATGAGGGGGAGGAGGACGGAGCAGTATCATGAAGATTAAGAAAGTGATTGCGGTCATCGCAGGTATTGCGGTCGCCCTCTCGGCTGCGGTGGGTGGCGTATACGGGTATAAATCCTATCAGGATAAAAAGCTTGTCGCGGAAGTGCAGCCGGTTTCCAGCCTCAACTGGGGATACTGGGGAGACACGGAGACAAGTTACGGCACCGTCACGAACGATTCCTCACAGGAGATCTATCTGGATGATTCCAGGATGATTAAGGAGGTCTATGTGGAGAAGGGGGATGAAGTGCAAAAGGGAGACCCGCTGCTCGCCTATGACACGGCGGAACTCCAGATAGAGATTGAACGCAAAAAACTCGATATCAGCACGATCGAGAATAACATCGAGAGACAAAAATACAAGTATGAAATGTTAAAGACGCAGACGCCGGTGAAGAAAGATCCGCCGAAGCTGAACGAGGAGCAGCTTGCCTGGTATCAGCACATGGACGAGGAAAACCGCCTGACAGAGACGGATAAGAACGATGGCAGAATCTACAACTATCTGACAGCGGCCTCCATTCCCTACAATGTGACAACCAATGCGGCGGGGGAACTGGTGTATCCGGCGGGAACGGCGGAAGAACCGTATATTTATTATGTCAACCAGAATGTATACGCCTATGGCGGCTTTTTCAATGCCATCCGTCCTACCGCGGAGGGAGGGAGCGGAAAACATGTGCGCGTGATCGTCTGCAAGAAGGATGCGGACGGTAAGATGGTGCTTGACACCGATGAAGCGACCGGGCGGCAGACGCCGGTTGCGGATGATACAGTGTCCCCGAATACCATCGAGTTAAACGGCAGCGATTTCCCGGCGGATTACGATGAGAGCCGCATGTGGTATCTGTTTTCGGGAAAAGAATACATACCGACCTCCCTCGCGGATGAGTACATGCAGGCGTACGAGGATTTTATGGCGGACTGGGAGGTGCCAAAGGGATATACTTCCGAGGAACTCTATCAGGAGGCTGCCGAGATTGAAGAAAAATTAAAGACGCTCGATATCCAGCGCAGACAGGAACAGCTGGCGCTCGAGTCCATGGAAAAAAGTGCGACGGACGGTGTGGTCTACGCGGAGGTGGACGGCGTTGTCAAGACGGTCGGCGATCCGGATGAGAAGCCCGAGCAGGGGCAGGCGTTTCTGGTGGTAACCGGAGATGACGGGCTCTATGTAAAGGGGACGATCAGCGAGCTGCTTTTGGATGAGGTGACGGTGGGAACCGTGGTGACTGCCAACTCCTGGGAGAGCGGCATGACGTTTGATGCCACAATCACGGAAATATCGGATTATCCGGTTTCAGGCAACTCGTGGGGCGATGGAAATCCCAATGTCTCCTATTATGAGTACACGGCTTATATCGAGGACAGCTCCGCGCTCCGCAACGGGGAGGCGGTAGATCTGTCCATATCGACCAATCAGTCCGATGGCGGCGGCATTTTTATAGAAAAAGCGTATGTGAGGTCGGAGGATGGAAAGTCGTACTGTATGATTGCAGATGAGAATAACCGGCTGAAAAAACAGTATGTGGTGACCGGAAGAACGGTCTACGGATCTGCGGTAGAGATCAAGTCCGGGCTGACGGAGGACGACCGCATCGCATTCCCGTACGGGAAAAATGCGGTGGAAGGTGCGGCAGTCACAGACCAGTCCAACATGTATTATTAAGGAGGAACGGAGATGTTTGAAAATATAAGATTATCTTTCCGCGGAATCTGGGCTCACAAGATGCGTTCCTTCCTGACGATGCTGGGTATTATTATCGGTATTGCAGCTATTATTGCGATTGTATCTACAATTAAGGGAACAAACGAGCAGATCAAGCAGAACCTGGTCGGAGCCGGTGAGAATACCGTCGAGATTTCCCTGTATCAGGGAGAGTGGGAATATGAGATGGAGTACAACGGCATACCGGAGGGCGTGCCGCTTGTGGCGGATGAGGTGGTTGAACAGCTCAAGGAGATCCCGCATGTGGAAAATGTGTCGCGCTATCTGAGCCGGCAGGATTACAACGGAGTCTATCATCTGAATACCGGGCTTTCCGGTGGTTATGTCAAGGGCGTTGACACGGCTTATTTTGACACCTGCAATTATATTATGAAGGAAGGGCGCGGGTTCACGCAGCAGGATTTTGACCAGTATCACAAGGTGGCGATTCTGGATGAGGATTCGGCGGACGCACTGTTCCAGGGAGAGGAAGCTGTCGGGGAGACGATTGAGATTCAGCAGGAGCCGTATGTTGTGGTGGGAATTGTGACAAAGGCGAAAAAGTTTGAACCGGTCATCAACTCGATTGATGACTATTATACCTACGCGCAGGATTCCGCCGGCTCTGTGTATGTGCCGGCGACGACCTGGCCGATCATCTATCAGTACGACGAGCCGCAGAATGTGGTGCTGCGCGTGGAGAGTACGGATGATATGACCAGTGCCGGAAAAGCAGGAGCGGATCTGCTAAACGGGTATCTGTCGGTTTCGGACACGACGATCCAGTATAAGGCAAAAGACCTGATGGAGCAGGCGCAGCAGATTCAGGAACTCAGCAGTTCCACCAACACCATGTTGATCTGGATTGCCGGCATTTCGTTGATTGTCGGCGGTATCGGCGTCATGAACATCATGCTGGTATCGGTGACGGAGCGGACGCAGGAGATCGGTCTGAAAAAGGCGATCGGGGCGCGCAAGTCCCGGATCCTTGGACAGTTTCTGACGGAGGCGGCGGTGCTCACCAGTCTGGGCGGTCTCATCGGCGTGCTGGTCGGAATTATTCTCGCGCAGGTGATCTCGTATGTGACGACGACGCCGGTGGCAATCAGCGTTCCGGCAGCCGTAGGAGCGGTGGCGTTTTCTATGGTCATCGGAATCGTATTCGGTGTGTTCCCGTCCTACAAGGCGGCGAATTTAAACCCGATCGATGCGCTGCGGCATGAGTAAGCAAAAAAATAATGACAGCGCTGCGGACAGAAAGGAGCTGGCATGATAAAAAGAATTGTCATGATGGAGGGCGGAGTGGAGACACTATCCTACTTCTCCCGTCAGATGGCAGGGGAGTTTCAAAAACTGGGATACGCAGTATTTTTCTATGATCTGAAACAGGAGGAGAGCAGCGCGGGAAAGCTGCGCAAGTTTATCAGACCGCGAGAGACGGTGCTTGTTACCTTCAATTTCCAGGGATTGGAAAAGGAGGCCGGCGTGTACCGCGAGGGGATCGGTTATCTCTGGGATACCTATCACATTCCCTGTTATAATATTGCCGCCGACCATCCGTACTTTTACGATGACAGGTTAAAAGATCTGCCGGAAAAATACCGGCATATCAGTATAGACCGGAGACAGAAGGCATATTTTGAAGAGTTTTATCCGGAGTATGTGTCGCGTGGCTTTCTGCCGCTTGCGGGAACCGGATTGCGGCAGGGAGAAGACGAAGCTAAGACGGGAAAAGCGGGGGCACAGGGCACCGCAGTTGAGACGGAAGAAGCGGGGGCACAGGGTGACGCAGAGCAGGCGGCGCCCTGCTATGACGTGATCCTGACCGGAAATTACACAAAACTTTCCTTTTTTGAACCCTATATCAACTGGATCAATGAGGAGTATGCGGCATTTTACCGGGGGATCATAGACGATCTGTTGGAACATCCGGCCTGCACGGTGGAGGAAGTGGCGCTTGTCCACTGCGAGCGGGAGATGGGAAAAGAGCCCAATGATCAGCTGCGGATTGCCCTGCACAAGATGATTTTCATCGATCTGTATGTGCGCAATTACTGGCGGGGAAAGGCGGTGCGCACGCTCGTCAATGCAGGAATTCCGGTACATGTGGTCGGAAAAGGCTGGGAGGAACTGGGGGATGTGAGACATCCGGAGTGCCTGAAGCTGCACCCGCAGACCGATTCCGTTACCTGCCTTGAGATGCTGGCGGACGCGAAGGTGTCTTTGAACGTGATGCCGTGGTTTAAGGACGGAGCGCATGACAGGGTGTTTAATTCCATCTTAAACGGAGCGGTATGTGTGACCGATCCGAGCTGTTACCTGGAAGAGGAACTTCATGAGGGCGAGGGCGTCTGCTATGTTGCGCTGCAGGATATGGACGCTCTTCCGGAAAAAGTGAAGGATTTATTGCAAAATGATTCCGGGAGGAATGAGATTGTGCGGCGCGGCAGAGCGATTGTGGAGCAGAAGCATACTTGGGCACAGCGCGCGAAGACGCTGGCAGCGTGGATTGCGGAGGACGCCGCGCAATAGATAAAGGACAAAGTGCGGAAAATACAGGGGATTCGATGCGGACTGGGCGCGGATCGGGCGAATCTGCATATTAACCTTGCATTTTGCGGATAATCATTATATAATAGCGGAAGAATTGGCGATGAAGAAAGCTGCGGTTTGAAGACTGCGACAGAGAGCCGGTGGGTGGTGCGAACCGGTGCAGGATAGAATCTTTCCACTTTTGGAGCCGGCAGTGAAAGCTGCGAGGGTCGTATCCTTTAACATACGTTTGAGAGGTCGCAGGAACATGCCTGTGGCAAGATGGGTGGCAACGCGGAAGCAGAACCTTTCGTCCCATGTGCAAGTGGTGCCCGGTCAGAGATGGCGGGGACATTTGACACAGGGGCGAAAGGTTTTTTTGTTCCTGTGCGGATAGAACAGAAGAATTTAGGAGGAAATGACATGATCGATCTGAAGTTTTTGAGAGAGAACCCGGAGGTTGTAAAGCAGAACATTAAGAACAAATTCCAGGATCACAAGCTTCCGCTTGTGGACGAGGTAATTGAACTCGATGCCGAGGCGCGCAAGACACAGCAGGAAGCAGACGATCTTCGAGCAAAGAGAAACCAGCTGTCCAAAGAGATCGGTAAACTGATGGGTCAGGGCAAAAAGGACGAGGCTGAGGCTGTCAAGACACAGGTTGCAGAGGGAGCTGCCCGTCTGGCAGAATTAGAGGAAAAAGAAAAGGAACTTCAGGAGAAAGTCACCAAGATCATGATGACGATCCCGAACATCATTGATCCGTCCGTACCGATCGGCAAGGATGATTCCTGCAATGTGGAGATCGAGAAGTTTGGCGAGCCGGTTGTTCCGGATTTTGAGATCCCGTATCACACCGAGATCATGGAGCGTTTTAACGGCATTGATCTGGATGCTGCAGGCAAGGTGGCAGGAAACGGATTTTATTATCTGATGGGCGATATTGCGCGTGTACACTCCGCAGTGCTCTCCTACGCGAGAGATTTCATGATCGACCGCGGTTTTACCTACGTGGTGCCGCCGTTTATGATCCGCAGCAATGTTGTGACGGGCGTTATGAGTTTTGATGAGATGGATGCCATGATGTACAAGATCGAGGGCGAGGACCTTTATCTGATTGGTACCTCCGAGCATTCCATGATCGGTAAGTTCATCGATACAATCAACGATGAGGAGAAGCTGCCATATACACTGACATCCTACTCTCCATGCTTCCGCAAGGAGAAAGGCGCACACGGCATCGAGGAGCGCGGTGTTTATCGTATTCACCAGTTTGAGAAGCAGGAGATGATCGTAGTCTGCAAGCCGGAAGAGTCCAAGATGTGGTACGATAAACTGTGGCAGAACACGGTTGACCTGTTCAGAAGTCTGGATATCCCGGTTCGTACCCTGGAGTGCTGTTCCGGCGATCTGGCAGATCTGAAAGTGAAGTCCTGCGATGTTGAGGCATGGTCTCCGAGACAGAAGAAGTATTTCGAGGTTGGAAGCTGCTCAAACCTCGGCGATGCACAGGCGAGAAGATTAAAGATCCGTGTGAAGGGCAAGGATGGCAGCAAGTATTTTGCACATACCTTGAATAACACGGTGGTTGCGCCGCCTAGAATGCTGATCGCGTTCTTAGAGAACAACCTCAACGCAGACGGAAGCGTCAATGTTCCGGTAGCACTGCGTCCGTATGTCGGAGGCAAGGAGAAGCTGATTCCGGTAAAATAAATATGCACAAAAAACGGTCTGCCGGATAGGGCAGACCGTGCTGGAGTAAGTGTTATTATATGGAGATAAAAGCACTGACAGGTTCTGGAATGAAAATAAGCCTGAACCATTCGGTGGAGAAAAATGTGTGGATTTCTTCCAGACAGATTTTGCATCTGATTCCGTGTCTCTTCCACGTTTGGACACCTGGTGGGTGCATGTCCGACACACCGGAGACAATGGGTGGACTTTCTGGCAGCACTAACTGTGCTCCCTCATAGACATTATTAAACCGCGCGAACAGAACTCGCTGCTATCTGCTATTGAAATTACGGCAGATAGCAGCTCAGACATCTGCTTCGCGCGGTTATGTTTTTTTAGGAGCACAGGTAAGTGCTGCACAAAAGTCCTACAAATTGTCTCACGGAGTGCGGACATGACCCACCGTGGAGTGCTCCAAACTTGGAAAGACACGGATCATCGCAGATGCAAAAATGCTGGTTAGAAATCCTGCATAGCATTTCGGAGAATTGCATTAGCACTTCTCTGGTTCCGGATACTCCACACCGAACGTTTCGACAGTCACTTTTTTCATGACCTGCGGAGCGAGCGGGCGGTCGCTGTAGTCGGTTGCAGTCTCTGCGATCTTGTTGACTACGTCCATGCCCTCAGTGATCTTGCCGAATGCAGCGTATGCGCCGTCCAGATGCGGGGAAGTCTTATGCATGATGAAGAACTGGCTTCCGGCGGAATCCGGATGCATGGCTCTTGCCATGGAAAGAACGCCCTCTGTGTGCTTTAAGTCATTTTTGAAACCGTTCTGGGAAAATTCGCCCTTGATATCGTAGCCCGGGCCGCCCATGCCGGTTCCGTCCGGACAGCCGCCCTGAATCATAAAGCCGTTGATGACGCGGTGGAAGATCAGTCCGTCATAGTAGCCTTTCTGGATCAGGCTGATAAAATTGTTTACCGTATTTGGTGCGATCTCAGGATAGAGCTCTGCCTTCATGATATCGCCATTTTCCATCTCGATAGTAACGATTGGGTTTGACATAGTATACCTCTTTCTGCCCTGTATGCGGGCGGGTGAAATAAGAAGCAGCCTGCTGTGACAGCAGTCATCCGCCGCCTCTACGGCACTATTGTAGCGAAAAAGAGCGGATTCGTAAAGAGAAACGATGGAATTTCCGAAAAAGTCTTGCCCTGCAGACAGGAAGAGGGTAACATTAGGTAGATTCAGGAATGCTATTTTGAAGGAAAAGTTGCAAATAAATATGAAAAATATAATCAAGAATAAACAAAAGGAACTTATGCAGGGAATGATTGCACTGATATTATGCATGGCATTATTTTGCAGTGCGGCTGTCTCTGGGGAAAACGACGGATCCGGGTGGAAAATGCGCCATGACGGGCAGAAATATGAGAAGACGGGAACCGACGGTCAGGTGCAGATACCACTTTATGCAGGAATTCTTGCAGAATTTCGCACAAATGAGATGAAAATTCTGGCGGACAACCATGAGATTCTTACAGAGGCGGCAGCGCGCGCGGCAGAGGAGGCGGCACATCCGGAGCAGGGAGTCTACACATTTCTGCAGGGACCGAAGTCCTGGACAGAGGGACGGGCATGGTCGGGCGAGTGGTCGAACCAGTATGTCAGAGGCAATTACTTCGGCAATTTCGGATGCGGTCTGTGCTGTATGGCAAATATCTACTGCACGCTTACGGAGTATACATGTTCTCCGTGGGACATGTACGAATATGCGAGGCAGGTGTCCGGCTATGCACCATCGCGGAAGATCGGGGCAATCGGCTGGGCGGATATGAAAATTACATTGCGAAAAAGCGGTTTTGACTGTACCCTGAACACAAAACCGGAAAGCTATGAGCAGTTCCAGCAGGAGATTGCGGCGTCACAGATGGCGGTGGTTCTGGTTTCCAGCAGGGACGATGATACCTACTGGAAGAAGACGGGAGGGCATTATGTGTCGATCAGCCTTTACGATGCGTCGTCAGATCAGGTGTTCCTCGGGGATCCGGCGGATCCGGACGGCAACCGCTCCTGGATTCCGCTGCGCTACGTGTATGACGCATTAAAAACCGTCAGCCAGTATCAGTATCTTCTGGTACAGGATTATGCGGAGGAACAGAATCAGTGGATGCATGACGGGATTACGGATGCATGGGGAGGAATGTAATATATATTTGACATATTGTAAAGAAGATGCTACCATAAAAGAAGAAATCAGAAACTATCAGGACTGTGTGACAGGAAATGAAACAGGAGGATTGGAAGATGAAAGAAAATGTGGCGTATCTGCTTGGGATTGTGGCAGGGGTGGCAGCGGTAGGAATTATCTGCTGGGTGAAGAAACGGGGACGCAGGGAGACTGACTATGATGAGCGGCAGTATCAGACGCGCGACCGTGCATGCCGGTACAGTTTTCTGACGCTGCTGTTGTATGAACTGGTATATGGGGCATTGTATATGAAAGAAGCGCCGTCCTGGTGCGACTATACGATGGGAAATTATCTGGGAATTGGTCTGGCACTGCTGGTATTCGGCGTATATTGTATCTGGAACGATGCTTATATGAACCTGAACCAGAAGCCGTGGAGCGTACATCTGATGTTTGGAGTGCTGGCACTGTGCAATCTTGGAATCGCGGAAAATAACCAGCGGATCGGAACGCTGTTTGCGGACGGAAAACTAGGATTTGGCGCGGTGAATCTGGTATTTGCAGTGATGTTCGTTGTCTTTGAAATTGTTTTTCTCATAAAAAGAAGCCGGGAGAAGCGGGATCTGTCGGAGGAAAAAGCTGAATGAAAAATCTCAGGTTAAAAGCGGCGCGCGCGGCAAAGGATCTGTCCCAGCAGGCGCTCGCCGAGAAGGTGGGAGTGTCGAGACAGACGATCAATGCCATCGAGAAGGGAGATTATAATCCCACAATCCGGCTGTGCATTGCGATATGCAGGGAGCTGGACAAAACGCTGGATGAAATTTTCTGGGAAGAGGAAGAATGTTAAAGTTAGAATATATTTTAATTGGAAAGCTGCCAAAGACAGAACGTGACATGCTGCTGGAGAATCTGAGAACAGAGCGGGAATGTGGGCGGAACGTTTTGGAATGGGACAGCGCGAAGAAACACATTCAGGAAGGGGCGCTTGCGGAAAAGGCAATTTTGGTCTCGGAAGATGCGAAGGAACTAAGCGAGGCACAGCGGATCGGGATGGCTGCGCTTTGCTATTTGATGCCGGAGGATGGAAGGACGCAGAGAGAAGAGACCGCCGGGGAGATGGAAGTGACGTCTCCGGCGGATATGTATGCGGAAGGGATGGAGGAGATCGACGGATCTTTTTTACAGCATGTCTATGAGAGACATCATCGTATTCCGTGGATCATTTTAAAAACGCCGCGCTGCATCGTGAAGGAATTTTCCATGGAATACTTAGATGCACTGTTTGAACTGTATGCCGGGAAAGGAATGACGGACTACATGGAGCCGCTGTATCCGTATGAGGAGGAGCGGGAATATCAGCAGGCGTATATCGAGCAGATGTACCGGTTCTACGGATACGGCATGTGGATCGTGTGCGACAGGAACAGCGGAGAGCTGATCGGGCGCGCCGGCGTGGAACACCGGGAGGAGCTGGGCGGAGAGCTGGAGCTCGGTTATGCCATCGGTGTGCCGTGGCAGAGGCAGGGCTATGCGACGGAGGTATGTAATGCGATTCTTACCTATGTAAAAGAGGAACTCATGCTGCCGTCGGTCAGCTGTCTGATCGAGGAGGGAAACGTGGTATCGGAGCATCTGGCGCAAAAACTGGGCTTTCATTATTGTGAAACGGTGCAGATAGATGGAAAACAGATGAGAAAATACAAAGTTGCATTTTATTAGGAAATAAAATATAATATTGAAATAAAAATTATCATGGATGAAGTGGGTGAGGCACATGGCAGATTACTCTCAGAAAGAAAAAGAACTTGAGCGTGAGCATTTGGAAAAACTGGTAAAGGAAGAGGACCGCAGTATCAAGCCAATGAAGGAGTTTGAGAGTCCGGAGGATTTGTATCATGAGCTGATCGCCAGTGTGCGCAAATATCACCCTTCCGCAGACATTTCTCTTATTGAAAAGGCGTATCATGTGGCGCGGGACGCGCATGAGGGACAGACGCGCAAATCTGGTGAGCCGTATATTGTGCATCCGCTGTGCGTGGCGATCATTTTAGCGGAGCTGGAGCTTGACAAGGAGACGATCGCGGCAGGTCTGCTCCATGATGTGCTTGAGGACACGGTCATGACGGCGGATGAGATCAAGGAGGAGTTCAGCGAGGAAGTGCTGCTTCTCGTGGACGGCGTGACGAAGTTGCGCCATCTGCATCTTACGGACAACAGCCATAATCACGACCAGAAGGACCGCTCTGCGGAGCGCTTAGAGATGCAGGCAGAGAACCTGCGCAAGATGTTCCTCGCCATGGCAAAGGATATCCGGGTTATCTTAATCAAGCTTGCAGACCGGCTTCACAATATGCGTACCTTAAAGTACCAGTCCAAGGAGGCACAGATCCGCATCGCGCGTGAGACGCAGGAGATCTACTGCCCGATTGCACAGCGGCTCGGTATTTCAAAGATCAAGATTGAACTTGACGATCTCTCGTTAAAGTATCTGGAGCCGGAGGCATACTACGACCTTGTGCGTCAGATTGACCAGCGCAAGAGTGTGCGCGACGACTACGTGCAGTCGCTCGTGGAGGAAGTGCGCGCGCATATCAAGGCGGCGGGCATCGTGGCAGAGATTGAGGGACGCGCGAAGCATTTTTTCAGCATTTATAAGAAGATGGTGAATCAGGATAAAACGCTCGACCAGATCTATGATCTGTTCGCCATCCGCATCATCGTGGATTCTGTCAAGGACTGCTATGCGGCGCTTGGTGTGATTCACGAGATGTACAAGCCGATCCCGGGCCGTTTTAAGGATTATATCGCGATGCCGAAGCCGAACATGTACCAGTCGCTTCATACGACGTTAATCGGACCGACCGGACAGCCGTTTGAGATCCAGATCCGTACCTATGAGATGCACCGGACAGCGGAATACGGTATAGCGGCGCACTGGAAATATAAGGAAGCGAGCAACAACGGCGGCGCGGCAGTGCCGATGACTGTCACGGAGGAGGAGAAGTTAAGCTGGCTGCGCCAGATCTTGGAGTGGCAGCGCGACATGTCTGATAATAAGGAGTTCATGAGCCTTTTAAAGAGTGATCTGGATCTTTTTTCGGACACGGTATTCTGCTTTACACCGACCGGCGATGTCAAGAACCTGCCGAACGGGTCGACGCCGATTGATTTTGCGTACAGCATTCACTCCGCGGTCGGCAACAAAATGATCGGTGCAAAAGCCAACGGAAAGCTGGTTCCGATCGATTATGTCATCCAGAACGGTGACCGGATCGAGATTATCACTTCGCAGAACTCCAAGGGACCGAGCCGTGACTGGCTGAACATCGTAAAGAGTACCCAGGCGAAGAATAAGATCAACCAGTGGTTCCGCAGTGAGCTGAAGGAAGAAAATATTACGCGCGGCAAGGAGCTTCTCGTGGCGTCCTGCAAGGCGAAGGGAATCAACTTTGCAGACATCAACAAGCCGGAATACCAGGAGAAAGTGCTGAGAAAATATGGTTTCCATGACTGGAATTCCTGTCTGGCGACCATTGGACACGGCGGCTTAAAGGAAGGCCAGATTGTCAATAAGATGTACGAGGAATATAAGCGGGATCATCTGGCGCGGATCACGGACGAGGAGGTTCTTGAGACCATCGGTTCCGAGAACAAGAATCCGGAGTCGGCGAAGCGCTCCAAGAGCGGAATCATTGTCAAGGGACTTTACGATGTCGCTGTTCATTTTTCCAAGTGCTGCAGCCCGGTGCCGGGAGATGAGATCGTGGGTTTTGTGACGAGGGGACGCGGCGTGTCCATCCACAGAACTGATTGCGTCAATATCATCAACTTGTCAGATATGGAGAAGGAGCGTCTGATCGATGCGGAATGGCAGCATGACGGTCAGGACGGCAGCAATGGTCTGTATCGCGCAGAGATCAAGATTTTCGGCAACAACCGTACCGGACTTCTGGTCGACATCACGAGAGTGTTCACGGAGCGTGAGATTGATATTGATGCGATCCACTCCAAGACGAGCAAACAGGGTGTGGCGACGATCGATGTTTCCTTCAGCACGAAAGGCAGGGAGGAGCTGGGCAGCGTGATTGATAAGCTGCGCCAGATCGACAGCGTGATTGATATTGTGAGAACGACAGGCTGATGAAGCAGGAAAGGCAGACGGAGGGAAAAAGATGGCGCCTCTTAAGGTAGAACAGTATGTGGTAGGACCGGTGCAGACGAACTGCTATTTCGCGGTCAATGATGAGACGAAAGAGATGATTCTGATTGATCCGGGGGCAAATGCGGATCGTCTGATACAGATCATAGAGGAAGAAAAGTTAAATCCTGTTGCAATTTTATTGACACATGGACATTTTGACCATGCCGGGGGCGCTGCGGAAGTCGCAGCGCATTTTGGTATCAAGGTCTATGCCGAGGAGCATGAGAGAGAGACCCTCGATGATCCAAAGCTGAATCTGAGCGGATGGACGGGAGCGGAGACGACCTATCACGCGGATGTATTTCTGAAGGATGAGCAGGAGTTTGATCTCGCGGGATTCCATATCCGGGTATTGTTTACACCGGGACACACGGTGGGTGGCTGCTGTTATTATTTTGCCTATCAGGACGCCCTTTTTTCCGGGGATACGCTGTTCGCCCAGTCGGTCGGAAGGACGGATTTTCCGAAGGGGAGCGCTTCGGCGCTGATTCGCGGCATCAAGGAGAAGTTACTGCTGCTTCCGGATGAAGTGACCGTCTACACCGGACATAATGACACCACGACGATCGGAACAGAGCGCAGATACAATCCATATCTGTAAGCGTATGATCCGGGAAACCAGAGGTTTTCCGGACTTTTGCCGAAGCAAAGACGCATATGATATAATGAATCCTATCGGATTCATATTAGAAGTTCCTGCGGAACTTCGGATGCGCAGAAAGCAGCGCAAAAAGATGATATAATATTTAGTTTAGAAAAGAGTCAGATATGATAGAAGTAACATTGAATCAGCCGGAATTTGAGTACGATATCCATTCACTCATCAAGGCATTTTATCCGTCGGAATACGTCGGAGTATCCGCGGAAAAGAAGGAGTATGACGAGCCGGTGACATCCCGCATGCATGTGGAGTACACGGACGATGCGATAACGCTGCGCTGGCAGCAGGGAGAGACGGCGCCTGCGGTGGAGCGTACCTTTGCAGTCGATCCTTTAGACCGCCCGGAGACGAAGAACCGGCTGAAACAGAATCTGTATGCGCTTCTGTCGGATGCGACCGGTCAGTATCTGCCGTGGGGAACGCTCACGGGAATCCGGCCGACCAAGATTCCGATGAAGCTGCTCGAAGAGGGAAAAAGCCGGGACGAGATCTATACGTATATGAAGCAGACTTATTTTGCGTCGGATGAGAAGATCCGCCTTGCGACAGACATTGCAGAGAGGGAACTCTCCCTGCTTTCCAAGATCGATTATGACAATGGATACAGTCTGTATATTGGAATTCCGTTCTGTCCGACGACCTGTCTGTATTGCTCGTTTACCTCCTATCCGATTGCATCGTGGGCGAAGCGTGTGGATTCCTACCTGGATGCGCTGGAGCGGGAGATAGAGTTTGCAGCGGTGAAGTTTGCGGGCAGACATTTAAATTCCATCTACATCGGCGGCGGTACACCGACGACATTAGAACCTTATCAGCTGGACAGACTGATCCGGAAAATTAAATGCAGCTTTGATTTGTCGTATTGCCTGGAATTCACGGTGGAAGCGGGAAGACCGGACAGCATTACATACGAAAAATTAAAGGTGTTGAGACAGCATGGAATCTCGCGCATATCGATCAATCCGCAGACCATGAAGCAGGAGACATTAAAGCTGATCGGCAGACATCACACGGTGGAGCAGATGGTGGAGAGTTTTCACATGGCAAGAGAACTCGGGTTTGACAATATCAACATGGATCTGATCATGGGACTTCCGGAAGAGACACTGGACGATGTGCGCCGGACGATGGAGCAGGTGGCAGAGCTTGCACCGGACAATCTGACCGTACATTCGCTGGCACTCAAGCGGGCAGCGCGGCTGAATATGTTTAAGGAAGATTATAAGGATTACAAGATCATCAACACGCAGGAGCACATGGATCTGGTTGCGGACTGTGCGGCGCAGATGGGGCTTTTTCCATATTATCTGTACCGGCAGAAAGGTATGGCGGGCAATCTGGAGAACGTCGGCTATGCAAAAGAGGGCATGGCAGGCGTGTACAATGTGCTGATTATGGAAGAGAAACAGACCATCGTGGCGTGCGGAGCGGGAGCTTCGACAAAACGTGTCTGGACAGAGCCGAATCCGGATGGCACGCACCGGATTGAACGTGCCGAGAATGTCAAGGATGTAGCGCAGTATATCGCAAGGATTGATGAGATGATACAGCGGAAGCAGAAGCTTTTTGCAGAAGAATAAAAGGGTTATTCATCCTGAAATAGTACATCAAAAAAGTATCCAATAATACGGAATAACCTGCGAGATGTATTGAAACAACCTAATAACTGTGCCTTAAAGGACGAATTCATTTTAGCAGATGAGTTCGTCCTTTTCTGTTATAGTCACTTATTCTAGGAGAAAAAGAACATGAATAACACAGCGTTAGGAGCAAAATGAGCTAATAAAAGAAGTGTCTACAATACCTTCTTTGGAAAGAAGTAACACCTGAGTTTTCGTGATTTCAGAGAGAATTTCATTATTGAAATTTTTCAGGAAGAGTTTCATGACATTCCAGAAAATTTGAAATATGGGGAAATATCACAAAAATCGAATGAGAATTTTGTGGCGGGTTACACGTTTAACCTTTGTGAAAACTATATTTCTATTGTAATATTGAAGCAGAATATTACAAATCAGTAATCAATGTGATGTAGAACAAAGGAGAAAACACATGAATAAAGAAATGACCGTAAATGGGAAAAGCTATACAATAATTAA
>ERZ825525.603-NODE-603-length-44029-cov-6.349479_pt1 | contig 44029 bp, 43 predicted proteins | sample MGYA00519930_ERZ825525 | MGnify/ENA primary metagenome ERZ825525 (study PRJEB31778, sample SAMEA3449203) | human gut metagenome | biome: human gut; feature: human-associated habitat; material: faeces | place: United Kingdom | collected 2010/2012 ... | reverse complement strand
ACTTCGTGAAGCTCGTGGCTTGGTACGACAACGAGTGGGGCTACTCGAACAAGGTAGTCATGCTGATCCAAAAGATGGCCGCTTACAACAACAAATAGTCGTAAGCCGACGCATAAAGCGGAGGGATTCGGGAAACCGGATCCCTCTTTTTTTGTCGTTTATTGTTATTTGTCCTGACGATCCACCCGCATCTCGACCGATGCGCCCGACCACTGGTTGATAAGGCGTTTTTCGCTGCGGAGCACTTTGCCGCCGTATGCGATGCGGAGGGTGATTTCGAACGGCTGCGTGTCGGCGATGTCGTTGCCTGCGGGCAGCGTGTGGGGTACAATATAAATATAGAGCAGCAGGTGGTCGCACGCAGCGGTTTCGAGCCGCAGGCTGCGGTCGCCCGCCATGTCCGCGGGTTTTGCCGTCAGGTTCGCGCCGACGTCCGCGACGTGCGATTCGGCCGAGGCGAATCCGATGCGTTCGTCGCCGGCGTCGAAGCAGCCGCACATCAGCGCTGCGTTGTAACGCCACCAGCCGTCGTAACGGCTTGATATTTCGATCGAGAATCCTTCAGTTGCTGCCATACGGTGCAAATATAGCGATTTTTCGCTCTTCGGCGAATTTCGTGCCGGGAAAATCGCTCCGCCCCGCCGCAGACGGTTTGCCGGACGGGCGTCTGGAGCGCGGGGTGCTAAAACTGAGCGATTTCTTTGCAAATGTCTTATTTTTTCGTAACTTTGTGCCCTAAATGCGCTCGTATGGGGGTAACTAAAAGGTATACGATTGCTTACAAAGGGCTGAAACCCGGTTTGCATGACTTTCGTTTCGAGGTCGACGGCTCGCTGTTCGAGGAGTTCGAAAGTCCGGAGATCAAGGACGGAGCATGCGAAGTGACGGTCGCCTTGGAGCGCGGCGAAGCGATGCTTACGCTCGACGTTACGGTGGACGGAAGCGTCGTCGTGGAGTGCGACCGCTGTCTGGAAGAGTGCCGGATTCCCGTGCATTATCAGGGACGGCTGCTGGTGAAGTTCTCCGACGAGGTGCACGAATACGACGGCGAGGTGATGTGGTTGCTGCCCATGGAAGACGAAATCGACCTGAAGCAGTACATTTACGAGAGCATCGTGCTGTCGCTGCCTTACCAGCGGGTGCATCCCGAAGGGGAGTGCAATCCGGAGATGCTCGAACGCTTCCGCATCGTATCCGACTCGGAACTCGCGGCCGTCGAGGCGCGGGCCGGAGCGCAGGAGCACGACGGCGGCGAATGGGCCAAGCTGGCCGCGCTCAAGGAGCGGATGGAGGCCCAAGAGCCGCAGGAAGAGGACCGAACGCCGGAAAAATAGCGCCGGCGGCAATAAGGAGAATCGATAATACGTTAAACTTATAATTTATATTGTAAAATGGCACATCCTAAACACAAAGTCTCGTCGACGCGACGCGATAAGAGAAGAACCCACTACAAGGCTGTCGTTCCGACGGTAGTTACCTGCTCGAACTGCGGCGCAGCCACGCTGTACCACCGTGTATGCCCTGAGTGCGGTTTCTATCGCGGAAAGCTGGCGATCGAGAAAAAGGCTGCTGAATAAATCAGACGGCAAGAAGAGTGCATCCGCGAGGCTGCTCTCTTTTTAGTTTACAGAAGCTCCCTGTCTTCGCCGTGTGCGGCCGGACGGTCCGTGATGCGGGCCTGCCGACGGGTACAGAGCGGGATATGAAGTTAAACCAAATCGCACGATTATGTTAAAGATTGGTGTAGATGCCATGGGCGGCGATTTCGCTCCTGAGGCGGCGGTTCAGGGCGCCGTATTGGCACTTGAAGCGATCGGGCCGGACAGCCGCATCGTATTGTTCGGCGACGAAGCGAAAATCAAAGCCGTACTCGAAGCCGAAGGCTGCTCCGCGGAGCGCTTCGACATCGTTGCGACCACGGAGGTCATCGAGATGGGCGACCATCCCGCCAAGACCTTTCAGGCCAAGGCCGATTCGAGCATTACGGTAGGCTTCGGCTATCTGGCCAAAGGCGCCATCGACGGTTTTGCCAGCGCCGGCAGTACGGGCGCCATGATGGTCGGCTCGATGTATGCGGTAAAACCGATCGAAGGGGTCATCCGGCCCACGATCTCGTCCATCGTTCCCACGATTGCGGGGCGTCCCGCGCTTCTGCTGGACGTGGGGCTGAACGTGGACTGCAAGCCCGAAGTGCTGGCGCAGTACGGACTGATCGGTTCGATCTACGCCGAAGCCGTGCTCGGAATCGGGAAACCCCGCGTCGCCGTACTCAACATCGGCGAGGAGGAGACCAAGGGCAACGCCCAGACCAAGGCGACCTACGAACTGCTGAAGGAGGACGGACGCATCAATTTCGTGGGCAATGTCGAAGGTTCGTACATTTTTACGGGCCAAGTCGCCGACGTGATCGTCTGCGACGGTTTCGTGGGCAATACGGTGCTGAAGATGGCCGAGGGGCTTTACCGCATCAACAAGGAGCTGGGCGGCGGCAATGCGTTCTGGGACGCGATGAATTACGAAAACGTGGGCGGTACGCCCGTGCTCGGCGTCAATGCGCCCGTAATCATTGGCCACGGCATCTCGTCGGCCCGCGCGATCAAAAGCATGATCCTTTCGACGGAGCAGTGCATCAAGGCGGACCTTACCGTCAAACTGCAGCATGCTTTCAAAAATTAATCACACAATTTAGGAGAGAAAGTTAATGGGTAAAATAACAGCAGCGATAACGGGTGTAGGTGAGTATTTGCCGGATTACATCCTTACGAATGAAGAGTTGAGCACCATGGTCGATACGTCCGACGAATGGATCATGTCGCATATCGGCGTCAAGACGCGCCATATCCTCAAGGGTGAGGGCGTAGGTTCCTCCTACATGGGCGCCCGTGCGGTCATCAACCTGTTGGACAAAGCCGGAGTAGACCCGATGGAGATCGATCTGGTGATCTGCGCTACGGTGACCCCCGATATGTTTTTCCCCTCGACGGGCAACCTGATCGCCGATCAGGCGGGATGCAAGAACGCCTTTGCATACGACGTTTCGGCGGCGTGCAGCGGCTTCCTTTTCGCCCTTACGACGGGTGCGAAATTCATCGAGTCGGGTTCGTGCAAGAAGGTCGTGGTCGTCGGCGCCGACAAGATGTCGTCGATCGTGGACTACACCGACCGTTCCACCTGTCCGATCTTCGGCGACGGCGCCGCCGCCGTACTGCTGGAACCCAATGAAGAGGGATACGGCGTTCTGGACGAGATTCTCCGTTCGGACGGTTCGGGCGAGCTGCAGCTCTACATGAAGGCGGGCGGTTCGCGCTATCCGGCTTCGGTCGAGACCGTACAGAACAACTGGCATACGATCATGTGGGACGGACACGCCGTGTTCAAGGCCGCCGTTTCGAAAATGGCCGACGTGTCGGTCGAGATCATGGAGCGCAACGGACTTACCTCCGCGGATGTGCGTTATCTGGTGCCCCATCAGGCCAACCTGCGCATCATCGACGCCACGGCGCGCCGCATGGGACTCGAACATGAGAAGTGTATGATCAACATCGACCGCAACGGCAACACGACCGCCGCGACGATTCCTTCGTGTCTTTACGATTACGAGAAGGAGCTGCGCAAGGGCGACAACCTGATTCTGTCGGCTTTCGGCGGCGGTTATACGTGGGGCGCGATCTATGTGAAGTGGGCTTACGACGGTTCGAAAGCCTGCCAGATCGATTCTTCGGAGAAATAGTTTTCCGGTGCGGGCGGAAGCCCGCCGAAGAAATAGACCGCAGAGAGACGGAAACCGGTGATGGTTTCCGTCTCTTCTGCATATTCCGGGGGGCCCTGCGTTTCGGGGAACCGGGAATTTTCGTATATTTGGCTTTCGCGGAACGTGTGCGGTTTCAGTTTCTTTTCGGATTCGCGCATTAGTTTTGCATCCGGAAAAAGTGCAGTTATGAAAATTCTGATTGTCGAAGACGAACCCTCCCTGCGGGAGATCATGGTGCAGACCCTGCGCCGGGAACAGTATGTGGTCGAGCAGGCCGCCGATTATGCGTCGGCGCTCGACAAGATCGCCGGATACGATTACGACTGCATCCTGCTGGACATCATGCTGCCCGACGGGAGCGGCCTGCAACTGCTCGAAGAGCTGAAGCGGCAGCGCAGGCAGGCGGGAATCATCATCATTTCGGCCCGCGACTCGCTCGACGACAAGATCGAGGGACTCGAACTGGGGGCCGACGACTACCTGCCCAAACCCTTCCACCTCGCGGAACTGAGCGCCCGTATCCGGAGCGTCGTGCGCCGCCACCAGCGCGGCGGTCAGGAGAGTCTCGATGCCGGAAACGTGCGGCTGTTTCCCGACAGCCGCCGGGTGGAGATCGCGGACCGGGAGGTCGAACTGCTGCGCAAGGAGTACGATATACTCTATTATTTCATGAGCCGCCCGAACCATATGATCGACAAGACGACGCTGGCCGAAGCCGTGTGGGGCGACCACATCGACCAAGCCGACAATTTCGATTTCGTCTACGCCCAGATGAAAAACCTGCGCCGCCGGCTGCACGACGCGCAGGCGGACATCGAAATCCGCGCCGTTTACGGCTTCGGCTATAAACTCGTTACGCCATGAAACTCGTTTACCGCATCCTGCTCCATATGTCTTGGGCGCTCTCGCTGCTGCTGGCGGCGTGGGCGGTGCTTTTCTATTTCACGATGATCGACGAGATCAACGACGAAGTCGACGATTCGCTCGAAAACTATGCCGAGGTGCTGGTGAAACGCAATCTTGCGGGCCGTGAGCTTCCTGCGGCGTTTTCGGGCAGCAACAACGGCTATTTTCTGCACGACGTCTCGGCCGAATACGCCGCCGCACGGCCCCATATGGTTTACAGCGACGAGGAGATTTTCATTCCGGAGAAGGACGAGGAGGAGCCGGCGCGCGTGCTGCGGATGATCTTCCGCGACCGGGAGGGAAGCTATAAGGAGCTTACCGTGATGACGCCGACCATCGAGAAGGACGATTTGCAGGAGGCGATTCTCTGGTGGATCGTCTATCTGTATCTTTTCCTGCTGCTGACCATTCTGCTGATCAACATACTGGTGCTCCACCGCACCCTGCGGCCCCTGTATGCCCTGCTGAGGTGGCTCGACAGCTATAGGGTGGGCGGAAAGAACGCTCCGCTGGCCAACGATACGAAGATCGCCGAATTCCGGCGGCTGAACGAAGCGGCGATCCGCAATGCCGAGCGGGCCGAAGTGCTGTTCGACCGCCAGAAGCAGTTCATCGGCAATGCGTCGCACGAAATGCAGACGCCGCTGGCGGTTTGCCGCAACCGGCTGGAGATGCTCGTAGGCGACGGCTCGGCGTTGAGCGAGGAGCAGTTGGGCGAGATTATGAAGGTGCAGCGGACGCTCGATTATCTGGTGCGGCTCAACCGTTCGCTGTTGTTGCTGTCGAAGATCGAGAACGGCCAGTTCCCCGAAACGGAGCAGGTCGATTTCAATGCGCTGGTCAGGCGTACGGCCGAAGATATGTCCGAGATTTACGCCGGGCGGGGCATGCGCCTCTCCCTGCGCGAAGAGGGCCGGCTTGCGGCCCGCATGAATTCGTCGCTGGGGGCCAGTCTGGTCACGAACCTGCTGAAAAACGCCTATGTCCACGGAGATGCGGGCGGCGAAGTGACGGTGACCGTTTCCGGGGATCGTCTGAGCGTCTGCAACAGCGGTGCGGGCGGTGCGCTCGATGCGGACCATATCTTCGAACGCTTTTATCAGGGGGCCAAAAAGGAGGGTTCGACGGGGCTGGGCCTTTCGATCGTCGATGCCGTGTGCCGTCTTTACGGTTTGCGGACCGAATATGCGTATATAAATAGGTGCCACTGTTTCACGGTGCATTTTCCGAAATAAAATTCAAAAAAAAGCGTATCGGGGCGTTTATTTCAAATTCGTTTCAGCTTTAGGTCGCAACTTTGCATTGTAAACGATAAACAATGTTGAACCAAAATAGCAAAACGATTATGAAAAAGCTCATGATGATTCTCGCAGGCGCAGCCCTGCTCGCAACTTCCGCTCCCGCCTTCGCAGGCAACGACCGTCCGATCGCCGTCGGCGAACTTCCGGCCGTGTCGCAGGAGTTTATCAAAACCCACTTCGCAGGCGTCGAAGTCTCCTTCTCGAAGGTGGACGAGGAGCTTTTCGACAAGGATTACAAGGTCGTATTCGTAAACGGCGCCAAAGTCGAATTCGCCAAGAACGGCGAGTGGAAAGACGTCGAATGCAAATACGGCGAGGTGCCGGCGGCAATCGTTCCGCAGCAGATCCGCGATTATGTGACCAAGAATTACCCCAAAAACAAGATCGTCGCCATCGACCGCGACCGCCGCGATTACGAGGTGGAGCTGGACAACGGACTCGACCTGAAGTTCGACCTCAAGTTCCGTCTGATCGATATCGACAATTAGTGGACAGCCCTTTATGCGAGGTATTATGAAAAAGTTCGCAGTGTTGATGCTGGCCCTCGCGTCGCTGGGTGCGATGACGGGCTGCGATGACGACGACGATTCGGTGAAGGTTCCGGCCGCAGTGCAGGATACGTTCGGACGGATGTTCCCCGGTGCGGGACATGTCGAATGGGCGGGGAAGCAGGGCTATCTGGTCGCCGAATTCCGTGAAGGCGGAACCGACATGCAGGCGTGGTTCGACGCCGCGGGCAAATGGTACATGACCGAAGAGGACGTACCTTACGCCCTGCTGCCGCAGGCGGTGCGCACCGCGTTCGAAAGCGGTGAGTACGCCGCATGGCATGTGGACGACGCGGATAAGCTGACGCGCGAAGGATTGGAGACGGTCTATGTGCTCGAAGTCGAGCAGCGCGATGCGGAGTATGACCTTGTCTATTCGGAAGACGGCGTGCTGCTGCGCGCCGTGCCCGATGCGGACGGCGACCGCGACCACGGGGATATGCTTCCGCAGGAGCTTCCGCAGGCTGTGAAGGATTTTATCGGACGGAAATATCCGGGCGCCCGCATCGTCGATGCGGAGCGTGAAAAAGGCGGACTCGAAGTCGAAATTATCGACGGCCGTACGCCGCGCGAGGTTTATTTCGGCGCCGGCGACGCTTGGCTCCGGACCAAAACCGAAGTGCGCAGGAGCGAGGTCCCCGCAGCGGTGATGCAGGCGTTTCAGACATCGCAGTACGCGGGCTGGGAGATCGACGACATAGACCATTACGACAGCCCCGAACGCCAGTGGTATCTCTTCGAACTGGAGGACCCGCAGTCGGACCGCGAAGCGGAACTGCGCATTCAGGCCGACGGCACGATTTTCTGACGGCATACCCCGGCAGGGACGGAATCTTCACGGCGAAGGTTCCGTCTTTTTTGTTATAATCGGGGACTATTGTGTTATAAAATAATGTGATGGGATTTCCGTACAAATCGGCGAAAACTATTGTATATTTGTATCAGGAAAGAATAACACAAACTTAAAACAATACAGCTATGTTAAGCAAGAAATTACATGACGCTCTGAACGAGCAGATCAATGCCGAGCTTTGGTCGGCCTATCTCTATCTTTCGATGTCGATGGACGCCGAGGCCAAGGGGCTGAAGGGTGTCGCCAACTGGTTCTTCGTACAGTTTCAGGAGGAGCAGGACCACGCCCGCATCCTGATGAACTACATCAATTCGCGCGACGCCAAAGTCGAGCTGAAGCCGATCGCCGAAGTGCGCACCGAGTGGACTTCGCCGCTGGACATGTTCAAGGATACGCTGGAGCATGAGAAGGTGGTGACTTCGATGATCAACAACCTTGCGTCGATCGCCGCCGAAGACAAGGATTTCGCTTCGGCCAACATGCTCGTATGGTTCGTGGACGAGCAGGTCGAGGAGGAGGAGTCGGCCCGCGACATGATCACCGCATGCGAGGCCGTCGAGGGCAACAAGTTCGGGCTTTATACGCTCGACAAGGAGTTGGCCGCGCGCGTATACCAGCAGGCTTCGCCGCTGGCCGCGAACAACGCCTGACCGCATCACATGCCGTAGTATTGAGCAAGCCGCTCCGGGAAACCGGGGCGGCTATCGTTTTACCTTGTAGTCTATTCCCGCCTTGCGGGCCTGCGCGTGCTGGAACCGGCGGCGGATGCGGTACAGCCGGCCGTTTTTGATAAGCCGTGCGCCCGTCTGGTGGTAGCAGAAGGGAATGTCCGCATCGAGACACTGCCGGCGGATCGAAAGCACCCAGTCGAAGTCGCACGGACGGGCGTCGTTGCCCGATTCGCCGCCCGCGGAGACCTCCTCGATCTCGGAGGTGAGGTATTGCGCGATGTCGAGCGGTCCGAGCAGCGGTGCGCAGACGATCAGCTTGTGGCGCAGGGGCGCTTCCAGCAACAGCGGAAGCCGGCGGTCGGCCGCCGCCTGATTCTCGACGGTGCAGCCCACGATCAGATTCTCGTAGCCGTCGCCCCAGTCGGGCGGCAGGACCTGCATCAGGCGGTCTATGCGTTTGGTGATGAAGAAGAAGCGCAGGTCGCTGCGCGTGCGGATCATCTCCCACGCCTCGGCGCGCCATGCGTCGGCCTCTTCGACCAGAAAATCCGACGTGAAGCAGGTGTAGACCATCTCTCCGGCAGGAACCTTGAACCGTCCGTCGCGGCTCCGGCGCACGGGCAGATTGAACGCCGAGGTTTTACGCACCTCGCTGCTGTCCTTGTCGTGCCGTTCGTCCTGCCGGTATACGTAGCAGTGGCGGCAGCCTTCGCTGATCTTGCGGCATCCGTGCCACGGGTTCCATCCGACCGACATGATCCGTTATCTCAGCTCCATGCGCAGGCGCACCATATGGCGGCACTCTACGCCGTTTTCGAAAATCGGAGCGGGGTAGTGCTTCCGGAAGTAGTCTTCGTCGATGCCGCAGCGGACGAAACCGCACCGTTCGTACAGGGCGATCTGCCCCGCGCCGATGTCTCCCGTGCCGATTTCGAGCAGTCGGAACCCCGCATCGCGGGCCGTTCGTACGGCATGCTGCAATAACGTCGTGGCGATGCCGCGGCGCTGGTATTCGGGCGCGACGGCGATGTTGACCACTTCGGCCGTGAAGGGCCGCGTATGCAGTAATACGTATTGGCCGAGGAGCTGCCCGCTCTGGCATGCGGCATAGGTCGTGCCGCGGTCGGCGTAGTCGGCCACGGACTCTTCCGATTCGTCGGCCAGCAACAGCAGGCTGCGGTCCGGAGTGTCGGTTTTTACGATTTCGAATTCCATGCGTTGAGGATTTAGAGAAGCGATGCGGCACCTTGGAAAGTCGCCAGCACGACGATATAACGCAGTGTCTTGCCGGCGAGCATCGAGCCGCCCGTGAGGCAGACGTTGCTGCGCATCAGGCCGAGGACGATGGCGATGGCTTCGCCGATGGTGGGCAGGAACGAGAAGAAGGCCATCATCGCCCCGCGCCCTGCGAGAAACCGGCGGGCCTTGTCCAGCTGTTTCTCCTTTACGCCCAGCCGGGTGATCCATTCGCTCTTGCCGAGCGTGCCGATCCAGTAACAGCTCATGCCGCCCAGTGTATTGCCCGATGCCGCGGAGACGACGCACAGCACGGGGTCCAGCCCCATGTGCACCAGTACGAGCATCACGGCCTCGGAGCTGAACGGCACGACGCTTCCGGCGATCAGCGCCGAGAAGAAAAGGCCCCAGTAGCCCCAGTCGATCAGAAATTGCGTGAGTGTCTCCATGTGTCGTGTCCGGTTTTGTGCAAGAGTAGTCCGCCTGCGGGACAAAGATAGTTTTTTTGCCCGAAAGGGGTTGCACGTGCCGGATGAAAAGCGCTAATTTTGTCTGAAACGAATTCTCACCGCTTATGTTGAAAACCGGACTTTGTATCGTATTGTTCGCCTTGGCCGCCGGGTGCGCGCCGAAGCAGAAACCCCTTACCGACTATGTGAATCCCCTGCTGGGAACCGCGACGCTCTGGGACAGCGTCGATCTGGGCTTCAAGCCCACCAAACGTACGTGGGGAGCCGAGGTCTTCCCCGGTTCGTCGCTCCCCAACGCCATGGTGCAGGTCAGCCCCGTCACCAAATTTCACAGCGGGGCGGGCTACCAGTATGAGGATAGCGTGATTTACGGCTTTACCCACACCAACAAGGGGCATTGGAACCTCTGCCATATTCCGCTGCTGCCCGTCACGGGCACGCCGCTTCCCGGAGACTACTGTTCGCCCTACAGCCATGCGCGCGAATCGGCCGCTCCGGGTTACTACCGGGTTTTTCTCGACCGCTACGGCGTCGATGCCGAGCTGACCTCGACGCTGCGCTGCGCGTTTCATAAATACACCTATCCCGCCGGGGCGCAGGCGGCTCTGCTGGCCGACCTGCAGCGTTCGAACGAACATGTTCGCGCATGGGATATCCGTAAGGAGGGCGACAACGCCTTCGCCGGATGGCAGCAGACGGGCGAGAAGATGTATTTCTATGCCGTGGCCGACCGTCCCGTGACCGGGATCGAGCCGGTTGCGGAGGGAGACCGTGAAATCCGCATCGTCCGCTTCGGCGACGGTGACGGTCCGGTCGAACTGCGGATCGGGTTCTCGTTCGTGAGCGAGGAGAACGCCCGGAAGAATCTCGAAGCCGAGATGCTCGGCAGGAGTTTCGCCGACGTGCGCTCCGAAGCGACCGCTGTGTGGAACGATCTGCTGGGGCGGATCCGTGTCGAAGGAGGTACGGAGCGCGAAAAAGGATTGTTCTATTCATGCCTTTACCGCTCGTTCCTCTGGCCCGCGCTGCGCAGCGACGTGAACGGCGAGTTTACCGATGCGGACGGCGAGGTCGTCAATACCGGGTTCCGTTATTACACCGGGCCTTCGTATTGGGACGATTACCGCAACAAGCTGATTCTGCTCGGCCTGCTGGCTCCCGATGTCGCGGCCGACGTCATCAGCTCGGACACCGACCGGGGCGAAAAGCGGGGCGGATTCATGCCGACCTTCTTCCACGGCGACCACGCTTCGGCGTTCGTGGCCGGAGTGTACCTGCGCGGCATCCGCGGTTTCGACGTGCGCCGCGCCTACGAGCTGGTCCTGCGCAACGCCACCGTGCAGGGGCCGATCCGCCCGTGGCTCGACGAGTATGTCGCCCGCGGCTATATCCCCGAAATGGATGTCGAGAATCCCGTGACGCAGACCGTATGCAAAGCCGCGGTTACGAAAACGCTCGAATACGCCTACGACGACTATGCCGTGGCGCTGCTGGCCGATGTGCTGGGAGATGGGGCGAACCGGGATATGCTGATGAAGCGCACGTCCAATTACAAGAACCTCTTCGACCCCTCGACGGGCCTGATGCGCGGACGGCTCGACGACGGCTCGTGGATCACGCCCTTCGACGACCAGTATCCCTATTACGAATACATGTACCGCGAAGCCAACGCTTGGCAGCAGGCGTTCTTCGCGCCGCACGATACCGAGGGGCTGATCGGTCTCTATCCCAGCCGCGAGGCGTTCGGGGCGCAGTTGGACAAGCTCTTCTCGATTCCGTGGAAGGGCTACGAGGTGGACAACCTTTCGGGTTTTATCGGGCAGTACTGCCACGGCAACCAGCCCGACCACAGTTTCCCTTACCTGTATTACTTCATCGGCCGTCAGGAGCGTTCGCAGGAGCTGCTCGACCACATTCTGGACCGGTTCTACGGCATGGGACCCGAAGGACTGGCGTTGTCGGGCATGGACGACGCCGGCGAGATGTCGTCGTGGTATGTCTTCAACGCCATCGGGCTTTACACCTATTCCCCGGCCGATCCCGAATATATCGTCACCGTGCCGCTGTTCGACAAGGTCGCAGTGTCGCTGGGCGACGGTTCCCACTGGTCGATCCGCCGCGAGGGAACGGGCCGCCGGATTACGGGCATCACGTGCGGCGGAAATCCGGTCGGTGGTTGGTTCGTGTCCCACGATGCGCTGGGCAAAGGCGAACTGGTGATTGCGACCTCGGATAAATAGACGGTTGCGGACGCCCTGCGGATGATACGACGCGCGGGCATGCTCAGTAACCGGCCGGGATTGTCCGGACGACAGCGGCGGCGGAATCGGTTTCCGCCGCCGTTTTTTGTGGCGGAAACGCTCGATGCGGTTCGTCGGTTCGGGGCATGCGGACCGGAATCCGGACCGGGGCCGGTCGCGGAAAGCGAAGGCCGGAGCACGAACGCCCCGGCCTTCACTCGTTCCGGTGTTCCGGGCGGCATTACTCCTCGGCCCAGCTGCGGATGACCTGACTCTGTACGTTTACGCCGTATGCAGCGGCCTTGGCGAGGATGCGCCGGGCCAGAGCCGCCTTTTTGTTGTCGGGCGCATAGCGGAAGTAGGCTTCGGCGGCCCGTACGTGCTCGGCGTCTACGAGCGGGAATTCGCGCGTTTCGGGAATCCCGAATGCCGAGTCGGGCAGTTCGTGCCGCTCTTCGGCGGTAAGCCGGTCCGCGGTCTTGTGTTTTGTCGCTGTCGTCATTGCTTTCCCTTGTTTGGTGATCCGTTTCGGGAAGGTGCAATTTTTCGGCCAGCGCGTCCGCTTGTCTTCTGAATTGCGGCCGGACTATCCGATTAGGGTGGCGACGATGCGGCGGCCCGAAGCGCGGTTGCGGAATTCGCAGAGGTAGATGCCCTGCCATGTGCCGAGGTTGAGCCGGCCCTGTGTGACGGGTATCGTCAGCTCGACGCCCGTGAGCGTCGATTTGGCATGCGCCGGCATGTCGTCGTCGCCTTCGAGCGTGTGGACGTAGTAGGATTCGCGCTCGCGGACCAGCCGGTCGAAGATGGCCGAGAGGTCCGTGCGGACGTCGGGATCGGCGTTTTCGTTGATCGAAAGACCTGCGGAGGTGTGTTTGATGAAGAGATGCACCAGCCCGGCGACGGGCAGCGTCGGCAGGTTGGCCGTGATTTCGTCCGTGACGAGGTGAAAGCCGCGGGTGCGGGGGCGTAGTGTGAATTCGGTCTGCTGGATCATGGCGATGTTGTAAATTGCTGCGGTAAAGATACGAAAAATCGGAGCATGCTCCCTTTGCCGTTGCGCGGTCCGGGGCATATCGCATGCGGATGTCCGAAATTGTGTGGCGGAGTGTTGGAAATTCCGGCATTTATTGTGATATTAGAGCATAAATTTCCAAGATTATGTATGCAATACTGAGATTTCTGTTTCCGGACAAACCCTATACCGCCGGCAATTCGTGGCTGCTGCTCGCGGCCCGCATTATTTTCGGAGGACTGCTGATGTCGCACGGCATCGCCAAGTGGCAGAACTTCGATGCGCTTTCCGCCGCGTTTCCCGATCCGCTGGGTGTCGGCAGCGGTGTTTCGCTCGCGCTGGCGATCTTCGGCGAAGTCGTCTGTTCTGTCGGGTTTATCGCGGGGTTGTTCTACCGGCTGGCTCTTATCCCGATGATTTTCACGATGTGCGTGGCTTTCTTCGCCGTACACGGCGGCGATCCGTTCGCGGCGCGCGAACTGGCGCTGGCCTATCTGTCGGTTTACGTGCTGATGTACGCCGCAGGTCCCGGTCTCTATGCGGCCGATACGCTGATTGCTCGGCGTCTTCCGAAGCCGCGGCGGTAGTCGCGCCGCACCCTTATCCGGATTCCGCCCCGATACCCTCTCTTCCGGAAGAGGCGATGGACGTGTGTCGCATTTTCGCAGGCAGAATGCCTAGGGCGCGTCAGGCCAATTCCTTGTCCGCTCGATAAAGCAGCGGGACCGGCATCTTCTGATCGGATGTCGGTCCCGGTTTGTTTTTGGCTATTTGCCGATGCAGCATATTATGCCAGTTGATTATCAGTAGTTTATGACTTAAAAGATAGACTGCTCAAAAAATTACTTGTTTTTTCGTCAAAAATCGAAGATTTAACACTTTTCTTCGTTTCCTGCCTTAAAACAGAGGGAAAATGGGGAAAATCACTCTCTTTCGCCCCGAAACCTCCGCATCGCAAAGATAAGGCATATCGGGGATAATTTCACCGATTGGAATTGCAAAATCAGAGATGGATTCACGGATTCTTGAGTTGCTTCTTGTGGTTTGATGAGGGGGGGGCTGCTTTGCTTTTAGGGTAGAACTTCGGATTCTTTTGCAGCCAAAAGAGAAAGGTGGCAGATATGGCTCTGATTAGCTTTGGCGAAGCCCCATCTCTTTTTCTCCCTTTGTTAGCTTTACTTTAATGCACGTATATATGAATACGAGGATAAAGTAAAGTTGGTTTTCATTTGGATAGGTAAACCAATCTTGAATGAGCATGCAATGAATAATATACTGTTTGTTGTACGTGTATATTGGCGCATACAAATAATATGATAGCATTTGTATTTTTGTCGGTGACAAGTTACAGCCTTTTTTGATATAGCCATTTTCAATCAGGGGATATTATCCGCAAAAACATCCATTTTAATTATTTCTGCATCGAAAAGAACTTCTATCTTGGTAAGATTGGTGTTTAGTACCACATCCTAAGCCAATTCTTTTGCATATTCTATGTGGTTAACCCCACTAATCATCAGCGATGACACTCTTAAAATAATCATCAAAATGAGCTTTCAATAATTCATAAAAATAAGTTAAACAATTATATTTCCCGAATAATATTGTCATATCATTGAGTCCTCCTCCTCTGAAGCAAGAGAACTCTCGGCCATTGAACATCACAGATTTTTTCCTAAACAAATCTGCTGTTGAAGATAAATTATTCTCTTTTATTATTCTTGACTCGCTAATATCTTCAATTATAATAGTTTTTTCATTAGATGGCAGGATGTTTCGAAAATAATAAATATGAAATATAAACTTGTGTCCCGGATCTGAATAATCTACCAATACAGAAATAAGATTTCCCCCATAAAAAGCATCAAGTTTATCAGATAATAAAGGAAATTCTGATTGTATAAAATTTTGATATGCACGAATAGTATTAAAAATGACTATTTGCGATTTATACAATGCTGTTGTTGGAGAGAAAAAATCATATACCATCCCAGTATTACCGTAAGAACCTTTGGGCGGATAGAGATCAGGAATGGTTGTATATCCTATTTTTGCAAGGCACGTAAGTGCATCATATACTGGATTTATATATATGGATTTCCCACTTGAAACCAAATGTACCGGCATTTTATCAATATTAGGATATCTTGATTGAAAGAATTGCATCAACGAATGCACATTTAGTTCTAAATTCTTTTTTAAATGTAAATGCCTCTTATTAACTTCGATAAACTCATGAATATATTCTACCAAAAATGTCTCATCTGATGGGATAATTCTCTGCATTTTGATAAAGTCCTCTACATGCTTCTTTATGATAGAGATAGAATATAAATTAGGATTTTCTTTGAGTTTATTTTCAGCACAAGAAAATGAGGCATAATCATGCCCTTGTTTAGTCTCAAAAATTGAACACTTGGGCATTTGAACTATTGGTGCGACAAGTTCTCCTACATTTATATTGTATAGAGAATATTCTAATGAACTATCCGAATATGTATATATTGCAATTCCACGTTTCCACATATGAGGGAAAAGAACATTTCTAATATATCTGAAATCAGATTCTAATAATCCGTTGTATGCATCTGTAAAGTTCTGGATTTCCTGAATATCACATGGGCGTAAATTTGTTGCCATTTTAGGCATATTTAGAAGATACGACTTTAATTCGCTATTCTCCTCTAAAATGGTTTCGCTATGAGTTAAACAATATACACGGCTACTGCATATATTTAACCAAATTTTTAATACGGTCTCAATATTATCTTTGCGCAGTTCCTCGTTTTGGTTGAAATGTAATGTAATAGTCTCTTGTTGCTCTTTGTCTCGATTCTCGTTTAAAAGTTTCAGTGAAATATGTTTATATAAGACTTTATCCAGAGAATGGTCTACGGCTAAAAGGAATACATTATCAGTCGTTGTTTCAGCATAAGCGAATAAGGATGTAGGGCAAGGGAACCTGTTATGCCCTTCATCCTTTTTGGAAACAGTTTTTACCTGAACTGTAATTTTGCCACTGATTCTATTTGATGAATCAAGCAACTCAATATAACCGTCAATATTAGATTGAGTTGTTCCTTTATCAATATTGTTTTTAGTTCGGCCAAGTAAAAGAGTCTGTATAAATAGTACAGAACGTTCTTCTTTTACACCATTTGCATCTATAGAAACTTTGGCTTTGAATGACATAATCTACGCTATAAATTTAAACATTTGGGTACTAGGATTATACCGACAAAATTAATTATAATTTCCCAAATAGATTATTATCAATGGAGAATAATTATCTTTATAATCGTAGAATGATTTCATCTCGTAAAATTCATTGGTATATCATTCTTTCGGAGAACTTTTCGATAAAATATAAAGCAGGGGGTATTTAAGGTTATACAAAACCACCTTGTTTTCCACACTTTTCAAAAATACTTATCGGAACCTGCTACTGTTTTTGTATAACAGACACTTGATTCGCTTTAAAAAATGTCGTGTAATGGGAGTGATTCGTTGGAAAAAGTGTAACGAATCCGATTTATTCGCTTGAAAAAGTGTAGAATCGCTTAAATACCATATCTTCTAATCTTGCGATTTTTACCTGTAATACATCATTAAATAGATAAAAAGTAGTATCTTTGCACATTATATGATTAGTTAATATGGCAAAGAATACAATGGGAACTAAGTTGCCCCGAAAGTTGGAGCAGAAAATGTCGGTTGTGGGAGAGCAGATTAAACTGGCTCGCTTGCGCAGGAATCTGAGTGTGGCTCAGGTGGCTGAACGTGCCACCTGTTCTCCGTTGACCGTGTCCCGAATAGAGAAAGGCGCACCGACAGTGGCAATCGGAATCTATTTGCGTGTGCTGTATGCCTTACAGCTTGACGATGATATTCTGTGGCTGGCCAAAGAAGACAAATTGGGAAAAGCCTTGCAGGATTTGAGTCTGAAGACGAGGGAACGTGCCTCAAAAAAGGAGTAAACGATGAAGACGCTATATGTGTATGCCGATTTTGACTGGCTCAAGGAAACAGAACTCATTGGCGAGTTAGGCTATGAATCTCTTCGGGGCTCGGACAGCTATTGTTTTACATTCAACGATGAATGGCTGAAGAAACACGGAGATTTGTTCCTGAGTGATGACCTGAATAATTATCCGGGACAGCAATATACGCAACCGGAGAAAGATATATTCAGATGTTTCTCGGATGCCCTGCCGGATCGTTGGGGACGAACACTGTTGTTGCGACGTGAGCAGATTGCTGCGATGGAAGAGAAACGCCCGGTTCGGAGACTGTCTTCCTTTGACTTTTTGACTGGTATCGATGACTTTTCCCGAATGGGTGCTTTCCGTTTCAAGGAGTTAAAAGACGGAGGATTTATAAATGTAAGTGAGTTGTTGAAAATCCCACCTCTGGCGGATATAAGGGAGTTGATTGCGGCCAGTGCGGAAATTGAGAAAAGTGAAGAGGGGAATGTCCTGCCTGACAGGAAATGGGTTGCCCAACTCGTGCAGCCCGGTTCTTCATTGGGAGGTGCAAGACCTAAAGCCAGTGTGATAGACACGGATAAAACGCTTTATATAGCCAAGTTCCCTTCTCGCAAGGATGATTATGATGCCGGACTTTGGGAGCATTTCAGTCACCTTCTTGCTGCAAAAGCCGGTATAAATGCCGCAAAGACCAAAGTGCTGGCAACAGGAAAGAAATATCACACGTTGCTTTCTCAACGCTTCGACAGAACCCAAGAGGGGAAACGGATTCACTTTGCTTCTGCAATGACTTTATTGGGACTCAATGACGGTGACAATGCAACTACAGGGCATGGTTATCTGGATATAGTCGATTTCATAATCCAGAACTGCACGAATGTGGAAGAGAATCTGCAGGAACTCTATCGCCGTGTGGCTTTCAATATCTGCATTGGTAATAGCGATGATCATTTCCGTAATCATGGTTTTCTTTTGACTGCAAAAGGTTGGACGCTTTCTCCTGCATATGACATGAACCCTACTTTGAATGAGTATCAGAGTCTGCTTGTCTCATCAACCTCCAATAAGGCAGAACTGGGTATTTTGCTGGATGCTTGCGAAGACTATATGCTAAACCGTACAACAGCAGAAAAGATTGTTGTTGAGGTAACTGAAGCTATAAAAGGATGGCGAGAATTGGCAACACGATTGGGGATTTCCAAGAGAGAGATGGATATGTTTGCCGGAGTGTTGGATGAGCGATGTAAGATGGAGTAGTTTCAGTTAGATGAGTTTATAATTGTAATAATGATTTTGCATAACAATAATTTAACATTGTAAAAAGATTTAAAAAATGAAACATATATCTGTTCGAGTACCTTGGCACGACAATGGTTGGAATTCGCATGTATGTGCAAATCCTCGTTGTAATACATTCTGTAAACAACTACCTAATATTGTCAACTCAAAAGTAGATTGTGAGCAGTTGTCGTGTGGAATCGGCTGGTCTAAATTAACTACAAAAGAACGTCCTGCTTGTGCTGGAGAGAATGGGGGATTCATGAATTACAAGGCTTATGAGCGTGAATTTATTCACATATATGCTTGGAATTCAGACAATCCACATTCTAAGTTATTACCTACAAAAGTAATGATACCAGCTTATTCAGCTCTTGGAATACCATTCCGTTACTTGAATATGGATGCACAGAAAGACCTTAGCAAGGAGCATCCTGAATTTCGCCCTGCCGAAAGTGCACCTTTCGGTTCGGCTTGGGTTTATAATCCTGAGCGATTGTATGATGTGCTTAAATGGTTCAGCTCAGAGATAACCGAGGAATCGATATGCGTCTTTTATTGTAAGAAAGGCAATCCGATTGACGATGAAGGTTTACGAATGATTGTGGGAATGGGGGATATAGTAAAAAATTGTGGTGTTCAAGACTACGAAACAACTGCCGATTATACATATCCCTTATGGGAGATAATGTTCTCTCATTCCATTCGCCCAGACCTGAAAGAATCTCGCGGCTTCATTCTCCCCTATAAAGAATATCTGGAGTTGGATGAGAATATATTCCAAGGGAAGGGTCTGTCAAAGATACAGGCTCTTGATGAGATCAAATTATCGCTGGATAAATTTGACAGTAGCGGAAAGATATTTGATGAACTATCATATGGTTGTGATTTTATAAGCAATCATTCAATGCTATTGATTCTTGAAGCTGCTCGGCGTTCGTTGGAGGCAGTAATTCGACATGGCTTGGCTGGCTCAATCGAGGGATGGCAATGTCAACTCAGGTGGATTGATGCCCGTATTGAGCCAGCCAAGAAACAAATCACTCCCTTCCCTTCATTCGCTTCAGCACTTAAAGCGCTGGGAATAGATTATGGCAATCTGATTGAAAGCGACCTGCGAAAAAAAGGATGTGGACCGAAAGACAATCCCTGGGGGCATTTTGAAAAGTTGCTAAATAAGGAAATCAAAGTTGATAGTGCTGTTTACAACTCGTCTCTTCCTACGTATCGAATAAGTTGGGAGGGCCAAACAAGTAATGTACGTGAGCGTCTTATCACTTTATCCAGATTTGAACTTGAATCCGATGTTATTGAGCATTTTATAGATGATGTAGAGTCTGATATACTAAGCAATCCATACCTCATCAGCGAATGGTGCGCTCGGAATTTTATAGAGAAAGTTTCAACGCGTACAATTGATCTTGGAGCCTTCCCCGACCCAACAATTCAGGGTGATAATGTTCCAGTGCCTCCGTTCGCAGCGGAGTCCATTTTGGATACTCGACGCCTTAGATCATTAGTCGTTGAAAGGCTTTATTCCGTTCTAACAGATGGTGATACCCTTGTGTCAATAAAAGAGATGGAGGACTATCTGCGCGACATAATGACGGAAGAAGACAAAGCTCGCCTCCCGAAAAACATACTTCTCACACATCGCCAGTTTTTTGAAGTATCCTTCGATTATGTTCCTGATGAGAACCCTACTGCTATCCAACTCAAGGAATATTATCAAATGGAGGAGTTTCTTCGGAAAGTGCTACGAGAAAGAGCAAAGAGAGATGTTAAGAAGCCTACCGGTGAGGACTGGCTATCCCTCGCTATGTCAGACAAGAATTATGATCCTACAAACGAGCGCAGTCAACAGGCTACTGAGCAGCAGGCCAAAGCTCTTGAAATGATGGACAAAAAGCGCCTTTCAGTTCTCACGGGAGGCGCAGGTACCGGTAAGACTACCGTAGTGAGATCCTTTCTCTGTTCTGACAAGATAAAAGCAGAAGGCGTTCTGCGGCTGGCTCCCACTGGAAAGGCGAGAGTAAGGCTCAGTAATATGGCCGAAAATGTGAGTTCAAAAACCGTAGCTCAGTTTCTTGCCAGTCTCGGCGCCTTCGATTTTGAAAACATGAAACCGCGTCTAACTGAAGACTCGCGCAAATACTCACGTGCTAAGAATATAATCATTGATGAATGTTCGATGCTAACTACCGACACGTTTCATGCGCTTATTATGTCGCTTGACCTGAAGTTCATAAACCGAATAATACTTATCGGAGACCCCTATCAGCTACCTCCGATAGGTCCGGGCAGGGCTTTCTCGGATTTATGCCATTATCTTAATTGTGATGACGCGGACGCCAATCTGAAATCTGCCATTACCTATCTCCGCACCGTTGTGCGCACAATAGCCAGTGGAGATTCAGATGTCTTGACTTTGGCCTCTTGGTTCAGTGGAAACAAACCGGAGAAATTTGCCGATGAAATATTTTGGAAAATCGAAAGCAAGAATCTCAAAGGCGATCTTTCAGTTTATTACTGGAACGATGAAAAGGATCTGCCTCAAATCCTTAGGGATGCAATTTGCAAGGAACTCGCTTGTTCCGATGTCGAACTGCCAGAATCCTTGAAGCAAAAAATAGGTATTGACGACTTAAAATCGCTTGAGTCAGATCCGGCAGCGCTCGAAAATCTTCAGATTCTTGCTCCAGTAATAAATCTCGCATGGGGTACATATCAACTGAATTCCTATCTTCAGTCATGGGTTGGAAATAATATCAATCGCAAAGGGGATTATCAGGAAATCGGAACCCAGAAGATATATAAGAATGATAAAGTCATTCAACTTCAAAATATATTACGAGAATCCTATCCATCAAAAGAAAAATATCCTCTCTCCAATGGCCAGATAGGCTTTGTTAAGTCTATAAATAAAGGACATATCAATGTTATGTATGTTGGCATACCTCATGAAACCTTCGGCTTCAGGGGAGATAAAGGGGAAGACCAGGATGCTGCTATTGAGCTTGCATACGCTATTACAATCCATAAAAGCCAGGGCAGCGATTTTGATACGGTTTTTGTGGTATTGCCCAAAACCGGCCGCATTTTAAGTCGTGAGTTGATATATACAGCTCTTACCAGAGCAAAGAAGCGTGTAGTCCTGCTTGTTCAAGATTCTATTGGTTGGTTGAGAGAATTTACTAAACCACAAGCCTCAGTGCTCGCGCGACGAAATACCAATCTATTTGACTATTCCGTTCGAGCCGAACGTCTTAATATTCCTTATGTTGAGGGCCTGATTCATGGAACAGCCAAGAAAGGTCTGTTTGTGCGTAGCAAGTCAGAAGTTGTAATTGTAAACCAATTGGTAAATGCTGGGGTGGAATTTGAGTACGAGCAACTACTGGAAGAAAATGACCACCGATGCATTCCCGACTTTTCCTTTGAAACCCCATGGGGTGATAGAATCATCTGGGAACATCTGGGAATGCTTGTCGTTCCGGAATACAAGGCTTCATGGGAGCGTAAACTAAAATTCTACGAGGAAATAGGTTATACCCTCGGAGAAAATCTTTTCACGACTTGCGATCATGAAAATGGTGCAATAATGACCGAAGAGGTGGAAGACGTCATCAGAAAAATCAAGGAGCAGTTATGAATCAGGAGGAGGAATTATATTTCAAGGTACTCAGTAAACAAGGTCGGGAGGCTTGGACAATCTTCAAGAATCCTATGTATCGTGGAGCATTGGAAATCGCCCAGAATCTTTATAAAGACAAAGCACATTTTGTGTATGAGTTACTTCATAATGCCGATAACCAAGGCGCTACCCATGTCTCAATGAGGACAAGAAGCCGGAACAAGTTGAATTTGATGTGATGGCAGAATCGCTCGATAAAAAGTATCTGCTGGTTGACGAATGCAAATGGACAACCCAAGAGAATGGCAAACAACTGACAGGCGAACTTCTCCGTAAAGCTAATTTGTTACTATTTATCAAGAACTACACCATCGTTCCGGTGCTGTTTCTTAAGAGTGCTCCGAAAGATGATGCTGGGAATGCAATGTTGCCAGAAGATGTTATTGAGTTAATGAAATAAAAGGATATAACAATTCACGACTTAAAGATGCTAGATTTTAGAAAACGATTTCAGGAAATTATAGAACAATCCTATATCCCGTTCAATATAGATAAAACGACAACTTCGGATGTGTGGAGTAATATTTATAGATTAATACTTCCTAATATCCCAGAAAAACTTTTCAGATATCGCAGGATAGACGATAAAGGCTATACTGTTGAATCATTTAAATCAGGAACTATTTCATTATGCCATGCAGGAATGTTTCCGGATAAGTATGATTCATATCTATATATAGATCAAGATAAAATTCGCGAAGATTTAAAAAAGGCATTAAAGGATGCGTTATGCATAACATTGTCGCATATAACACAGAAATCCCCTGATATAAGGACAGAAAAGGCAACGCAAATATGTTACTATAGAGAGTGTGGATATACGGATGAACAAATTATAGATAAAATATTGACAGGTGAGTATATTGATTTTTGTAACAATATTGGGTCAGCGATAAAAAAGCAAGAGTCTCGTTTTAGAAATCCAAGAAATAGTGCAAAAATAGCCTGTTTTACAGAAAGTGTACAGTCAAAATATATGTGGGATAGATATGCAGATGGGTATAAGGGATTTGCATTAGAATACGATCTCAGAAAATGTATTTTTAAATATAAGTCATTGGAAATGAATGTAAATCTCTTCCCCGTGATTTATACTGAATTAAGACCTGACGTTACATTGGACGAGGGAAATATTCATACTTACGAGTATTTTAAGCAAGTCGGAGATAAAAATTGGTTAAACTTTTTGTCTTCCATGATATCTGTCAATCAATTATATTGGTATCGATCTTATCTTTATAAGGATCGAAAAGAATACGAACACGAACATGAATGGAGAATGCTGTATTATAACTTAGAGGATGAGAATGATTATGTATCAATTCCAGATGTAGGATGTTTGAATGCAATTTATTATGGTCCAGATATAACCCCAAAGGATAAGGATAAATTACATCTGATTGCAGTTGAAAAAGGACTAAAAGAGTATGACGTCGCTCTTGATACTGATAGCCGTAGATATGATTTAAGGATAACAGCAATTAAATAGGAATATTCTTTGCTCAAAAAAGAACCAATCAACAACCTGAAAGTTGTGTGCTCTCGATTATTTATAGTACCTTTGCCTGCAGAGTAAGGCAAAGGTATTTTTTTGATGTACACAATGGCTGAAGAACAGATGGACACGGTTTTAGGATTGGACGTAGAAGCAGTAGAGAATAAAGGCGAAAAGTGGATGTACCATTCGCAAGCTATAGCTGTAACCATGTCAGACCGAATGGAGGAACTTGGCATGACACAACGAGCGTTGGCTGAGAAAATGAATTGCACTCAGCAATATGTTTCCAAGGTGTTGAAAGGCCGCGAGAATCTGTCATTGGAAACCTTGTGCAAAATAGAAAATGCATTAGGGATCAGAATACTGCAAGCTGGAATAAATAAGTAATAACACCATAATAGGGCGCAAGAATATGTCAATACAGAGCGAAGCGGCGTTGGAAGCCGGACTGATAGCCACACTTCGGCAAATGGACTATGAGTATGTCCAGATTACTGAAGAAGATAATCTTTATGCCAATTTCAAGCGGAAGTTGGAGATTCATAACAAGAAACAACTGGCGGAAGTTGGTCGTAACTCATTTACGGATGAAGAGTTTGAAAAGATATTGATCTATCTGGAAGGTGGTACTCGCTTTGAAAAGGCTAAGAAACTTCGTGACCTATATCCTCTTGATACGGCGAACGGGCAGCGTATTTGGGTGGAATTTCTTAATCGCACCCAATGGTGTCAGAACGAATTTCAGGTATCGAACCAGATTACGGTGGAGGGACGAAAGAAGTGTCGCTATGATGTGACGATTCTTATCAATGGTCTCCCTCTGGTTCAGATTGAATTGAAACGTCGGGGTGTAGAACTCAAACAGGCATACAATCAGATTCAACGTTATCATAAGACATCCTTTCATGGGCTGTTCGACTATATTCAACTGTTTGTCATCTCCAATGGTGTAAATACTCGCTATTTTGCCAACAATCCTAATGGCGGATATAAGTTTACATTCAACTGGACGGATGCGGCAAATCTACCGTTCAATGAACTGGATAAGTTTGCTGTATTTTTCTTGGAAAAGTGTACGCTCGGCAAGATTATCGGGAAATATATCGTATTACATGAAGGTGATAAGTGCTTGATGGTGTTGCGCCCATACCAGTTCTATGCTGTAGAAAAGATATTGGATCGGGTACAGAACTCCAATGATAACGGTTATATTTGGCATACGACAGGAGCAGGAAAGACATTGACTTCATTCAAGACTGCGCAGCTCGTTTCGGAGTTGGATGATGTAGATAAGGTAATGTTCGTTGTTGACCGCCATGACCTTGATACACAAACGCAATCGGAATACGAGGCCTTTGAGCCGGGAGCCGTTGACGGTACGGACAATACGGATGAACTGGTAAAACGCTTGCATAGCAACTCCAAGATAATCATTACTACTATTCAGAAACTCAATGCTGCCGTAAGTAAGACATGGTATAGCAGCAAAATAGATTCGATACGTCATTCTCGTATCGTGATGATATTCGACGAGTGTCACCGCAGCCACTTTGGGGAGAGTCATAAGAAGATTATGCAATTCTTCGATAATGCCCAGATATTCGGATTTACCGGAACTCCTATTTTTACAGAGAATGCAGTTGATGGGCATACGACCAAAGAGGTGTTCGGCAACTGTCTTCATAAATATCTCATCAAGGATGCTATTGCTGATGAGAATGTTCTCGGTTTCCTTGTGGAATATTATCATGGAAGTGAGGCGGTGCAGAACGGCAGTGCCAACCGCATGACGGAAATCGCCAAATTCATCCTTAATAATTTCAATAAGTCAACATTTGACGGAGAGTTCGATGCGCTGTTTGCCGTGCAGTCCGTGCCGATGCTTATCCGTTATTACAAGATATTCAAGGAACTGAATCCCAAGATTCGTATAGGGGCAGTATTTACCTATGCAGCCAATGGAAGTCAGGATGATGAACTGACAGGAATGGGTACAGGTTCTTATTTGAATGATAGTGCAGGCGAAGTCGATGAGCTTCAGGTCATCATGGATGACTACAATGAAATGTTCGGTACATCGTTTACGACAGAGAACTTCCGTGCATATTACGATGACATCAACCTGCGTATGAAAAAGAAGCGAGTTGATATGAAGCCGCTTGATCTTTGCCTTGTTGTCGGAATGTTCCTTACCGGTTTCGACAGCAAGAAACTTAATACGCTCTATGTTGACAAGAACATGGAATATCACGGTTTGTTGCAGGCATTCAGCCGGACAAACCGTGTGCTGAACGAGAAGAAACGTTTCGGAAAGATTGTATGTTTCCGTGATTTGAAGAGTAATGTGGATGCTGCTATCAAATTGTTCAGTAACAGCAACAATCCGGAAGAAATAGTGCGCCCTCCGTTTGAAGAAGTTAAACAGGAATACAAAGAGCTTGCTACCAATTTCTTGAAGAAATATCCAGATACAAATTGCATAGATCTTTTGCAGAGCGAAAAGGCTAAGAAAGAGTTTGTGTTGGCATTCCGTGATATTATCCGCAAACATGCTGAAATACAGATATACGAGGATTATAACGAAGACTCAGATGATCTCGGTATGACGGAACAGCAGTTTATGGATTTCAGAAGTAAGTATCTTGATATTCATGATACATTTGCTATTGTCAATCCAACTCCGTCACCCAAACCGGATGATAATACAGATACTCCGGATGACGGAGACCTCGGCGATGTGGATTTCTGCCTTGAACTTTTACATAGCGACATTATCAATGTGGCATATATCCTTGAACTCATTGCAGAACTTGATCCATATAGTGCCGATTACGCAGAACGTCGTCAGAATATCATTGACACGATGATTAAAGACGCAGAAATGCGCAGCAAAGCCAAACTTATCGATGGTTTCATTCAAAAGAATGTGGATGATGATAAGGAAAACTTCATGATGCAGCGAGGCAAGGTTGACGGTACAAGCGATTTGGAAGAACGGTTGAACCACTATATTGCCGTTGAGCGAGAAAATGCCGTCAACTCATTGGCTGAGGAAGAGGAAATATCATCATCGGTATTGAATCACTTCCTCAAAGAATATGATTACTTACAAAAAGAGCAGCCGGAAATCATACAAAAGGCATTGAAAGAGAAGCATCTCGGATTGATAAAGACGAGAAAGGCGTTGACGAGGATTTTAGACAGATTGCGTAATATAATAAAAACTTTTAATTGGGAGTAAGGATGTCAACATATAAAATAAATACTGAGCAGCTGACGCTTATAAAGGAGAAGCCATTTAAGCTTGAGAAAGAAATCCAAAACATAGTCGAAAAGAATCTCCAGACATTGCTTGGTCTTGATTTTATCAAGACCGAATTCTCTATTGGCTCTTTCCGTATAGACTCTTTAGCTTTTGATTCGGATAAAAAGTCTTTTGTAATAATAGAATATAAAAGAGATAAGAATTTCAGTGTTATAGACCAAGGTTATGCTTATCTATCCCTGATGCTAAATAACAAGGCAGAATTCATATTAGAGTACAACGAGTCGAAGTCAGGTACTCTCAAACGAAATGATGTGGATTGGTCTCAATCAAAGGTGTTGTTTGTTTCTCCTAATTTTACAACTTATCAAAAAGAGGCTATCAATTTTAAGGATTTGCCAATAGAGCTATGGGAAATCAAGCGTTTTACAAATGATACGCTTTCTTTTGAGCAAATAATAAATCGTTCGAGCAAGGAAAGTATTAAAACAGTCTCTAATAGTGAGACAATAACTACGGTAAGTAAAGAGATTAAAGTATATAGCGAGCAAGATCATTTAGAGAATATAGAAGATGATTTCCTGAGTATATATGCGGAAATCAAAGAGTTTTTACTATCATTAGGAGAAGATATTACAATATATCCCAAGAAGAAAACTATAGGTTTCAAAATTGGAAGTAAGGTATTTTGTGATATAGTTATGCAAAATAAGGGCATAAGGCTGTTTCTCAATGCTAAGAAAGGAACACTCAAAGACCCTGAATGTATTACTCGTGATGTGTCAGAAGTTGGTCATTGGGGAAATGGGGCTTACGAGGTGCGTTTCCCATTGAAAAAAGATGCTGAAATAGATGCCGTCTTTAACTTGCTACGACAGACAATAAACAATAATAAAGAATAAAACATATGGCTTATTTTAACACTACCATCAAGGATTTGATTTCCGAGAGAATTGGTCGGAATACATTTTTACCTGCAATTCAGAGAGAGTATGTTTGGAATCCTGCACAAGTAGAAAAACTCTTTGATTCAATTATGTGTGGCTATCCTATTAGCTCTTTTTTATTTTGGAAAATTAGAGAAGAAAAGAAGAAAGATTGGACTTCATACGAGTTTATAAGAGATTTTGATCAAGAAAAGCCTCATAATAAGGAAGCTAATTTGGATGGTGTGAATCAAGATATCTATTTGGTTTTGGATGGGCAACAAAGAATAACATCTATAAATATAGCCTTACGTGGTACATATCGTTTTTTCTATAGGAAGTGGAGAATAACAAAACTTTATTTGAACCTTCTTTGGGATAAGGGTGATGATAATCCAGAGGAAATGACGTATCAATTTTTATTTAAAGAAGATGAGCAGCCTCTTTCAAGAACCAATTACCCACAATTGTGGTATCGTGCTGGCGATATATTAAATTATGATGATGCAGAAGATGCTAAGGATTCCATAGAAAATAAGCTTGCTAGTTTTGATGAAGAGTCAAAAAAGAAAGCGAGAAAAATGATTAGCAAGTTATTTAGCGTTGTCAATGTGTCGCAAAATATTAACTATTATGAAGAAAAATCGGATGATTATGATAAAGTGTTAGAGATATTCATTCGTACTAATACTGGTGGGCAAAAATTAGAGTATAGTGATATTCTTTTGTCAACAGCGACAGCTAAGTGGCGAACTCTGAATGCTAGAGAAGAAATTAATAAATTTACCGATGAAATAAATAAAATAGGAACAGGTTATAATTTTGGTAAAGACTTCGTAATGAAAGGAGCAATGTATCTAACAGAAAACCTTCCTATACAATATAAGCTCAGTTCATTTACAAAGAAAAATTTGGAGTGCATCGAGGATCATTGGGATGATACTAAAGAGGCTATTGCTAATAGTGTTCAATTGATTAGTCGATATGGTTTTACGGATAAAAATCTAGTGGCAAGATTGGTCTTACTTCCTATTGCTCAATATTTGCGAGGTAAGCATAATGGTTATTTGACTTCCTCTAATCAGAAAGATGTAGCAGATCAAAATAATATCCAGAAATGGATTATAATGATGTTGCTTAAAGGTGTATTAGGAAGTGCAACTGATAATAAATTGAATATTATGAGACCTGTCGTTAGGGCAATAACGAATTATTTTCCTTATGTTGAACTTAGTAAAGAGTTAAAAATTGAAATGACGTTCAATGATATGGAGATAGAGAACCTGTTGAATTATAATTATGGAACTAGGTATAGTTATCTGATTTTATCATTGTTATATCCTGGACGAGATTGGAAAGACAAGAAATACAATGAAGATCATATCTATCCACAAAATGAGTTTAAAATCAAAAATCTTCGAGCGAAAGGATACGATGATGCAACAATAGAAAAGTATCAAGCTTGTTATAATTCAATTTTGAATTTAGAATTGTTGGATGATTCTGAAAATAAATCTAAAAATGCTAAGCCTTTTGATATCTGGTTGAAAGATCGGGATGATAATTTCAAGGAACGGCATCATATCCCAGAAATGAATGACTATAGTTTGAATCATTTTTTGGAATTTATACAAAAACGTAAAGATTTACTGATTAAGCAAATTAAAGAATTCAACTTGCAATAAGTTAACAGACTAAGATTATGAGCGAAGAACTGCAACAGAAACTCCGTGACCAGCTTTGGGAGGTCGCAAACCGTTTGCGCGGCAATATGTCGGCAAGCGATTTCATGTATTTTACCTTGGGCTTCATTTTCTACAAATACCTGTCGGAGAAGATAGAAACATACGCCAACAGTGCATTGGAGGATGATGAAGTTACATTCAAGGAATTATGGGAAATGACCGATTCGGCTGCTGCGGAATTGCAGGAAGAGGTCAAGAACCAATGCTTGGAAAATATAGGCTATTTCATTGAACCGAAATTCTTGTTTTCGTCTGTAATTGAAGCTATCAAGCGGAAAGAAAATATCCTTCCGATGTTGGAACGCTCATTGAAACGCATTGAGGATAGTACGCTCGGACGAGACAGCGAGGAGGATTTCGGTGGTTTGTTTTCGGATATTGACCTTGCTTCCCCTAAGCTCGGAAAGACAGCCGATGACAAGAATACGCTTGTAAGTAATGTTCTGCTTGCGCTTGATGATATAAAATTCGGAGTGGAGGCCTCTCAGGAGATTGACATTTTGGGCGATGCTTATGAGTATATGATTAGCCAGTTTGCTGCCGGTGCAGGCAAGAAAGCCGGTGAGTTCTATACTCCGCAAGAGGTCAGCCGCATATTGGCGGAGATTGTTACTCTTGGGCATAACCGTTTGCGTAATGTTTATGACCCTACTTGCGGTAGTGGTTCACTATTGCTCCGTGCAGCAAGTATCGGTAAGGCAGCGTATATCTATGGACAGGAGAAAAATCCAACAACCTATAATCTTGCCCGAATGAATATGTTGCTGCACGGTATCCGATTCAGCAGCTTCAAAATAGAGAATGGCGATACGCTTGAATGGGACGCATTCGATGATATGCAGTTCGATGCGGTGGTTGCAAATCCTCCTTTCTCTGCCGAATGGAGTGCCGCCGACAAATTCAACAACGATGACCGTTTCAGTAAAGCAGGACGGCTTGCCCCCAAGAAAACAGCCGACTATGCTTTTATCCTGCACATGATTCATCACCTTAATGAAGGTGGTACGATGGCTTGCGTTGCTCCGCATGGAGTTCTGTTCAGGGGGAATGCAGAGGGCGTTATACGCCGTTTCCTGATAGAGAAGAAAAACTATATCGATGCCATTATCGGTTTGCCTGCCAATATATTCTATGGTACAAGCATCCCGACCTGTATTCTCGTATTGAAGAAATGCCGTAAGGAAGACGATAATATCCTATTCATTGATGCCAGCAAAGAGTTTGAAAAAGTTAAGACTCAGAACAAACTCCGCCCTCAGCATATACAGAAGATTGTAGAAACCTATTGTGACCGCAAGGAGATTGAAAAGTACAGTCATCTTGCTACGTTGCAAGAGGTTGCCGAAAATGACTATAATCTGAATATTCCTCGTTATGTCGATACTTTTGAGGAAGAAGAGCCTATCGACATTAAAGCTGTCATGGCTGAAATAAAGGAATTGGAAGCCAAGCGAGCCGAACTGGATAAGGAGATAGAAGGCTATTTGAAAGAATTGGGACTGGTTGAATAATTACACTATGGCAGAAATAGACAACATCCCCGAAATGCGTCCGTCACTCGACAATATACGCCGTCAGGATGAGGGCGGAAACGAATATTGGAGTTCACGCGACCTGTGCGCTGCTATGGGCTATTCGGCTTATTGGAAGTTCCAAAGAGTAGTAGATAAGGCTATCAAGGTGGCAGGTGAAAAAGGAATGAAAGTAGACGACCATTTCAACCAAGCGGTTGATATGGTAAGGATTGGAAGCGGTTCATTCCGTAAGGTCAATATCTTCCGCTTGTCGCGTATGGCGTGTATGATTGTTGCCGAAAATGCCGATGCTAAAAAAGTGTTGGTACAACAAGCTCGCGATTACTTTACTCAAACAATACCGACAAACGAATTGATGCAAAATTCGTTGAGTTCTAACATTTTGCTGTATAAAACAGCACAAGGCGAAGCGCGAATAGAAGTGATATTAAACAGTGAAACTTTCTGGATGTCACAAAAGCGTATGGCCGCTTTGTTCGGGGTAGATGTACGGACTATCAATTATCATCTTGGTCAGATTTACGAAACAGGCGAGCTTACCAAAGAGGCAACTATCCGAAAAATTGGGATAGTTCAATCAGAGGGAGAAAGGGATGTGGAACGTACACCGCTGTTCTATAATTTGGATGCCATCATTGCGGTAGGTTATCGTGTCAATAGTTATCAAGCCACCCAGTTCCGTATTTGGGCTACGTCTGTATTGAAGGAGTTTATCATTAAAGGATATGCGCTTGATGATGAACGCTTGAAGCAGGGAAAACACTTTGGCAAAGATTATTTTGATGATTTGCTGGAGCGTATTCGTGAGATACGCACATCAGAGCGCAGATACTACCAAAAGATAACAGACATCTATGCTGAATGCAGTGCCGATTACGACCCGAAGTCGGATTGTACTAAATTGTTCTTTAAGATGGTGCAAAACATGATGCACTTGGCTGTAACTCATCGTACTGCTGCCGAAATAGTGTATGAACGTGCTGATTCTGAAATGCCACACATGGGATTGACAACTTGGAAGAAATCTCCCGATGGCAGAGTACAGAAGTCTGATACTATTGTGGCAAAGAACTACTTGTCTGACAAGGAGGTTTCCGAACTTAACGGCATAACTAACGCATTTCTTGAATTTGCGGAGCAGCGTGCCCAACGCCATATTATTACAACGATGGCAGACTGGAAGCTGCGTCTTGAACAGTTTCTTGCTACAATGGACTATCAAGCACAAGACACAGCCGGTAAAGTCTCACAAGAAGCTGCAAGAGAGAAGGCGTATGGTGAGTATGAAAAATATAAAGTGATTCAAGACCGTTCGTTTATCTCTGATTTCGATCGGTTTAATGAGGGCGACAAATTGTTGCCGTTTGATATCAATCCTGATAAAGAATAATGATTATGGCAGATAATAATGAAAATAAAGTCCTCAATGTTCCCCCTTTGAGATTCCCGGAATTCAGTGGGGAGTGGGATTCTTTTAAATTAGTTGAATTAGGTAAATTCATAGGTGGAGGTACTCCATCTTCTTCAAAATTATCCTTTTGGACAGGTTCAATTCCATGGATTTCATCATCTGATATTAAAGAGGATAACATTAATAATATATCTATATCCCGTTATATTACAGAAGAAGCTATCGAAAAATCTGCTACAAAATATTGTCCTGCGCCAGTCATTCTTATCGTATCAAGAGTAGGTGTTGGAAAAGTAGCATTATCACACACATCTTTATGCACTAGCCAAGATTTCTGTAATATTATAGAGATAAAATGTCATCCAGTATTTCTTTCGTATAATTTACTTCGCACAATGAAGCGAAAATCAAGAGAAGTACAGGGAACATCTATCAAAGGTATCACATCTGATGAACTCCAAAAGATGAGAGTGTTTATCCCCAAGAATAAGGATGAACAAAATAAAATTTCAAATCTTCTGACATTACTCGATGAACGTATAGCTACCCAAAACAAAATCATTGAAAAATATGAATCCTTAATTCAGGCAATGTGTGATACTTTGATAGAATCAGACCAACATAAAGTTGAATTGGCCTTTAGTGATTTTGGAAAATCGTATTCCGGCTTATCAGGTAAAAGTGCAGGGGATTTTGGTGAAGGCTGTCCGTACATAACATATATGAATGTCTATCAGAATCAAATCATTGATACGACTAATATTGGTTTAGTCAAAATCAATGGAACTGAACAACAATCAGTTGTCCATTATGGTGACATTCTTTTTACCTTGTCATCTGAAACGGCAGAGGAAGTTGGAATGGGGGCTGTGTATTTAGGAGACACTTATCCATTATACCTAAATAGTTTCTGCTTTGGCATCCATATTATAGATGAAAATAAGATTTTCCCTCCTTTCTTAGCATTTTATGTTTCAACAAGGTCGTTTAGAAAGGTGGTTTTTCCGCTGGCACAAGGCAGTACACGCTTTAATCTGCAAAAGAATGACTTTATGAAGAAAGGTTTTTCTTTTCCAACAGTAGAAAGGCAGAGGAATATATACTCAGCCCTCAAAACCTATTCAGATAAACTTTCCGTTGAAAAGAGCCTAGCCAAGTTGCTTTGTAAACAGAAAAATCACCTCTTAAGCCAGTTGTTTATATAAACATCTTACTAAGCAAATATTGTTTCTCCTTTTCATATGACCGCAACATTTTTTTCTCTATATCAATCTTTTTCTGAATGCTTATCAAGGTATTCGCAATATAGATTGCTTCATTCTCTGTTTTGGGGAGGGGGATAGAGTTTTTCAAGAAACGTTCGTTAGTAATGTTGATGGTATTCTTTGCCCCTTTCTGTATAAGTGGATGCAAATAATTGAAAACGTTGCTTGGTTGCATGAAATAGAAGTGCAGAATAACCCCGATGTAATCATTTACAGGCATATAGACACCGTACAGGGGTGAAACCGCAACATCATCTTTAATATAGCTACGTTTCACTATACCATACGGGAAATCTCCGGTAGGGCTTTTCGTGTAAACAATGTCGCCGTATTTAACGACATTGTAATGAAGTGTTTCTTTTGCCGCAAAAGAACGTCCAAGATATTCAATCTGATTAACGACACCTTTGCTGACGGAAACGGAACAAATAATATGACCATTTATATTCTTTTCGATTCGCTCTTGCAGAACGTCGCTTAATTCTGTTTTCTGCCAATTACCCTTGCGTATTCCAACCGTCTTTTTCTGATAAATAATTGCCTGAATTAAGGATGATTTTTCGGTTATGTCCGCCATTGTTGATAGACTCTATTCATCAACAAATGGCGAGACTTATTCTTTCTGTCAACTTTTTGAAGTGGTCAATGAGAAGAATAAAAAACTTGATTACAGAAATGTTCTTTCTGCCAGTCAAGAGTTAGGTATGATTGAGCGTAGCGATATAAACATAGACATCAAATTTGAACAAGAAAGTATCAGTGGATATAAGATTGTCCGTAAAGGTGATTATGTTGTACATCTTCGTTCTTTTCAAGGAGGTTTTGCTTTCTCTGATAGAACAGGAATATGTAGTCCGGCGTATACAATCCTACGTCCAAACGATTTAGTGGGATATGGTTATCTGTCTCATTTTTTCACATCAAAACTGTTTATTAAGTCTCTTAAACTTGTAACATACGGCATACGTGATGGACGCTCTATCAATGTGGACGAATGGCTGAATATGACAGTTACTCTTCCAAACATACAGGAACAGGTACGCATCCTTACAATAATAAACGCCATTGATGCAAAACTTCACATTGAAATTAAGAAACAATCCTGTTTGTTTAGACAAAAGTCTTATTTACTGAATACCATGTTTATATGAACATCTGTTTCAGTAAATGTGATTTTTGTGTGGAGTACGACCTTTGTAAACCTTTATTTACTGCTAATGATTTCTCTATCGTTTCAAGGATAAAAATGATTGATTTGGATTTTTCTTTCTCCATCACAGGAAAACTCATATTTAATATGTCATCGCCATTGAGATTTGCAATAGCTCCATTACCCCCTTGCAGTGATTGATACACCAACCTCTTGTATCTTCGTGATTGCATTAACCATTTTGCAAGGGGATGTGATGTCCGATAGATGCCGCAAAATGCACCTACTGTAGATTGTCCATCGTTAAATGGGTAATATGAGTTTTTTCCTACAAGTGCAGAAGAGCCATTAGCCATACAAATAACAATATCCCCTTTTTGCAGAATTTGGCTTGTAGCAGGTGTCCTACTCACATAAACGACTTCTCCTTTGTCTACATGGTTACCATAATTCAAATTATTTGCTCGGATTACAGCCGTGGCAGCTTTATTTTCTGTAACATCTTCATTCGCATAGGTTAATCCTCTTACAAAATAACCTATATCGCCTAATTTGAGCAATTCACTATTTCGATTACACAATAGCATTTCAACAATGGCGGACTTTAATTTCTTCAAATCCTCAATGATTTTGTTTTGGGTTGCAATACGTTCATCAAGGCGAGATAACAAGGATGCGATTTTGTTTTCTTCATGTAAAGAGGTTGTAAATATAGGAAAGGAAGAATATTCTTGTGAGTTGATTCCAGGCTGTCCAGAGCGTGCAGACATTATTGAAACCCATCTCCAATACCTATGAGTATGTAATTGTGAAAATACAAAATATGGATTATGCTCTGTTACATTTGCCCTAATCAAAAAACCTGCATAATAAAGTTTTCCATCAGATTTCCTATACAGATAAGATTTTCCTGTACTTGCTCCTGTCCTTGCTAATAGGATATCTCGGTCATTTACCACATAATTATCAGTCAGCGACCCGTCTGGAGATACAATATCCGTATCATTATAAGTTGACGATGCTTCATCTATGTCTGTAATGCGGATATATTTATTCTCGCCATCAAAAGGTTTTGCTGCAGCATTCATACCGTAGTCAAATCCTGTTGCAATATCACCGAACTTACATTTCTCCCACTCCCCACTGAATTCCGGGAATCTCAAAGGGGGAACATTACCTATTATATTTCTCTAATTATTAGAACCAATTAAAATCAAGATTATGATTCAGAAAACCATTAGAGAAATTTCGGATGCATGGCGAGAAGACAAGCGACCGTATGTGAAACAATCGACATTGGCAGCCTACATGTTGATTCTTGAAAATCACATTTTGCCAAGGTTTGGTGAGAGTAACGAACTTCATGAAAATGATGTACAAGGCTTTGTGCTTGAAAAGTTGGAAGGCGGATTGAGCGTAAAATCTGTTAAGGACATTTTGATTGTTCTGAAGATGGTTATGAAATTCGGAGTGAAAAACGAATGGATGAGCTATTACGAATGGGATATTAAGTACCCCACAGATGTTGCTACTAAAAAGTTGGAGGTTTTGTCTGTGGCAAATCATAAAAAGATTCTGAATTATATTCAGAACCACTTTTCCTTTCCGGGACTTGGTATCTATATCAGCCTTAGTACCGGTCTTCGTATTGGTGAAATCTGTGCTTTGAAATGGAGCGACATCAATGTCTCTGATGGGATTCTAACCGTTAATCGGACGATAGAACGCATCTATCTCATAGAAGGGGAGAGAAAACATACAGAGTTGGTCATCAACACGCCAAAAACAAAAAACTCCTGCCGTGAGATACCGATGAACAAAGAGTTGCTTGGAATGTTAAAGCCTTTGAAAAAAGTAGTTAACGATGACTATTATATCCTTACCAATGACGAGCGTCCAACAGAGCCACGCACGTACAGAAACTACTATAAAAGGCTTATGGAGAAACTTGATATTCCCAAGCTGAAGTATCATGGACTCCGTCATAGCTTTGCGACTCGCTGTATAGAAGTCGGTTGTGATTATAAGACTGTTAGCGTATTATTAGGGCATTCCAACATTTCAACTACGCTGGACTTATATGTACACCCCAATATGGAGCAGAAAAAGCGTTGCATAGCCAAAGTATTCAAGTCGCTGGGGAAATAAAGTTATGTATAGAGCGAGGGAATTAATGCTGTAATTTCTTCGCTCTCAATTGTTCTGTGATTCATAAATATGTTGTATATTTTTGCATATATTCAATCTTTTAATTGATAATCAATTGATTACACTTAAATCAACGTATTTAGAGTAACAAATTGGTAACAAAAATATCTAATTTTGACGATTTTTTCACAAATATAAGATATTAATACATAGATTCTTACAAATCCTCAATCTTGACTGGTTGGGGATTTTTTTGTTGCAATTTTTTAATCAAAAGCAAAAACCGATGATATACTATATAAACAATCTAAATATTAATTAAAAATTAAAATTACATAAATATGAGAACAGAATTACAAACTGAACTACAAGAGATTAAACAATTGTTGTTGTTGAACAACAAAACCGTATTGACACCCGACGAAGTATCGTTGATGTACGGACTGAGTAAAGACTACTTGTATCACCTGACCAGTGAACGGGTGATTCCGTTTCATAAACCGAACGGCAAAAAAATCTTCTTCGACAAGGAGGAGGTAGAGAATTGGTTGTTGCAGAACCGACAGGATACCATCGAAGAAACACAGCAAAAAGCAACGTTGTACAATTTGAAAAATAAGGGAGGAGTACGATGACGAATATATATTATAAATCAACGTATCGAACGACCATGACGAACAACATCAATATCATGCAGTGGATTTGTACCGGGAATTACTCGATGACCTCTGACGAATCCGTTGCACATATTAATATTGTTTTTAATACAAAATATTTGTTTGAATCATGTTCGATACTATCAATATAAACCTTCGATCAATTGATACCCAACAATTAAATTTTGTCAAGACGGTTACTCGTGATCTGAATGTCGATACAACTACATCCCGATATGGAACCACATATACCTCCCATATTGACAACCTGACTATCCGAACAACAACGCAAGGATTATCTATTGGCAACGGCAGTCTTTGCAAGTTTCTTCACGGGAACAATATTGTCAACTTTACGAGGACTGACACCCGACTTGCATTTGAAAAATTGTCCGACACGTTGCATATCTCGTTGAACAATGCAACCGTTTCCCGAATGGATGTTGCATACAATTTCGATGTTACCTATCCTCCGGAATCTTATTTCTATCACTTGGGGAACTTACCTTACTACAAACGTTTGGAACAGATGTTCTACAAGGGGGTCGAAGGATTGTATTACAGTTCGGTCTCCGACAAAAAACAATTGGTGTTCTACGACAAGATCAAGGAAACAACCAATCGCAAAGATTACGTTCCACCGGAATATCAAAACAAAAATTTATTGCGGTATGAACTTCGTTTGAAAAATCACATCAAACAAATTTTCAAAGTGAACAAGGTGACTGTTCCGATGTTGTATGATGTCCAGTTCTACAATCGAATTGTCGATTACTGGAAATCGGAATACCGAAAGATCGTCAAGCAAAATGAATATGAGATCGACATTACCGATTGCAAAGGGATTAGAGACTTGAACAAAATCGGAATATTATTGTTGGTCGAACAACAGGGAGGGATGAACGAGTTCTTCAAAAAATTGGACCAACAATACAATACAGGGGGACTGGATAAACGACAACGTTCGGAAATCAAACGTCAAACCAAGGAATTGATGCAAAACAAATCGATAGGAGTAGTCCGTAGTCCTCTTATCGAGGAGTTGAATACACTCGTTGAGGGGGTGTAAACAAATATACAATCACAAGAAAAACCGAGAAAAATTCGTCAAAAAATGATGATTTTTCTCGGTTTTTGTTGGGGTATTAAATTTTTCGTAAAAAAACGGCATCTAAATTATAATATTTGTAACACCGATCATTCTGGGCTATACAAATAGGTTTAGAAAAAATGTATTCACAATCAAGGACAAAAACTTGATAATCTTTTACACCACCTCGATTTTTAGAATATTTAGTACCAATATCTTTTTGATCTCGATCTTGATCTCGCCAACAATCAACCAACTTTAATAATTGCTTATCGGTAATATCATCCGTGGTTTGATATCTTTCTCTAATACGATAAATACCCCAACAAAATTTTTTAAAGTTCGTGCAGCCAGATGGCCACATATATCTCCCTAATTGTTCAAACTTTAATAGTTCATTAGTGGCATGACGTGTTTTATTTGCAGGAATTCTTGGCAGGAAGTGAGTGACATTCTTTCGTATAGATATGATTCGTTGGCCGAGTTGGGTTCGATCTCGTTCAGTTCTACAACAATATATTCCTAAAGTAACAATCCGATAACATGAATCGGAAACCGGAGGGCTGAAAATTTCTTCCATAACACTTTAATTTTATGGAAGATATAAATAATATTGTTATAATCCAAATTCGCCTTGAGTAGATGTTGTTTCAAAATGGCAAGAAACAAAAAAAACAGCTGATATTCAGCCGTTTTTTTTGTTTCAGATTCTAAAAGTCATTTAGGTCTTATGTTTGCAAACTCCTGTTCTTGTTTTTTATATTGTTTACGGTGTTCCTTGGAATAACGATGCCGTAATACGATTGATGTTATAATCGAGGCCAAGAATACGCCCAAAGATACCCAGATACTCAAACCGGTCGTGCCTTGATAATATTTGCAGATGTTATCAATCAGTTTTATACAAACACTACATGCTATAATCCCAAACGACCACCTGAATATCGGAAGAAGTTCTCCATAAATTCCTTGAACAAACTTGTCTTCTTTGTCGAATGGATGATAGCTATTCGGAAAAATCTTGGGAGTAATTTCTTTCAAGTTGCCGTAATACTTATGTCGGATCGCATAGGTGATGAACTGTTCTTTACGTTGTTGCGTACCTTGATAAAGACATAGACGGTACATGATGACCAGAACGCAAAAGACCGCAGTTGCCGAAAGTAATAAGGCATCCAAAGAAAAATAACCTTCTTTATATAACTCGCCATAGTTTGCTGCAAATTCAATACTGGAATGCAAATAAATATAGCCATATGCCCCGAATACCGCAATCAAAGCTGTTAATAATACAATGATACTGCCGAGGTTCGCATTGTTATTGATTGCATACTGTTCGTGCAATTGTTTCTCCAATTCTTGTTGCATCTCTTCATTGTCAGTTATTTTCATTTCTCTCGTTTTTAATAGATTATCCAAAGGACAATTCTGTCTATTGTTCATAGTGTTATGATTTAAGAGTTTGAAAAACTTTTTTAATCTTTGTAAAGAATCTGTGTCTGATTTGATATATATTTTGAATCTCGATTTACATTAATATATTTTATTTGCCATCCTGTTTTGAGATAAAGTGTTTCTAATGTGTTCATTGCACAAGCAAGTTGCCAGTAATTTGCAACAACTTCTCCTATAAGTGTTTTACTTATATCCAAAGAGATTAGTTGATTTTTCCCACAATCTAATATGCATAATTTTGGATTCTGACTTACATTTAAAGAGGTTAATTGATTATCATAGCATAATAATTTGAACAAATTTTTACACTTACTCACTTCCAACAAGGTCAGTTGATTGCTTGAACACTCCAATGTTGTTAAATTTACACATCCATTCACGTTCAAAAAAGTTAGCTTCTTATAGTTCTTGCCTACATAATTATTATTACACGCTAATGTTATCAAATTTATACATCCACTCACATCCAATGAGGTCATTTTATTGGCTCCACAATACAATTCTTTCAAATTTATACATCCATTCACATCCAACGAAGTCAGCGGATTATTATGGCAATACAATGCTGTCAGATTCGGGCAATAATTGCTAATGCCATTTAAAGAGGTTAGTTGATTTGAAGTACAATTCAATGTTATTAAATTAGGGTTCCCACTCAAATCTAGCGAGGTAAGTGGGTTGTTACTGCAATCCAATGTTGTCAAATTTGTACATCCATTCACGTTCAAAGAGGTTAGGCTACCAGTGCGATTGCCACCAGTATAATTGCAATTCAATGTTGTCAAATTCAGATAATCACTCACATCCAATGAGGTTAGTGGATTGTTGCCACAATCCAGTATCGTTAAATTGGGGCAATTGCTAATACCATCTAAAGATGTCAGTTGATTGTTTCTGCAATTCAGTATCGTTAAATTGGGGCAATTGCTAATGCCATCTAAAGAGGTCAGTTGATTGTCACTGCAATTCAATGTTGCCAAATTTTCACAACCGTTGACATCTAATAGCTGTAGTTTTACACCCCCTCCCGTTACATTTAGGGTCTGTAATCCAGTAAAATATTTAATTCCATCCAAAGATCGTATAGTGTATATTTCCGGATCGATATTCCCATGAAAATTATAAATATATTGCATATAATCACCTAAATCGAGCGTAGTTATATCCTTTATTTCAGCGTATGAAAGTATATTGTTTTTATCTGTATCAAATTTGTACAAACAATACCGTTTGAACCATTCGTCTGCAATACTAACTGATGGTTGAGTATAAACGGAGTTTTCTTCGCCATACCCTATACCCATGCTATTGATGGCGTATGAACGGATATAATATTTCGTATTCTCCTGTAGGCCAGATATATTTGCCGTGAAAGATGTAGTGCATCGAATCTTGTGACCGTCTATTGTGGAGTTTGGAGATGTAGACCAACAGAATCCATATTCTATTATGTCTAAATAACCGGATGATTCGATGCTACTCGATACAGAGACAGATGTATCATTAATTTGCTCAAAAATTGTCGTTTTAAGAATCGGAATATCTCGTTTCCCGGTAGTTAATGTCAGCTCATTACTATATCCGGTTCCAGTTTCATTTGTTGCATAGGAGCGAATATGATATTTTGTATCTTCTTGTAGTCCTGATATAGTTTTTGTAAAGTCCCCCATTCCACGACCAACTTGCAATTGATCATTATCAATAGTTGGATTGGGTGATGTAGACCAGCAAAATCCACGAGCGCTAATATCAAGGTTGCCATTATCTGTTACCGAACTGGATAATTTGACGGAAGCAAATGACAGTTCCGACATTTGAATATCCGAAAGACAAGGTAACCCTCTTTTGAGAGTTGAGAACTTAGCAATTTCTCCATACCCAACCCCTTTTTGATTGATAGCATATGCCCGGACATAATATTGGGTATTGTCGTCCAATGACGAGATCAATGATGAAAATTCCCCGATAATTGGACTTTTTTGAATTTTAAAATCATTGATTGTCGGAACAGAATTCGTACTCCAACAAAATCCTTGTTCTGATATTGTTCCGTTACCATTATCCCGTATTGAACTTTTTACCGTGACACTTGATACTCCTATATTTGATATATTAGTTTGGCTCAATTCCGGGGTTTTTAACTCTACAGTTGTAAAATTAATCTCATCGCCATATGCAGTACCTTTTTCATTAGTAGCATATGCACGAGCATAGTAAATTGTCTTATCGGCCAATTCCGTTATAGAAATAATATATTTGCCAACGCCTGTGCCATTACTGATTTTGTGGTTGTCGATTGTGGGGTTTGAACTTGTGCTCCAAACAATACCTCGTTCTATAATATTTCCACTACCGGCATTTGTAATATTTCCACCTAATTTTGCGCTATTAATTGTGATGTCAGATGCGTGTAAGGTTGTTAGAGTCGGAAGACTAATATCATTAGCCATAAATGATATTTCCTCTCCATAGGATGTGCCAAATTCGTTTGTGGCATAGGCGCGAGCATAATAGGTTTTACCGAATTCTAAATCTGTAAGTTGTGACGTAAATTGCCCTCCTGTTTCCATATCAGAGGTTTTGGGATTGTGGATAGTCGGGGTCGGTTTTGTGTTCCAACATACTCCACATGAAATAATTTTGCTACCTCCGGTATTTGTTATTATGCCACCTGATTTTGCGCTATTAGTTGTGACCTCTGTGATGGGGATTGTTGATAATACAGGGACTCCTTTGGCAGTAGTAAATGTTCGATCTTCGCCGTATCCAATTCCGGTGTCATTGGTTGCGTATGCTCGCACATAATATTTTGTATAAGGTTCTAATTCAGTTAATTTTAAGGCGAATGAATTAGATTTATATTTTTCTGATGTACTCCAATCGTCAATTGTAGGTAATCCTGTTGTATTCCAACAGATGCCTACGGTTGCTATTTCGCTGCCGCCTTTATGGGTAATGGTTCCTCCAGACAGCGCTGTATTACTTGTTATGGTGGAGAGTTCTGCGGTTGACAAAGTAGGGGATATGCCTGGCGTATTGAATGTAACTTGTTGCCCATAGGTTGTTCCCCTGATATTAGTTGCATAGGCCCGGACATAATAGGTATTTCCACCAGATAAATTTATTAATCGCGATGTATAAGTTCCTACTCCTGTCCCATCTGATGTCTTAAAATCATTTATGGTCGGATTTTCTGATGTATTCCAACAAATACCTCGCTCAATTAGAGGAAAGTTCCCGTCATCGGTTATATTCCCGCCAGATGTGGCCGAAGTCAAAGTAATATCCTTAACAATACTTGTAGCAATTTTAATACCCGTATTTGGGGAGGGTGTGCCACCACCTCCATTTCCGTTGTCATCCATGTCGTCTTCATGTCCGGAACAGGATACCATTGCGACTGCAATAATAAGGTTCAGAAAATAAAGTAAAATTTGTCTCATAGCAACTATAATTTTGATTTCAAATTCAAAATTCAGTTACCATTCAATCCCTCAATGGTCGGTTAATCAAAAAAGAAAGTGTGGGATTGTTTGTCTATCTGATCGAAGGTTCTGGAATACCCGTGTACAAATAAACAATACCCCACACTTGTCTGATATGTTGAGATATGAACATACCAATACAAGTGACGAGTGTCATTGTTATCCTTGTACACATGAATTTACCAGATTTATATAGTATAGATTGAAGGAGAAAACAAAAACTAATCAAGTGAAAATAAACAATCTGTATAATAAGTAATTACGCTGTATCTACATCTTCTCTTGTTTTACTTGATTATTGTTGTTTGGTTCTTTTTCGGTACATTTTTGTTTTTTATTTGTTCCTTAATTCGGATTATTCTTTCTACCTTTGTGGCAGGAATAACGAGTAAAGCAAGGAGGAACTATGCCACGAGTAAAGAAGCCCGCAAAAGTCAAAGAACCTATCCGT
>ERZ825525.584-NODE-584-length-45203-cov-7.185656_pt1 | contig 45203 bp, 42 predicted proteins | sample MGYA00519930_ERZ825525 | MGnify/ENA primary metagenome ERZ825525 (study PRJEB31778, sample SAMEA3449203) | human gut metagenome | biome: human gut; feature: human-associated habitat; material: faeces | place: United Kingdom | collected 2010/2012 ... | reverse complement strand
CCTATGACCCTCTGCTTGTAAGGCAGATGCTCTCCCAGCTGAGCTATGCTCCCATAAAGTTATTGTTATTTGTAAAAGCACCTCTTACGAAGTGCTTTTACAAAATTTGGAGGCGACACCCAGATTCGAACTGGGGAATCGGAGTTTTGCAGACTCGTGCCTTACCACTTGGCTATGTCGCCGAAATGCTGTAATCTCAATCAGCGATATTGATTATATCAAATACGGATTGATTTGTCAAGCATTATTTAAAAATTATTCAAAAATTTTTTACGAATTAAAAAAGCGGGTTTATCTGTTTATAAGTTTGCCGATATTTTTAAGTGCGATTGAAATTGTGCCGTCGTTGTTGTTGATAAACTCAATATATCTGTCATCTTCAAAATATTCTACGGGTACGGTTATTTCTATGCCCGTATCGGTTTTTATTTTCTGACTTTTGCTGGCTCTTACGGCAGATGTTTTTTCGATTTTTAAGTCTTTGGGTATTTCTTTTTCTTCGATTTTCTTTTCAAATGCCTCTTGCATAATTGGTGACTCCGAAAAAATATTTTCGGCAAGTTTCTGTGTGGAAATGGTGTCGGATTCCTCGCAGTTTTCGACAATGTAGCTTTTTGCCTTTGAAACGGCGACTGCCGAGTTTACTCCGTATTCTTCGGCAACCTCGTTTGCGGTTTCCCTTACGATTTTTACAGCCTCTTTTGCGGAAACGCCCGATGAACATTCGAGCAGTATTTCCGGAAGTACATATACGCTGTTGCCGTCGATTTGGCGCTTTTTATCAGAAAAATGTATTTCTCCCGTTTTCATATTTATAATCGCATATGAATCTATTTTTTGCGACGGGGCAGGCAGGATAGCGTAATGCTTCATAATTTCGTTATGAATACCGTTTTCATCTGTAATTACCTGATGAGTATAGGCGGATTTGTTGGTTATAAGCAGAATTGCAAAGTAGTCGGAATCGTCATTTATATAATCTGCCGCAACAAAATCTATTGCGTCAAGTTTGTCGGAAAGAGAAATATTCTCATAAAGAACATTGGCAATTTGTGAAGTGAAATCTATAAATTCAAGACCTTTGTTGCCGTATTCCGTCAGCGCCGCCGCAAAACCGCTGTCGGCATTAAAAGTACCGCTTTTTCCCGCAGAATCCTTGTGAAGTTTTTCAAGGTGCTTTTGAAGAAATGTGCTTACCGTATCATCTGTACAGTCAAGTTCGTTTTGAGAAAAAACGCTCATTCCCGAATTGAAGTCAAGTATATGTAAAACAGCTCTTTTAATAATCATATCATTTTCCCTAATCTGTGTAATATTTTGTTAAATAAAAACGAATATCGAATAATCAGGCACAAGCCGCCGACATTCCGTTGAAATTTATTATATTCTCATATTAAATAAAAATCAAGAGATACAGAAAAACCCCCACCGAAAGTCATAAAAACAACTCCTCGGTGCGGGTTTGGTTTGGCGTGCCAAAAGGGATTCGAACCCCGACCTTCTGCTTAGGAGTTCATTCCGAAGCGTTATTTCCAAGATAAACAAACCTCCACTTTTCCCATCCTAATGCGGTTTTCAGCAGGAAACGTGGACGGTAAAGTCCGACAAAGCACCGCTTTTTAAAAAAACAAAAGTTAAGGTTCTCGCAATAGAAGGCGTCAAGCTCATAGTAGAACCCGTAACAGAATGAGAGGTAAATAATGTTAGGACTTATTATTTTAGGAATTATCCTTTTAATCCTGCTTATAGTAATCGTAAGCAATGTAAAAGTAGTACCGCAGGCACACGCATATGTAATTGAAAGACTCGGAACATATCATGTAACATGGTCAACAGGCTTGCATGTAAAAATTCCGTTTATCGACAAGATTTCAAAGAAAGTATCATTAAAAGAGCAGGTAATTGATTTTCCACCGCAGCATTGAGTGAATAAAACGATACCTTCTTGTAAATCTTAAAAGTAAGGAAATATCACAGAATTAGAAATAATCAATAACAATTACTTATTTAATATTTTTAACATCTGAGCCATTGGGCTCTTTTTTATGCCTAAAATTCTTGTAAACTTGTTTTTTCGTGTTACAAGAATGACTGATGAGGACGGTAGAATAGAGAGGGTGAGAGATGTTGAGAATATAGTAAAGATGCATATGAGATTCTTTAAAAATGTTAATTATAAATAAGAGGCAGATTCATTTTTATATTTCTGACTAATCGCCGACTCAAATCACGCCAAATGTGCCATATTAGATTCTTCAAAAGTAGTCAAGTAGTAGTCGGTAAGAGGGCAGACTGCTTTCAAAATCAACCGTATAACGATAATTTTATTATAGCATACAATCGTATGATAACGATAATAATTATAAACTTTTAGGTTTTGCACATGAGTTGCGAACTTTTATTGGACAAGGCAGATAGACACGCATAGGAGAATAATAATCGGTGCTTTTAGATTTCATCATATTCAAAATAAATCTAATGCCGTAAATACCCATTGCATATACTGGTGCGTTTACCGTAGTGAGCGGAGGGTTTGTATATCCCGAAAGCTCCGTGTTATCAAATCCCATAACAGAAATATCCTCAGGAATTTTGTAACCGTTTTCTTGCAGAGCTCTCATTGCACCGATTGCAATAGGATCGCTTGCCGCAAAAATAGCTGTGGGGAGATTTCCTTTGCTGATCATTTCTGACATCATTTTATAACCGGATGATGTTGAAAATTTGTCCTGCATAATAAACCCATCATATTTAATGTTTAGTTCATCGCAAATGTCTGTGAAAGTGTTGAGTCGTTTATCAGGAAATATCGTTCCGTCCTCAAGCTGTTCAATGCCTCCGATAAAGCCAACTGTTCTATGGCCTAAATCATATAGATATTTAATTGCATCGGACACTGCCTGACGAAAGTCGAGCGATACGGATGTGATTTCAATATTCTCAACGGTCATATCAAGAAAAACAATTTTATTATTCAATGAATGCAGTAATTTTATTTCTTGTTTACTAAACTTCCCGAGGCAGATTATGCCATCAACATCGCAGAGTACATTCTGATAGTCATTGTCTGTTTTAAATGTTCGTACAATACTTATATTATTTTTTGAACAGTAGTCCTCGATACCCTGTCTCATCAAAAAGTAATAATTATCTTCAATTTCCTGTTTGAAAGAGAACCATTGTAGAATTCCAATGCGACATGAAGGTGCTGATGTAACCCTTTTTTTCTTTACATAATTAAGTTCTTTAGCTGCTGCAAATATTTTTTGCTTCGTTTCAAGCGAGGTGCTGAGGGTAGTGTCGTTATTAAGCACTCTTGAAACAGTAGCAACTGATACATTTGCCTTTTTGGCAACATCTCTGATTGTAGCCAATTGAATCACCTCACTACCATTATAGTGAAATATTACCAAAAAATCAAGTCGTGTTTAGTAAAAAACGGAGAAAGCAAAAATGTTTACCAAAAACTATTGACAGTTTACGAAACAAAACATATAATTTAGTTAACATAAAAACAAAAGAAACATTATTATCAAATAATAGCGAAATCTTTTGTGCAGGTTGTCACGGCGTTTCATTTAAAATTAAAAGGAGGAAAAATTATGAAACAGACATCATCACAACCAAGACTTGATGGCAAAATCCCAGGTAGAATCAAATACACCTTTGCTTTAGGTGCCCTCGGCAAAGATATGATTTATGGTATGATTGCCACATTTTCAATGATTTATTTCACAGACATCATCAAGGTCAACCCGGTATTTATCGGCGTAATGTTCTTTGTTGCAAAGTTATGGGATGCCTTTAATGATTTGTTTATGGGTATGATTGTTGATAACACACGCAGCAGATGGGGTAAATTTATTCCATGGCTTGTAATAGGTACGCTGGTTAATTCAATTATATTTGTTGTTTTATTCACAGACTTCCACCTCAATGGCGTTGGACTTTGCATATTTGCAACAGCAGCTTACATACTCTGGGGTATGACTTACACAATTATGGATATTCCTTATTGGTCAATTATTCCTAACCTCACTTCAAATCCTGAGGAGAGAGAAAAAGTTTCGGTACTTCCGAGAATCTTTGCAAGTATCGGTCAGTCACTTGTTATTGCAGGCTTTGGTGTTCAAATTATTGAGGCTCTCGGCGGCGGCACAACAAATCAGGCAGGTTATCACAGATTTGCAATCATAATTGCAATTGTATTTATTCTTACAATCGGTATTACAGTAATCAATCTTCCGAAAAAGAGAGATGATTCTGTTCCGGAAAAGAAAGTTAAGTTTAAAGATATTTTCTCAATCATCGGCAAGAATGATCAACTTCGTTGGGCGGTAACTCTTATCTTCCTTTACAACATCGGCATTCAGTGCATTATGGGTGTTGCTACATATTATTTCAAATATGTTTGCGGCGACGCAGGAATGATGTCATCATTTATGATCAGCGCATCAATCGCAGAGGTTGTAGGTCTTATCGTATTCCCTAAGGTTACAAAATTTCTTTCAAGAAAAACTTCGTTCCTTCTTGCGTGTCTTTTCCCTGCATTTGGTCTTGTAATGCTTTTGCTCGTAGGTATTTTTGCTCCGCACAATGTTGTGCTCACATCAATCTCAGGTGTTATTGTAAAACTTGGTACAGGTCTTGAACTTGGTTGTGCAACAGTATTCCTTGCAGATGTTGTTGATTACGGTGAATTTAAGCTTGGAACAAGAAATGAAGGCGTTGTATTCTCACTCCAGACGCTTATCGTAAAATTCACAGCAGCTCTTACAGCACTCGGTATTGGCGCAGCACTTGGAAGCACACAGTATATTCCGGGACAGGAACAGTCATTTGCAACAGTAGCATCAATCAGTACACTTATGTGCATTGTTCCTGCGGTTTGTATGCTTATTGCTTATGTTGTTTACAGAAAGAAATATAAACTCAATGACGGTATGATGAAGAAGGTTATAAACACAATCAGTGCAAGAAGAGAAGGCAAGATTGATATGACACAACAGCTTGATGAAAGCGGTAACACAGAGCCTTCTATGTTCCTTCCTACAGTTGCGGAAAAGGCAGGTAAATAAAATGATTGATACTAAAACAGCAATTGAAAAAATTACAAACGGCGAATTTGATAATCTTTTCACTGATATATATATAGATTCATCAATGATTGATTATCAGAAAAAAAGATATGTTCATGCAATTGAGCAGTATGAAACAATTTATTGCCCTGATAAAGTAGCAATATTCAGTGCTCCCGGCAGAAGTGAGGTTTGCGGTAATCATACAGATCACCAGCATGGAATGGTGCTTGCAACATCCATTAATCTTGATACTATTGCTGTGTCGGCCAAGAATAACAATGATGTTGTAAGATTTGTTTCTGACGGTTATGATATGATTACTCTCGATATAAATGACCTCGAAGTTAATGATGATGAGGCAGGCACAACGGTCAGCCTCATCAGAGGTGTTCTTCGTGGACTTAAGGATCATGGATACAAAATTGGTGGATTCAATGCTTATGCAACAAGTGATGTACTTGTTGGTGCAGGACTTTCATCGTCAGCAGCTTTTGAGGTAGTTGTCGGAACTATTATTTCCGGCTTATATAATGATATGAAAATAAATTCAGTTGAGATTGCTCAGATTTCTCAGTATGCTGAAAATGTATTTTTCAAAAAGCCGTGCGGACTTATGGATCAAATGGCTTGTTCAGTCGGAGGAATGGTTAACATTGACTTTAAAGATCCGACAAAGCCAATTGTTAAGAAAGTACCTACCGAATTTGAAAAATATGATTACAGTCTTTGTATTGTTGACACAAAGGGTGATCATGTTGATCTTACAGATGATTATGCTATGATTCCCTCGGAAATGAAAAAGGTTGCAAATTTTCTCGGAGAAGATTATCTGAGAGATTGTGATTCAAACGAATTTTATATTCACCTTGACGAAATTCGTGAGGCTGTTGGCGACAGACCGGTACTTCGTGCAATTCATTTCTTTAATGAGGAGCATAACGTTAAAAATGCCGTTTCGTCACTTGAAAACGGTAAGTTTGTTGAATTCCTTGACGCAATCAGAAAATCCGGTAATTCATCGTTTAAGTATCTTCAGAATGTATATACAACAAGAGATATTCAACATCAGAACATCTCGGTAGCCCTTGCACTCAGCGAAAGCCTTCTTCGCAATTACGGCGTGTGCCGTGTTCACGGCGGTGGATTTGCAGGTACAATTCAGGCGTTTGTCAAAAATGATTTTGTAAGTAATTACAAAGAATTTATAAATAAAATTTTCGGAGAAAACTCATGCCATGTTCTCAAAGTGAGAAAATACGGCGGAATAAAAGTAATGTAATTATGTAGGTTTTGTTTTTATTAAGGAGGACAAAATGAAAATTCTTGTTTTAGGCGGTGCCGGATATATCGGTTCGCATACAGTTTACAGACTTATTGAAAGCGGTAATGAGGTTGTTGTATTCGATAACCTTGAAACAGGTCATATCGAGGCGGTTCATCCCAAAGCAAAATTTTATAAAGGCGATCTCAGAAACAGAAGTGAAATTGACAGCGTTTTTGATAAAGAAAAAGGTATTGACGCTGTAATTCATTTTGCAGCCAATTCACTTGTCGGTGAAAGTATGACCAACCCTCTCAAATATTATGATAATAACCTCAACGGCACAAAGGTTTTGCTTCAGTCAATGGTTGCTCACGGAATTGATAAGATTGTATTTTCATCAACAGCGGCAACATACGGTGAGCCTGAGAGAACTCCTATTCTTGAAACCGATCCGACAAATCCGACAAACTGCTACGGAGAAACAAAAAAATCTATGGAGAGAATGTTCTATTGGGTTGAAAAAGCACATGGTTTAAGATATGTTTCTCTCAGATATTTCAATGCATGCGGAGCACATATCAGCGGAAAAATCGGTGAGGCACATAATCCTGAAACCCACCTTATTCCGATTATTCTTCAAGCGGCACAGGGTACCCGTGACCACATAAGTATTTTTGGTACTGATTATCCCACATCTGACGGAACTTGTATTCGTGATTATATCCATGTCACTGACCTTGCACAGGCTCATATTCTTGCAGTTGAATATCTTATGAAGGGCGGTAAAAGTGATATATTCAATCTTGGCAACGGTGTAGGTTTTTCTGTTCGTGAGGTAATTGAAAAAGCAAAGAAAGTTACACAGAAAGATATTAAGGTTGTTGAAGAAAGCAGAAGAAGCGGCGATCCTGCTGTATTGATTGCATCAAGCGATAAGGCGAAAACTGTACTTGGCTGGAAACCTGAGTATGATGATCTGGGAACAATTATTAAAACAGCGTGGGAATGGCATTCAACACATCCAAACGGCTATAGTAAGTGAGGCGGTATTTATGAAGAACAGCGTTTACGGCTTAATATTAAGACTTGTTTCATACGGAATCAATACAGGGCTTATTAAAAAAGAGGATATAATCTACACGCAAAATAGGCTTTTATCGTTGTTCCATATGGATGAACCCGATGACAGTTGTACTTGCCTTACAGCAGATAACGAGGATACTCTTGAAGAAATTTTGTCGGGACTTCTTGATTATGCATACGAAAAAGGAATCATTCCCGAAAATACAGTAACATATCGCGACTTATTTGATGTGAAACTTATGGCTTCACTTGTTAAGCGACCGTCAGAAGTAATAAGAGAATTTTGGCAGAATTATAGCTTTTCTCCTAAACGTGCAACCGATAGCTACTATAAATTCAGCTGCGATACCGATTATATAAGAAGATATCGTATTAAGAAAGATTTAAAGTGGAAAACATCAACCGAATACGGTGATATTGATATCACTGTAAATCTTTCAAAGCCTGAAAAAGATCCGAAAGCTATTGCAGCGGCAAAACTTCAAAAACAGTCGGGCTATCCGAAATGTTTGCTTTGTAAGGAAAATGAAGGATATGCCGGAAGAGTAAATCATCCTGCAAGAGATAATCACAGAATTATTCCGCTCACCATTGACGGAGATAACTGGTTTATGCAATATTCTCCGTATGTTTATTACAATGAACATTGTATTGTATTTAACGGTGAGCATACACCAATGGTAATCAATGATTCTACATTCAGAAAACTGTTTGATTTTATTTCACAGTTTCCGCATTATATAATCGGTTCGAATGCTGATTTACCGATTGTAGGCGGTTCAATACTTACACATGAACATTTTCAGGGTGGCAGATACAGCTTTGCACTTAATAGAGCAGAGGTTGAAAGAAAGTTTATTGTTAACGGCTTTGATGATGTGGAGTGCGGAATTGTAAAGTGGCCTATGTCAGTTGTAAGATTGACAGGTAAAAACAAGGACAGCATTATTTCATTATCTTCTTATATTCTAAAGAGTTGGAGAGCGTACACGGACGCAGATGTTGGCATTTTTGCCGAAACAGATGGTGAAATTCACAACACTATTACTCCGATTGCTTTTACAAAGGATGGAAAATTTGTTATTGACCTCGTTCTCAGAAATAATATTACAAGTGAAGAGCATCCTCTGGGAGTATTTCATCCTCATGCGAATTTGCATCATATTAAAAAAGAAAATATCGGCCTTATTGAAGTTATGGGACTTGCAGTATTGCCCTCAAGGCTTAAAGATGAAATGGCTATTTTAAAGGATGCTATTCTTAATCACAAGGATGTAAGTGAAATTCCGAAAATCAGCAAACATTCCGAGTGGGTAAATGAATTTGTTTCGCAGTATGATGAAATCAATGAAAATAATATTGATTCAATAATTCAAAATGAGATAGGAAAGGTGTTCCTTAATGTTCTTTTGGATGCAGGTGTATTCAAAAGAACTCCTGAAGGACAAAAGGCGTTTGATAAATTTATAAAGACGCTGTAGTAAAGGAAGTGCTAAAATGTCAAAGGTAAGGGTAGTAAATTTTGAACCTACATCCAAAGGTGAAAACACTCATCTTTATACAATAGAAAATAACAGCGGAGCAAGCGTGACATTATGTGATTTAGGCGCAAGTGTCGTTTCGATAAAAGTTCCCGACAAAAACGGTAGTATTAGAGATGTAGTTCTCGGCTATGAGCACATTGGCGGTTATGAATTTGACGGAACATACTTCGGTGCTACTGTCGGAAGATGTTGCGGAAGAATTGCTTACGGCAAGTTTACTCTTAACGGAGAAGATTATCAGCTCTCTGTAAACAATGGGAGTAACCATCTACACGGTGGATTTAACAGCTTTAGCCGCAAAGTGTGGCTTGCGGTAGTTGATGATAAAGTTCCAAATACAGTTCTATTTATGCTTGATAGTCCCGACGGTGATGAGGGCTATCCCGGAAATATGAAGGTCTTTGTACGCTACACCTTTGATGATGAAAATGCACTTACGATAAAATGGTCGGCAGTTTCTGACAAAGACACAATATGTAATCTGACCAATCATTCATATTTTAATCTTAACGGACATAAAAGCGGTAAAGTTACAGAAAATCACAAGCTGAAAATAAATGCAAATTCCTTCATACCGATAAATTCAAACCTCAATCCCACAGGAGAGATAACTCCCGTTAAGAATACATCGTTTGATTTTACCGAACCCAAGTTAATTGGAAATGGTATTGACAGAAAAAACAAGCAGATTGGTTTTGCAAACGGTATTGATCATATGTTTGTGCTGAATCATTCTGATGAAGAATTTGTGCTTGCAGCTGAAGCTGAGGGTATTGATAGCGGAATTACATTAAAATGCTATACTTCTCAAAAAGGTGTTCATGTATATACAGCAAATTATGTCGATGTTTTGTCCAATATGGGAAAGGATTCAGCAACATACGGAGAAAATCCAGCGTTTTGTCTTGAAACCCAGGGCTTTCCCGATGCTGTAAATCACAAGAGTTTTCCTACGACAATATTAAAAGCGAACGAAAACTATACACAAACTACAAAATTTATTTTTGGTATAAACAAATAAAATGAGCTGATTTCTAACTCCTTTAAAAATAAAATCTCTCTAAAATCAAGGACCACCTATTTTTTTCTTGGATGGTCCTTAATTTTTAATCTATGAGGATGTTTCAAGTTTTACAGTATTACACTGTCTTAAAAATATTCTGTTTTAGCGGTTATGTGCCGAGCTGTGGAATAAAAGCAGTGAGGATCCCATTTTGTTTCTGCTATAAAATACATAGCAAAGTTCTCGTTGCCCTTTTGATAGACAATCGCCCAGTCAGGAGAGTAATTTCCTGCCGGAGTTTCAAGAACAAAACCGCCTTTTTTGAGCTTAGTGTATAGCATTACATTCGGATCATCGTCAAGAGCTTTTGCAAACTTCCATTCACCTTCACTGTCAAACTTATATTTCAAGTTCATAGCTTTTTTATGAGCTGGATTTGGTGTAAACAGATACTTTATCTCGTCCTCATTGACAATCTTATCCACCTCGAAAATGTCCTTTTCAAGAGCACCAATGCCCTCAATTAGTTCGGATGTCAAAAACTCCTTACTCTTGAATTCTTTGAGCAGCTTGTTAATTGTTTTAATCGCTTCTTCAAGATAATCCTGATTGTTAATTTTGTTCCTTGCTTCTGCTGATAAACCTTTTATTATTCTTATGATAGCCAATCTCGGCAACATTGTATTTGCCATTATCACATTTACAAGGTCAAAAGGGCATAGAGGTAGTGTGCGATTGTCGCTCGCCACCCCTAAATGAACAAATTAACAGAGTAACGACCGCCTTGTCCATTAGCAGGATTTTTGGCTCGATTTTTTCCGCCATTATCAGAGAGGGCATTTTCATTAGCAAAACAGCGATTTTTTTGCTAATTTTTATTAGCAAGCTGTCCACCTGAAAGTCGGACGACATTAGTCCTAAATTCCATTAGCAGACGGAGAATTTGCTGATGAAAATTTGTGATTTTTTCGTTTTTGCTGTTTCTTCGTAAAAATGAAAAAACGCCGGAAACCCTTGATTTTACTGGGTTTTCCGGCGGAATTTTTGGCGTCCTCGGCGGGATTCGAACCCACGGCCTTCCGCTTAGGAGGCGGACGCTCTATCCGGCTGAGCTACGAAGACGTGTATTAAATTTACGATTATTCTACCACATTACCATACACTTTCCGATCAAAAGTGTGTGTTGCAACATATTCTTAGGAGGCAGACGCTCTATCCTGCTGAGCTATTGGCACATATCTGTTAATATTCTATTATAAATATTTTGCTTTGTCAAGAAAGTTTAACAATAAAACAGTTGAAGTTTGTCAGCTTTAAAATTAAGTATTGTTTGAAAATCCTTTAAATTATACTGTTAGTGATATATACCAATCACTGTTGATTTTTGTTAGGTATTCATACAAAAAGCTGTAGATTATTGCGAATGTGTTGCTAAACAATATTATATATGATAATATTATACTGTAAAGTAAGGGTATATGATAAATATTTAACTTTCTGTTTTTTAAAATATTTATACAATTATAGAAGGAGTGGTATTTATGAAGTTGACAAAAAAACTTTTATTGCTGCAATTTTCAGTAATGTTAATTTTTATTTTTTCAGCATGTAATTATGAAAGCGGTGTTTTGAAAACATTGCCTAAATATTCCGGTTGTGAGAAATATTCTTACGGAGCAAGAGTACGGAGCAAGAGATTTTGTGGATTATCATAAATATTATTATGTAAATAATAATGATATATCGGAAAGTATAAAATCAAATGACAACTTTCAGAAAGTTACGAATGAAAATACGGACAGCATTAAAAACTGTATAGAATATTTTAGCGGAAGAATAAATAATTCAACCGATGATATGCGTAATAATTATGATTTCTTAGAAAATCAAATTAATGTGGATGATTACTTTTGTTTTATATCAAAGGACAAAAGCAATCCTTTGAATAACTTTAATTTATATTATTTAGATAAGGAAACACAAATTTTATATTATTTTCACAGTGATGTTTAAATAAATATAAATTCTCGGATTATCTTAGATATGAGAAAATTATGAGGAAAGTGTTAAGTTTTTTTATACTAACTTTTATATGCGGAATTTTAATTTTTACGGCAGGCTGTAATTTCGATGATTGATGTGACCGTATATACCTTTGAAAATAAATCTATTTTTAAAATCGCTCATAACAACGATAAATCAGACAGTATGTTACAGGACGAGTTATATATTCCACCGACAGAAGTTGATGATGTAATAAATAACGGCACAAAAATATTGAGCGGCCGTTTTGATTCATTTGCTTATGCCAATAATTTTGCGTATTTGAAAATCGGTAATACTTATTATGTAGTAGATATAGCAAATGAAGTGAAAAACGAATACAGTGACGATGAGTTTTCTGAAATGTATCCCGATTATCAAAATTTTAATTGGTATGATGCATAACAGTTATATATTCTCTTTATTTAAAAATCATAACCGACATTAAACCGATATTGAGTTTTTTATCAATGTCGGTTTATTTTTTGTTCTGTTAATAATTAAAAAAACAATTAGCAAAGTACTGAAAAAGGGACTTTGTTCATTAAAATCAGTTAAATTAGAACAAATGTTCTAAAAACTCTTGATTTTGTGATTTTTTCTCTCTATAATATTATATAGAGAACCAAGCCCCGTTGGTTCTTATTTGATGAATAGTAAGCGGAAAGGATGTTAATATGAACAATTATCTTGAATGGTCAAAAGAATACAGGGCAGAGGCAGACAAAATGCTGTCTGTTGTTGATAAATATAAAAGTATGTTAAAAACTAAAAGTTTATTAAATAAAAAGGAAATCAATGAGAAAATTTGCAGATACAGAGGTTATTACCTTGAGTGCCTTGATATTGCAAATTTGCTTGAGGCAAGATATAAGGGGGTAATGTGATGAGAAGTAAACTTATACATTTTTCCGATTTAAATTCCGATAAGATTTGCTTTGAAAAAAGCCTTATGGACGGCGAAACCAACAGCGAAAACCGTCAGAAAGTTTTAAAAATACTAATGAATGTCATAGAGAATGACCTTACCGACAGACAGCGCCATTGCGTTTTTGAGTATTATTTTAACGGAAAAAAGATGAAAACCATTGCAAGCGAACTTGGTATAACTCCGCCCGTTGTCACAAGACATATTCAAATGGGAGCGGCAAAACTCTATAAAATTGCAAAATATTATATGTGAATATTGAATTTTGGTTGGGTTCTAAATGTTGGGGTAACATTAAATTATGATTTAGCGGAGTGTCGGTCGGGCATTGAAATTTAGCTAAAGCTAAATTATCCTCCTAAAAACAAAAAAAGTTTACTCAATTTTTTCAACAATTGCGGGTTTGGGCAGCGCCCATAATATTTTCCTATATTGCAATTTATCAGGCGCAAACAGCAAGCTGTTTTGCTATTGCTAGATTGCGTAATCGGAAAGTATTTGTGGGCTTTGCCCACACCCACGACCTTTGAAAAGGTCGACCAAACTTTTATAATTGCTTGATAAAGCAATCAGCTAAACTATAATTTGCTTCAACTAAAGAATCTGAATTTTAAAATTCGGCAGATACCATTGCAAAGCCTCTTCGTAGCTGTATCCGTCATTACAAAGATAATTTATTCCGTTAAGGCTTACACCGTAATATTCCCCGTCATCGGCATTTGCATAGCTGTCCCAAGGGGAGGCAACAGCGGTAAGGTACGGATATTCGCTGTTCGTTGAAGTTTTGCCGTTGGTAAAATCGCAAAAAGGTATATAAAACGCTTTGCCGTCTGCGCAGAGCGCTTTTTTATATACGGAAGATACGGCGGATTTGATTTTATTGTAATTTTCTTTAACGGAATTTTCTGCTTTGCTTTCGGGTAAACATATGTCAATATCCGACAAATCGTAACTGTCGGGAGATACAATATAATTCGTATAAAGAATTATTGTCAATGCTTTTAAGGTTTCTTCGCAGTAATTTTCATTGTATTTTGCCGCTACCATACCGCAAAGGTCAGATTCGGTGAGCGGCGATTTTTCTGATTCGGAATTTTCTTTTGCGACAGATTCGGTTGTAGTTTCAACTATGGTTTCGCTTTTTGACGGCTCGTTTGCGGTAACGGGTTCTGTTGCTTTATCCGCAGTCGAATTTGAAGTGACAGCGGTTTGAGGCGACGAGCACTTAGAGATTATTATGGGCAAAAAAGCCATTGTAAGCAAAAATATTATTATAAATATAACTTTTGTTCTCATAAATTCCTCTCTTTTCGTATAACTTTGCAAAAGTGAATTTTTACTTTAATAATTCTTGACATAAGCGTATAATTGGCTTAAAATAATATATGTAAAAAATTCGGCTAAAATAACCGTTATATTGTTTGAAGAAACGGAGATAAGTATGAAGATTAAATTATCATGGATTCCATTTATCCCTGCCGCTCTTGCCATGGTTGCGCTTAGACTTTTAAGTGTATTCGGTAATGACGATACAGGAACGATGAGCGGAATGAACGCATTGTTGTTTTCTTATTTAGCAGTTGGCGTTGCACTTGTTCTTTTTGTGCTGTGCATATTTTTTAATATTTTGGACAAAAAAACCGCACCGGTTTATGAGTCAAAACGAAATGTGCCCGCGGGTGTTTTTGCGGTGCTTTCCGCCGCATTTGCGCTTGCATATTCCGTAATGACCATTTTGACAAGAAAAGACAGCGAGTATTTGCTGATGTCCATTATTTGCGCATTCCTTGCAATGCTTGCCGCTATCGGACTTGTTTTTATGGCAAGAACTCATTTTACGGGTTTTGCTCCGGTGTCTAATATTGCTTTTCTGTATATTTTCCCGACACTCTGGGCAGTTTCGGAATTGATTTCGTGCTTTCTTGAGGCAACAAAACTTTCAGTATCGGCATCAGATATGTCGCTTTTGTTCTGCTTTATTTTCCTTACCTTAAGCTTGTTCCCACAGGCAATGGTAATTTCCAAAATTCCCGGAAGAAACCCTGTTAAAGCAACATTTATCTATGGCTTGCCGTCAGTCGCTTTCGGACTTTCGTACGGTGCGTTCCTTACAGCACGAGTTATTTTTGACAGTGCAGACGGTATGGCTCTTATTGCAGGCGTAATGTTTATTTCTTTCGCTTTGTATCAGCTTTTCTATATTATTGAGCTTACAAGAGGCGCACTTAAGAAAGATGATGTGCAGATTGTAGATGCTTTTACAGATGATGACGATACAGCCGATAACAGCGGCAAGAGCGATGAACTTGTTTTCTCGGATGAAGAGAAAAAAGACGAGGATTATGCTCAAAACGCTACTGCAGATACCGATGATTTTATTATGGGTTATGAGGCTGACGACGATGTTCCGAATATTTCCGCTCCTAAAGTTATCGGCGATAAAAATTCGGAAGACGATATTACAGGCGGATTTTTCTTTGGCGTAGGTGCTGATGATGACGATGATGATTCGTCACATAGTATTTTGGAAACAAGACGACAGAAGAAAGAAGAAAAACTTATGGGCGAGATTGACAAGTTGCTTGCAGAGCTTGACGAACAGCAGCAGGAACTTAACGACAAGAAATAAGTTTTGAAAATTAATGCTTGACATTTCAATTCGGCGGTGTTAATATTAAGTAAAATAAAGTACTTCGATAAGGACACGGTTTAAAAACCTACTTTTTCAGAGAGCGAAAATGTTTGCTGTGATTTTTCGCATAAGTAATTTTAAGCTACCACCTTTGAGTCTGCACAGGAAATGGTGCGGCGTATGACTGCGTTAAGGTTGTAAAGAGGGCATAGTTATTATGCCAAAGTTGGGTGGAACCACGAAGTATATTCGTCCCGATATTCCTTTTGGAATATCGGGCTTTTTATTTCTTATGATTAAGGAGAATGAATATGATTAATGTTGAATTAAAGGGCGGTACAGTCAAGGAGTTTGAAAGCGGAGTAACTCCTGCTGAAATTGCAAAATCTATCGGTATGGGACTTTATAAGTCTGTATGCTGTGCAAGAGTTGACGGCAATGTTGTCGACTTGCGTACACCTATTACAAAGGATTGCAGAGTAGATCTTCTTACTTTCGATGAGCCTGACGGTAAAAAAGCGTTCTGGCATACTGCATCACACATTCTTGCGCAGGCTGTCAAGCGCCTCTATCCAAGTGCCAAATGCGCTATCGGTCCTGCCGTTGACAACGGTTTTTACTATGATTTTGAAGTTGAAAAGCCGTTTACATCCGAAGACCTTGAGAAAATCAAGGCAGAGATGAAGAAAATCGTTAAGTCGGGTATTGAGATTGAGCGTTTTGAGCTTGCTCCCGACGAAGCGGTAAAAATGCTTGAAGAGATGAACGAGCCTTACAAGGTTGAACTTGCTAAGGAACATTCCGATAACGGCGAACACATCAGCTTTTATAAGCAGGGCGATTTTACAGACCTTTGCGCAGGTCCTCACCTTATGAGCGTTGCACCTATTAAGGCTGTTGAACTTACAAACTGCACAGGCGCATACTGGAGAGGCGACGCTAACAACCATCAGCTTTGCAGAGTTTACGGTGTAGCGTTCCCTAAAGCATCTATGCTTGAGGAACACCTCACAATGCTTGCAGAGGCAAGAAGCCGTGACCATAACAAACTCGGCAGAGAGCTTGAGCTTTTCACAACATCAGATGTAATCGGTCAGGGTCTTCCTATCCTTCTTCCAAAGGGCGCAAGAATCGTTCAGCTTTTACAGAGATTTGTAGAAGACGAGGAACAGCGTCGTGGCTGGTTACTTACAAAAACACCTTTTATGGCTAAGAGCGACCTTTACAAAATCAGCGGTCACTGGGACCACTATATGGACGGTATGTTTGTACTCGGTGATCCTGAAAAAGATGATGAAGTATTTGCACTTCGTCCTATGACTTGCCCGTTCCAGTATCAGGCTTATCTTAATCGTCAGCGTTCATACAGAGATCTTCCTCTCCGTTACAATGAAACTTCAACACTTTTCAGAAATGAAGCAAGCGGCGAGATGCACGGACTTATCAGAGTTCGTCAGTTCACAATTTCCGAAGGTCATCTTATGTGCTTGCCTGAACAGCTTGAGGACGAGTTCAGAAACTGTCTTGAGCTTGCTATTTATATGCTTAAAACACTCGGTCTTTATGAAGATGTATCTTACAGATTCTCACAGTGGGATCCTAAGGACAGAGATAAGTATATCGGTACTGCCGAGCAGTGGGACGAAGCACAGGGCATTATGCAGAAAATCCTTGACCACCTTGAAATTCCTTATGCTATCGGCGTAGGTGAGGCTGCTTTCTATGGTCCTAAACTTGATATTCAGATTAAGAATGTTTACGGCAAGGAAGATACACTTATTACAATTCAGATTGACCAGATGCTTGCAGAAAAATTCGGTATGGAGTATGTAGATAAGGACGGCTCAAAGAAAAACCCTTATATTATTCACAGAACTTCAATCGGTTGTTACGAGAGAACGCTTGCACTTCTTATTGAGAAATATGCCGGTGCATTCCCGATGTGGCTTGCTCCTGTTCAGGTTAAACTCCTTCCTGTTGCAGACAGACACCTTGACTATGTTTACGAAATCAAAAAGGCTCTTGACGCTTGCGGTATGCGTGTTGAGGTTGACTCAAGAAGTGAGAAAATCGGATATAAGATTCGTGAGGCACAGCTTGAGAAAGTTCCTTATATGTTCATTATCGGCGACAAGGATGTAGAGGCTAATACTGTTTCTGTTCGTCACAGAAAAGAGGGCGACCTCGGCACAATGAAACTTGAGGACTTTATTGCAATGGCACAGAAAGAAATTTCTACAAAGGAAATTAAATAACTTGTAATAAGAATTATTTGATTTGTAAATATTATTTAAAAACTACAAAAGTAAGGAAAATAAAAAATATTGCGAAATTTTGAAAAAAGTTTTGAAAAACACTTGCATTTTGCTTATTTTTGTTGTATAATCTATCTGTTATTATGCAGAGTCAGGCAGGTGAGGAAAATGAAAGAGAACATCCATCCAGATTATCAGCAGACAACAATTACATGTGCTTGCGGTAATGTTATTGAAACAGGTTCAACAAAGAAGGACATTCGTGTTGAAGTTTGTTCAAAATGCCACCCATTCTTCACAGGAAAGCAGAAATTGGTTGATACCGGCGGACGCGTTGACAGATTCAAGAAGCGTTTCGGTATGAGCAAATAATTTTTTATATCGTAATTGTTGAGGCGGCACTTAGTGCCGCCTTTTTGACTGTTATCCCAAAAAGACGGTTATTTTTCAATAGTTGGGGTGAATTGTGGTTTAGCAAATTGATTTGCCAATCAATTATAAAAGTTTGATCAACCTTTTCAAAGGTTGTGGGTGTGGGCAAAGCCCACAAATACTTTCCGCTTATGTAATCTGACGATAGCCAAACAGCCTGCTGTTTGGTAACTTAAACAAAAGAGTTTTCAAAACCATAACCCTTTAGTTCGTTTTACAGAATATTGGTTTCATCAATTTTTGCGTTCACATCATCAAGTTTATTTCCAAGCATAACAGACATAAAGAATATATTTGATGTCGTTCAACACCTCTAATTCTTCGTCGGACATAAAAATCTCCCGAAATCAGTCAACCTTGAAAGTACCTGCCTCAATCTCATCAATCATAGCAAGACGCTTTAAGTGTCTGTCGCCCTCTTCGGGAGTATTGAGGAAAATTTCTGTAAACTTAACAGCATCTTCTTCGCTTGTAACTCTGCCGCCCATACAAAGAATATTTGCGTGGTTGTGTCTGCGTGTCATTTCAGCGCAAAACTCATTGCTTACAACTGCCGCACGAATACCCTTAACTTTGTTTGCTGCCATTGAAATACCGATACCTGTACCGCAGCAAAGGATACCAAGCTCACATTCGCCGCTTGCTACTGCTTTTGCAACTTTATAGCCGTAAACAGGATAATCAACGCTGTCTGTGCTGTAAGTACCAAAATCTTTATATTCAATACCCTTTTCGTCAAGATATTTTTTAATTGCGCAGATAAGGTTATATCCGCCGTGGTCACATCCGAGTGCTAACATTTCTTTTCCTCCATTTTCTTTTTAAGTTCTCTTTCAGCCTGCGGCAGTCTTAAATACATCGGCATAAGTTCCGCAGCCGAAAGCACTTCTCCGTCATTAAATTTTTGTACAGCTATTTCTGCTGTTGATGACGCTCTTTGAAATCTTATACTGATTGGTGCGAGTTCAACATTTGGTAATAATTCTTTCATAGCATTATAGCAAAGCTCCGCACCGTCACCCACAAGTATAATTCTTTCGTCATAACTCTTAAGTTCTTCTGAAAGCTCGGCAACAGACAAAGCTCTGTCTTTGCAAAGTCTTTCAGGCTTTATGCCGTCACATTTGAAAAGCGCATTATAAACCTGCGAACAGCGAGCGTCCATAACAGAACAGATTATCCCCTTTGCAGATTGCAAATTATACGCAAGGCTTTCAAGCGTCGATACCTCTATGCAAGGCAAATCATCGGCAAAAGCAAGTCCTTTAGCCGCTGCAACACCGATTCTTACACCCGTAAACGAACCCGGACCGCAGTTTACCGCAACGGCGGTAATATCTGTTGTCGTTAGGTTTGTGTTTGCAAGCAGACTTTCAACCATAGGCATAAGTGTTCTGCTGTGAGTAAGTTTTGTATTTATAAAGAACTCACCTATTATTTTGTTTTCGTCACAAATTGCGGTTGACGCAGCTGTGGCGCTTGTATCTATTGCAAGAATTTTCATTGCGGATCAACACCTTCAATTTCAAAAATTCTGTCATCATCATTTTCGCCCTTACTGATTCTGATTTTAATACAATCGGCAGGCAAAGCCTCTTCAATATTCTCACTCCACTCGATAATGATTATACCGTTATCAATATAATCAAAAAATCCTGTGGAATACAAATCATCCCATGTATTTACACGGTACATATCAAAATGAAAAATATTATACTTACCCGAATATTCATTGACAAGAGCGAATGTAGGGCTTGAAACATTTTCTCCTGCACCGAGCGCACCGGCAAGTCCTCTTGTAAAGGCAGTCTTGCCCATACCAAGACCGCCAAAAAGAGCGATTACTTCCGTGCCGCACAACTTTTCGGCAATTTTTGCGCCGAGTGCCTCTGTTTCACGGGCATTATGAGTATTTACAGTAATCATCAGAATAAACCGTTAATTTTTCCTTCCTCGGTAACATCAATTTTCTCTGCCGACGGAACTTTCGGAAGACCCGGCATTGTCATAATATCACCTGTATATACAACTACAAATCCTGCACCGTTTGAAAGTGTAAGATTCTTTACTGTGATTTCAAAATTCTTTGGAGCACCGAGAAGTGTTGGGTCATCAGAAAGCGAATATTGTGTTTTTGCAATACAAACAGGAAGTTTTTCACCGCCGAGAGCCTGAATCTGCTTCAATGCCTTTTCGGCAGCCTTTGTATAGTTTACTCTTGAAGCGCCGTAAATTGTTTTTGCAATTTTGTCAACCTTTTCTTTGATTGTAAGGTCATCTGAATAAATAGGAGCAAAATCAGACGGCTTTTCGCAAGCCTCTACTACCTTTTTGGCAAGTTCTGTACCGCCTTCTCCGCCCTTTGAGAATACATTTGAGAGAGCAAAGTCTGCGCCTTTAGATTTACAGTAACTCTCGATAAACTCAAGTTCCTCTGCTGTATCTGTACCGAACTGGTTGATAGCAACTACAACGGGAACATTGTACTTTCTCATGTTATCAATGTGAACGCCAAGGTTTTCAATACCATTTTTAAGAGCCTCAAGATTCTCTGCAGAAACCTCTGCCTTAGGCACACCGCCGTTGTACTTTAACGCACGGCAAGTAGCAACAATAACTACGGCAGAAGGCTTAAAACCTGCATATCTGCACTTGATGTCAAAGAATTTCTCTGCACCGAGATCTGAACCGAAGCCTGCCTCTGTAATACAGTAATCGGCAAGTTTTAACGCAAGCTTTGTAGCACGAATGCTGTTACAGCCGTGAGCAATATTGGCAAAAGGACCGCCGTGCATAATAGCAGGGGTACCCTCGAGTGTCTGAACAAGGTTAGGTTTGATAGCGTCTTTAAGGAGAGCCGTCATAGCGCCGTCAGCCTTAATGTCCTTTGCAAAAACAGGCTCGCCTGCATATGTATAAGCAATAAGAATATCACCAAGTCTTTTCTTTAAATCAGAAATATCGTCAGCAAGGCAAAGGATAGCCATAACTTCAGATGCAACAGTAATTATAAAGTGGTCCTCACGAGGAATACCGTTCACTCTGCCGCCAAGACCGACAACAATATTTCTCAAAGCTCTGTCGTTCATATCAAGACATCTCTTAATAAGGATCTGGCGAGGATCAATCCCGAGAACATTACCCTGCTGAATATGATTGTCAAGCATTGCACAGCAAAGATTGTTTGCAGAAGTAATAGCGTGCATATCGCCTGTAAAGTGAAGATTAATATCTTCCATAGGAAGTACCTGAGAATAACCGCCGCCTGCAGCACCGCCCTTAATACCAAATACAGGGCCGAGTGAAGGCTCTCTTAGAGCGATTACAGCCTTTTTACCAATCTTAGCCATAGCCTGACCAAGACCTGCAGAAGTAGTTGTTTTGCCCTCACCTGCGGGGGTTGGATTGATAGCTGTAACAAGAATAAGTTTTCCGTCCGGCTCATTTTCCAAACGATTGGCAAGTTCGTCTGAAAGTTTAGCCTTATACTTGCCGTAAAACTCCAGCTCATCCTCTTTAATTCCGATCTGTGCGGCAACCTCTTTAATCGGGAGTAAGGTCGCAGCCTGAGCGATTTCAATATCACTTAACATATTGAAAATACCTCCGTTCAATTATATTTCTTTAATTATAACAAAACTTTCCCCCTCTATTATTCCAATAAGAAAATATATTTCACAATAGAATATAAAATACTCGGGTTTAATTGCTGCAGATTAGGTAATGTTACTTTGATGGATTCAGTTACAACGGATACTGTTGCGTTTAAAATCCGGCTTAGATAGATTTATAGTTGGTCATATTTGAGCGATTAAGGAGGACAAAATAAATTTAAAATCCAATATGGATAGATTTATAGTCTTCAAAGATTGAACAGCTTACACCTACAAGAAGTATTTAAAATCCAATATGGATAGATTTATAGAGTAACATTTTCCTTTAGCGTAACGGTTTTTTTAGCATTTAAAATCCAATATGGATAGATTTATAGAGCAGACAATAAGCCGTGAGCATTTCGTACAGTCTTTTTTAAAATCCAATATGGATAGATTTATAGTTCCATTACTCAACCACCATCCCGCAAAGTTCCATTTTTTAAAATCCAATATGGATAGATTTATAGATGTTGTTGAAATTAAAGAGGGTGAGCTTGTTAGTTTTTAAAATCCAATATGGATAGATTTATAGGTAGATAACGGTAGAGAATTCTTGACATTTGATGTATTTAAAATCCAATATGGATAGATTTATAGGCATTTGCAATAACCGTTGCAGAACTTTCATCAAAAATTTAAAATCCAATATGGATAGATTTATAGAATACAGAACAACCAATAATGACACCCGAAATAGTGATTTAAAATCCAATATGGATAGATTTATAGGCTTTTGCGTGTAGTCGGTGTAGAACTTAATCTCTATTTAAAATCCAATATGGATAGATTTATAGGAGTTGCTACTAATTGGGAAAAACTCAATCAGCTCTTTAAAATCCAATATGGATAGATTTATAGGACGGGCTTAAGTCTATTAAATCGTCAACATCCAACTTTAAAATCCAATATGGATAGATTTATAGCCAATTGTTCAACTCGAACTCTGGAAGTGGAAGGTCCTTTAAAATCCAATATGGATAGATTTATAGTATCCAACATTTCAAATGTATTTATCTTATGATGATCTTTAAAATCCAATATGGATAGATTTATAGGGACCTGTTTATATGCGAACCGCACTCGAATCCTTTCTTTAAAATCCAATATGGATAGATTTATAGAGGTACGGTATATATTATCGTACCTTTTATTTTTTACTTTAAAATCCAATATGGATAGATTTATAGGTTGTATTAATTGTTTTTATTATTTGCTCTTTTGTCTTTAAAATCCAATATGGATAGATTTATAGTGAACTGATTGACATCCTTCTTCCTGTTGTAGTTGACTTTAAAATCCAATATGGATAGATTTATAGAAACAGAGTGTGAATTTATGTGTTTAAATGTTGAAACTTTAAAATCCAATATGGATAGATTTATAGTATCACAAATGCTCCAAGAGTTGCTCTGAACTATTACTTTAAAATCCAATATGGATAGATTTATAGTTATATTTGTTTGTTCCAAAAACTGTGACAATTAACTTTAAAATCCAATATGGATAGATTTATAGTGAAAAAGCGAAGTGTATTGATATTTCCGAATGGAACTTTAAAATCCAATATGGATAGATTTATAGAACAAGTTCAAAAGTTTTTTTGACTGAAATTGTTTTCTTTAAAATCCAATATGGATAGATTTATAGTTAGTCAAATACGCTGATACTACATTCAAACGAGAAGCTTTAAAATCCAATATGGATAGATTTATAGCTTTAATGTTTAGTATGTTTTGAAAAACCGAAGTGTTCTTTAAAATCCAATATGGATAGATTTATAGGTTGTCTTGCTGTTGAAAAATTTTGCTTTTACTGTCTTTAAAATCCAATATGGATAGATTTATAGTCAGAACCTGCGTTCTTTATTTCCTCTGCTTTTTCCTTTAAAATCCAATATGGATAGATTTATAGATATAACTTTATTTTGAATGTGAGCGGGGGCGGAACCTTTAAAATCCAATATGGATAGATTTATAGTTAATGTTTAATATGTTTTGAAAAACTGAATTGTTCTTTAAAATCCAATATGGATAGATTTATAGGTTTTTACTATGAGAACGGTTGTTCGATAATTCCAACTTTAAAATCCAATATGGATAGATTTATAGAAAAAGAATTTTGCAAAACGGATTTTATATTTAAAGCTTTAAAATCCAATATGGATAGATTTATAGGTAAAAACTGCAAGCGGCTCGGATATTGAAAAAACCTTTAAAATCCAATATGGATAGATTTATAGCAGAACTCACAAAGAACAGCGAAAACGGCTTTTGTATCTTTAAAATCCAATATGGATAGATTTATAGGATACAACAGCTATTTTGAACGATTTTTCAGCAAACTTTAAAATCCAATATGGATAGATTTATAGACTATAATCAATTTTTGCTGTATTCTTGGGGTGTTCTTTAAAATCCAATATGGATAGATTTATAGATTTTGTTTTTGACGAACTAGGCAACAATTTTTCGCTCTTTAAAATCCAATATGGATAGATTTATAGCGCAATCGGCGTAAATTCTAATTTCAATATGAAAACTTTAAAATCCAATATGGATAGATTTATAGTGGGTGAAAATCCTATGAACGCGTTAATCGATTTGCTTTAAAATCCAATATGGATAGATTTATAGCGGAAGAGTTTATTTTACTTAATAAAATTTTTCAAGGCTTTAAAATCCAATATGGATAGATTTATAGCGGAAAAATCAATTATTGGTGAAGCCCGTGTTCAGCTTTAAAATCCAATATGGATAGATTTATAGTCTAAATCTTATCTCGCCCTTGCGCGAATTAATGTCTTTAAAATCCAATATGGATAGATTTATAGATAAATGAGTACAGAAATCATTACAGCGTTGATTGCTTTAAAATCCAATATGGATAGATTTATAGATTATAATAATCTTTTGCCGCAGATAACCGAACAGATATTTAAAATCCAATATGGATAGATTTATAGTTTGATATTGAGACAACAAGTTTTTACTATGAAAAATTTAAAATCCAATATGGATAGATTTATAGGCTGCAGAACGCAATAAACAAGATGAAATTTCTCACTTTTAAAATCCAATATGGATAGATTTATAGCGAGATAAGACCAAGACCGACAAAAGCCGCAAGAAGTTTTAAAATCCAATATGGATAGATTTATAGTCAACACTCGTTTCAACCTCAAATTTAATTTTTGTGTTTTTAAAATCCAATATGGATAGATTTATAGTTTTAATGTTGTCATAATTAAATTATCCTTTCTTTTTTTTTAAAATCCAATATGGATAGATTTATAGAAAGTTTGTTGAGCGGTTGCAAATATGTATAACTTTTTTAAAATCCAATATGGATAGATTTATAGTGTTGACGAAGAAAGCGGAAATTATAATCTTATAGCTTTTAAAATCCAATATGGATAGATTTATAGTAAACATCTGTTTAAGTAGTTAATGTCAATGCTTTTTTTTAAAATCCAATATGGATAGATTTATAGGGTTGAACCTAAATCGAACACGCAATCAACATCATTTTTTAAAATCCAATATGGATAGATTTATAGCAAACTCCGATAACATAACAATTTTTTGGTTTTCTTTTTTAAAATCCAATATGGATAGATTTATAGTTACTTTAACGAAAATGGCGACCTTGTTGTTTGTGTTTTAAAATCCAATATGGATAGATTTATAGCGCCGTCTGCATTCTCTGATTCAAAAATAACGATTTTTTTAAAATCCAATATGGATAGATTTATAGGAGTAAAAATAGAGATATGCAATGCTTATTTTTCACTTTTAAAATCCAATATGGATAGATTTATAGAATCCTCTTGAACAATTAGAATTTTAAAAATTCTATTTTAAAATCCAATATGGATAGATTTATAGTTATCACAGATGTGGCAGATGACGAAAGCGTATTACTTTTAAAATCCAATATGGATAGATTTATAGGAACCGTTTGAGATTTTAGCGAACAGCGATAAAAATTTTTAAAATCCAATATGGATAGATTTATAGTGTAACAAATCCCTGCAATGACGAAATTTTATACGGTTTTAAAATCCAATATGGATAGATTTATAGATTATTTTATAAATCTAAATTCCTGTGATAACAAAATTTTTAAAATCCAATATGGATAGATTTATAGAAAGGACGGACGATATTTCAGCACAGGTGTACCACCTTTTAAAATCCAATATGGATAGACTTATAGTAAACGATAAATCTCGATTCAGATACTATGTGTCATTTTAAAATCCAATATGGATAGATTTATAGAAAAACTTATCATTGAAAAGCTCGATAATATTGCGATTTTAAAATCCAATATGGATAGATTTATAGAGCGGTGACTTTTCGGCTTACTCATCACAGAGTGAGGTTTTAAAATCCAATATGGATAGATTTATAGTTGATATCGTCCTTGATGTCGTATCCGTCAACCCATTTTAAAATCCAATATGGATAGATTTATAGTTATCGTGATTTTGATAACCTATCGTGCAATGCGTTTTTAAAATCCAATATGGATAGATTTATAGCCTGCGAGTGTTGCTTCATCTACTTCGCTTGCTCCATTTTAAAATCCAATATGGATAGATTTATAGACAAAGCCGATTTTGGCAAAAGATATGTATATAGACTTTAAAATCCAATATGGATAGATTTATAGCGATAAAACGAAACAACCGACAATAACACCCGAAAATTTAAAATCCAATATGGATAGATTTATAGTAATACCTCTATCTGTTGTTTCTGTGATTTCAAGTAAATTTAAAATCCAATATGGATAGATTTATAGTTTACTGTGATTCCATCGACAAGCTTGTCTGGAACATTTAAAATCCAATATGGATAGATTTATAGTTGTCTTTGCAGAATTTTGCTAATATTACAAACAGATTTAAAATCCAATATGGATAGATTTATAGCGTTGCAGAAGCACCCGCACCCGTGAGCTTGTAAAGATTTAAAATCCAATATGGATAGATTTATAGTTACAGGCTTGTCTTTACCGAGCAGACAGCCAATCCATTTAAAATCCAATATGGATAGATTTATAGGCGGCTATGACAGTACAGGGACTTCTCACAGATGTATTTAAAATCCAATATGGATAGATTTATAGTCACATACGAGTTCGATAGAGAGTTCTCACCGTTTGATTTAAAATCCAATATGGATAGATTTATAGGGCTTGTCTTTACCGCCGTATATTTAGGTATATAATTTAAAATCCAATATGGATAGATTTATAGAGGAACTTGAACAAAATCAAGAACAGCAAAAAGACATTTAAAATCCAATATGGATAGATTTATAGGGTGTGTGATAAAGCAATCAGAGAACATTACAAAAGATTTAAAATCCAATATGGATAGATTTATAGCTTTTGCGCTCTCCCAAACATTCAACGCAAATGTTATTTAAAATCCAATATGGATAGATTTATAGAATTTGTGCGAGAATTTTTTTTAATTTTTTCGGAAATTTAAAATCCAATATGGATAGATTTATAGGATTTTCTTTTACTCCGTTATCTTTCTGCCATTGTTATTTAAAATCCAATATGGATAGATTTATAGACACCATTTTACCATATACATTTTATCATCTCCTTTATTTAAAATCCAATATGGATAGATTTATAGTATCCATTTTTAGCCTCCTTGTTTGAAATTTTTTTATATTTAAAATCCAATATGGATAGATTTATAGCGGAAAGTGTTTCTAGTAATTCGACAGTGGACCCCATTTAAAATCCAATATGGATAGATTTATAGGCGCAGTAATATGAATATTTTTGGAGAGATTTGGAATATTTAAAATCCAATATGGATAGATTTATAGTAGATTGTATAAACATTTGTTTATGTTCACAGCGATTTAAAATCCAATATGGATAGATTTATAGGCCACCTTTCAAAAGCGTTTTTGAATAATCAAAGTCATTTAAAATCCAATATGGATAGATTTATAGCGTATGGTGTTATAATATGTTGTGTAAACACCATTATTTAAAATCCAATATGGATAGATTTATAGTGCAACGAGATTAGCAAAAACATTGTAAACATCCCAATTTAAAATCCAATATGGATAGATTTATAGGTGTTCAGCACGATGGTTTAATAATGCTTGAAATGTCATTTAAAATCCAATATGGATAGATTTATAGTGCGCCTCGTGATTGTTTAGTGCTTATTGATGAAATATTTAAAATCCAATATGGATAGATTTATAGGTGAAGACAAGAAATCATTTTCTTTAATTTCTGATATTTAAAATCCAATATGGATAGATTTATAGGTCTTGGAAAACGGAAGATGAAGTAATAGATTTTCTATTTAAAATCCAATATGGATAGATTTATAGAGGAATTTGCTTGTGACTTTGAAACAACAGTTTATAATTTAAAATCCAATATGGATAGATTTATAGACAAGAGTAGATGTATTGTGCCTTGATATTGTGAAATTTAAAATCCAATATGGATAGATTTATAGCGAAAGACAAAATCTAACGAATAAAGCAAATAAAAATTTAAAATCCAATATGGATAGATTTATAGCCACCTATTAAAAAAATACCGCCTACTAATAAAGTATTTAAAATCCAATATGGATAGATTTATAGAGTTGCACCGCCATTATGGGACTGCCCTCTTTCCATATTTAAAATCCAATATGGATAGATTTATAGGCCTTGAGCAATGCTCTATCGTCCTTATATGTGCGATTTAAAATCCAATATGGATAGATTTATAGTATAAAGGCGGTTGGTGTTATGTTGTAAAAGGTAATTTAAAATCCAATATGGATAGATTTATAGGTAATTTCATAAACGCCATACTTATTTATTAAAATTATTTAAAATCCAATATGGATAGATTTATAGATTTTTAAGTCTGTGAACTACATTTACAAGAAATTTATTTAAAATCCAATATGGATAGATTTATAGAGTAAAATCCGTTGCCATACTGCTCACTATCATAAATTTAAAATCCAATATGGATAGATTTATAGTCGATAACTTCCTTGATATCTGAACGACACTCGTTGATTTAAAATCCAATATGGATAGATTTATAGTATGTTCGCTTTGCGTCTGCAGCTGAAAATTTGTTTGATTTAAAATCCAATATGGATAGATTTATAGAAGAAAGATCACCTGAGCTATATGCAAGTGCTTCATATTTAAAATCCAATATGGATAGATTTATAGTGCTTTCAATTATGGGAATAGTTGTTATTAATATTTATTTAAAATCCAATATGGATAGATTTATAGTATGGGAGCAATTACCCTTGCAATGCTCGAAAAGAATTTAAAATCCAATATGGATAGATTTATAGTGGTTGAGGAAAGCACAAAAATTTCATTAAGCTGATTTAAAATCCAATATGGATAGATTTATAGTTATGGATATTGAAGTGCTTGCAAGTGCCTTTAATAATTTAAAATCCAATATGGATAGATTTATAGGATGAAGAGCATTATGCAGAGCTTGAAAGGCTTGCATTTAAAATCCAATATGGATAGATTTATAGAGGCTCGGCGACCGCTTATGCGGAATTATAAAAAATTTAAAATCCAATATGGATAGATTTATAGACTTAAAGATACAAATACAAAGCAGGAATTTAATATTGATTTAAAATCCAATATGGATAGATTTATAGTTACTCCGCAACAGGCAATTGCTGATGCAATTAAACATTTAAAATCCAATATGGATAGATTTATAGTGTTGCTTTGCCTTTGTTGTGACTTAATAATAACATATTTAAAATCCAATATGGATAGATTTATAGCGTGATATTCTCATACATAATATTGACCTCCAAGCATTTAAAATCCAATATGGATAGATTTATAGTCCCTACTTTTTACTACCGCATTAAAACTTTTCTTATTTAAAATCCAATATGGATAGATTTATAGAAATTGCGCTTAACACAAGTGTTAAGCCAAGAAAAAATTTAAAATCCAATATGGATAGATTTATAGAAAAAGTAGATAAAAGCTATGAATTGCAAGAGCTAATTTAAAATCCAATATGGATAGATTTATAGCGGTTGGCGGTGGGTTTATATATATCATTTAAAGAAATTTAAAATCCAATATGGATAGATTTATAGAGGAAAGCACAAAGGATTATAAGTAATCGCTCTGTATTTAAAATCCAATATGGATAGATTTATAGTTTGTGATATAATATAATCACAATAAAGATAGAGAAAATTTAAAATCCAATATGGATAGATTTATAGTGCACGCAGTTGTGCATCTGTACTTTTTTTAATTTTATTTAAAATCCAATATGGATAGATTTATAGCTTGTATAATATATATAAAAACAATATAAATATTTGATTTAAAATCCAATATGGATAGATTTATAGAGATAGAGAACAAAGATAGAGAACAGGATCACACAAATTTAAAATCCAATATGGATAGATTTATAGCGCAAACCAAAAACCGGTAGGAGTTGCATATATTAGATTTAAAATCCAATATGGATAGATTTATAGTAATCACAACAAAGATAGAGAACAAAGATAGAGAACATTTAAAATCCAATATGGATAGATTTATAGTTACTTGACTGTTTGAACCTATACAGAGCGTTTAAGATTTAAAATCCAATATGGATAGATTTATAGTCTTTTCTGTCCTCTTTTTGTCCACCAAAATTGAGTATTTAAAATCCAATATGGATAGATTTATAGACTTGTAGTCCAACACATCGGATATGCTCATATCAATATTTAAAATCCAATATGGATAGATTTATAGTAAACATCTGTTTAAGTAGTTAGCATCAATGCTTTTATTTAAAATCCAATATGGATAGATTTATAGAAAAGAATTTTGCAAAACGGATTTTATATTTGAGCATTTAAAATCCAATATGGATAGATTTATAGAGTTGAAGAATTACCGCCCACATTTTGAAATATTGTATTTAAAATCCAATATGGATAGATTTATAGAGTAGTTGCGGAGGACTTATCAAATATTGTTGACATATTTAAAATCCAATATGGATAGATTTATAGTTTAACACTTTAATACACTAAAATATACTGCATAGGTATTTAAAATCCAATATGGATAGATTTATAGTTTAGCATTATGCAAGGCTCAGATAAAGAAATTAAATTTAAAATCCAATATGGATAGATTTATAGAGTCTTATCTTTTTTTCATAGTTTGTTACAGTAGTAATTTAAAATCCAATATGGATAGATTTATAGAACCGGTAGGAGTTGCATATATTAGTGGTACTTTTATTTAAAATCCAATATGGATAGATTTATAGGATAGAATTGATAATTTTGTGGATTTATTCGGAGGGATTTAAAATCCAATATGGATAGATTTATAGCATTATCAGTATCTGTAGCCTCAATACCTTTTATAAATTTAAAATCCAATATGGATAGATTTATAGATACGGCTCGTTTTGAAAAGGCTTTAATACCTCTGTTATTTAAAATCCAATATGGATAGATTTATAGGAATATGAAATGAGAAATCACGAATACGCCATTAATATTTAAAATCCAATATGGATAGATTTATAGTTGCTTGACTGTTTAAGCCGATACAGAGCGTTTAAAATTTAAAATCCAATATGGATAGATTTATAGAAAGGAGGAATATATAATGAAATATAAAGAAATTGATTTAAAATCCAATATGGATAGATTTATAGAGGCTCAAGACTGTTGCAAGTTCATTCAGTTTTCAATTTAAAATCCAATATGGATAGATTTATAGCCCACTTTTTCAAATGTCCGCTTTTTGTGCTTTTAATTTAAAATCCAATATGGATAGATTTATAGCAGTTCCGGACTTACAACTCTTGTTCCTATCGGTATATTTAAAATCCAATATGGATAGATTTATAGGATTCGAATAAATCTAGATGGAATTTAGCTAAACATATTTAAAATCCAATATGGATAGATTTATAGAAAAACCGGTAGGAGTTGCATATATTAGTAGTATTTTATTTAAAATCCAATATGGATAGATTTATAGTCGCCTAAAAAGTTAAAATAATTAAAATCAAAAATAAATTTAAAATCCAATATGGATAGATTTATAGCTTTGAATTGCTCATCAGAGAACGCAAAGAAAATCGGATTTAAAATCCAATATGGATAGATTTATAGAGTTACTCCTTTTCCGATTGACCAAAAGGGTTGTGAATTTAAAATCCAATATGGATAGATTTATAGATAATTCTGAATAACACCAAGAAAAAGAGCATTTAAATTTAAAATCCAATATGGATAGATTTATAGAAAGACAAGACACAAAAAGAAATTGCTGAATACTTATTTAAAATCCAATATGGATAGATTTATAGAATTAATACGACAAATATCCTTGTGTCAAACGCAAATTTAAAATCCAATATGGATAGATTTATAGAAAACACCTGACAAACGCACACATACTATTTATTGATTTAAAATCCAATATGGATAGATTTATAGAAATCCGCCACCACTTTCTCCCCCACTCCCGGTACTATTTAAAATCCAATATGGATAGATTTATAGATAATGCTAAAATTGATTTGAAAACTTTTTGTGATTATTTAAAATCCAATATGGATAGATTTATAGTGTTTGGTTTTACTTTGACTTTGAGCGGTGTTTTGTTATTTAAAATCCAATATGGATAGATTTATAGCCGTGGGATAAAAGGATAAGTAATCATCGGCATTTTTCTGTGCTGTTTTGTCGATATACCAAATATTTATCAAATATTACTGTCATTTCAATATATCAAAAGCAACTATACCGATGATTACTTGATTGTTAGGTTCTGTCAACCTGCCGGGGGTTTTGTGCTATGTCAGGTCGACAATAAAAGCGTTACAAAAAATTTGATGTTTTATCATCCGTTTTTCCAAGAAAATCTTTATTCATCCACCGTTCTTCACGGGTATGAAACATTATTACCGAATCCTTGTCTTTTCTGATATAAACATCAAGTTCTTTTTGCAAAGCAAGTGAGTTTGCTTTACTTAAGTTTCCTTCAAAAACAGAGTTTTGAATATGTACAAGATATTTTTTGCAAATCTTAAATACCTTTGGAAGTATTTTTCTGCCCTTTTCATCGCATATTATATCATATACAAGAATTACATACAATATTTACCACCACATTTCAAAGCCTTTATATTCTTTTTCTCCTATAATGTGCTTTATCAGTTTATAAAGTTCAAGTCTGATTAAGAATTGATAAGAAACATTTTTATTAAGTTCTTTGTGAAAAATAGTTGTCTTTAATTTTTCGTCAAATTCAGATGTAATTATTCGTGACGCTCTTTCGGTAAGCTGCAAACCGTTAAGTCCTTCTACAAAACTGCTTTCTGTTATTTGTTTTCGATTAAGCAAAGAAAAGATCAGACGATCCGCAATCAGCGGTTTGAAAATTTCCGAAACATCAAGTGCAAGAGAATATCGCCTTGTACCCGGCTGATGAAGATAGCTTATTGTAGGATTAAGTTGGGTTTTATAAATTTCCGCCAGAGTTTTTGTATATACAAGAGAATTGACATATGAAATAAGGCTGTTAATCATATTGTCGGCAGGATGATAGACTCTTTTATCAAATTCAATATTCTGATCAATAATTACATTCCACGCTTTGTAATATTCCTGTCGAATATTACCTTCAATTCCCATCAACTCTTCTATGGTTTCTACATCTGCAAGTTTCCTCCTCAAATTTTCAATAGCAGCCATTTGCTCTGACACATTCTTGCCTCTGCCGTTGTAGTATCTTAAGTTTCTGTAAATATTATAAGACGCAGCAACTATAAATTCTCTTGCTATTGATAATCTGTTTGAATAGTCGCCGTAAGCAAGCACTTGCTTAACCAAAAGCTGACCTGCAAGTTTTGTTTCCTTTGGGCAAAAACTTCCTATGTAAAATTGATAGTAATTGAAGAAATGTACAAGTATTCCGTATTTTGAAAATAAGTTCAGCAATTTAGATGTGACCGTTATTTCATTCATAATATAAATTTCTTTAATATTTTCTATCGGAAGATCTTTTACATTTCCGTCGATTGCAGTAAATCTTAATGTGTTGTCTTTTTGAGTTAAATTGCCTGACGAATATATGTAATAACTTTCCTGCATTTTATCACCTCAAATACAGCACAAATCATAGTAAGCACATGATTTGCAAATTCTTTTACTTTTAAATTTTGGCGGCAAAGCAGCCGATATAATTTTTACTATATCAGCTGCCGCACTTTCAAGCTCTCTTTCATCTTCTTCGCTAAGTTCAACATTAAGACTTTGCTTTAGCAAAGGATAATCAATTCTGCCTTTTATTCCCTCTACCCCACGCTTTTTCAGATAATAAAGATAGTATTTAAGTTGAGCAATACCCGCTTCCTCTATCTTTCTGCTTTTCTTTACCTCATGTAAAAGTTTATGCTCGGTAATAAAATCAATATTGATTGTGTTGTCGATCATAATATGTTTTTTCTTTTGCTTATAAGTGGTTTCATCTATAAGTTTTCCGATTTTGACATTTTCGTTTTCACTTTCCATTGCCAAACCGTTTGAAAAATACCACAGCTTTCTTTTACAAACATAGTAATAATAAATATGCATACCCGAAATATTATTTTCGTCCATAATCATACCTCATATAAAATTATCAGGTTCTCCGTTATCATCAGATTTATCTTGCTTTTTGGTTTTCTTTTCCTTATCAAATCTGATGCCGCATTCGGAATCATAACTGCTGTTAATAACAGGTAATTTAGTATATGGCATTTTTATTTTTAATTTTTTTATTTCGTAATCGTCAATTCTGAATTTAGGTACGGAAACCGTGAAGCCAAGTATTTCTTCGTTTGCTTTGAGTTTATCATCTCTTGAATAAGTATCTGATTTTAAAACTTCCAAAGCTTTTTCTATGGCACTCTCATTTTGATTATAAACATCAATCGGCACAGCGTCACTTCTGTCAATACTTCTTATTCCATCTTTTTTAAGAGAGAGATAATCGACATTTTCTTTATAATATTTATAAATTTTACGATATTCTTGAAAATATTTTGATTTTTCGATTTTTTCAACCGAAAGGTACTCATCTATAAGTTCTTTTTTAAGAACTTCAGAGATAATTCCGTCAACGCTTAAAATCGCCTGTTTTGACAACGAATGAATAGCATCGTCAACAAAACGATGTGCATTACCTTGAATTTCAGTAAATACAAAACAATTGTAAGATGAAAAGTCTTTATTACCCTTTCTGTTTACTCTGCCAAAGCGTTGGAACAGGGAAAATAAATCCGATAACTCGGTAATAAGAATATCAAAATCAATGTCAAGACTTGCTTCGACTACGGATGTTGAAATCCATATTTCAGGTATAGTTATACTTTCGTTAGTTTTTTCAGAGGCTGCTAAAATCGCATTTTCTTTAGTTTTTCTGTCATTTTTTGTAAAATTGGAATGAAACAGATTTACACTTGCGTTAATATCCGAATTTTTTATTTCGGTGTACATCTTATTTGCAATATCAATTGAATTGCAAACGACAAGATATTTTTTTACTTTATCGCATATTGTATCATCAAATATTTTTATAATATCGTCAGACTGCAAGTTTTTTTCATATACTTTTACATTATGCCTTAGTTTTCCTTTATCAGAAAAATCGGATGTTTTTACATCTGTTCCGAGTATTTTTTCAATCTCGTTTCTTACAAACGGAGGCAAAGTTGCGGTAATTACAGCCACCTTACCACCCAAAGTATGAATCATCTCAATTGCATAAATAATTGCAGCCAAAACATCAGGTGAATACATCTGTATCTCATCAATAATAAACTTTGAATATGACGCTACCGCAAGTTTGTATTCATAACCTGCATATTTCAATGCAAAGTCAAATATCTGATCAGGCGTACAAATTGTAATCGGAAGTGCAAGCTGTTTACTGCATTGTGCATACGCAAAATCATAATTTTTTCCGCTAATTATTGAATCTTCCAAATAATAGGATTTCATATCGGAGTGAACAAGTGCCACTCTTTCCTTGTAATCTTCTTGCGAATTATCTCCGCAAAGCTTTTTAATTCTTTCGTACATCGCATTGATAGCTGTTTTTAACGGCAAAACGAAAAAACATTTATTGTCCCCGCACCAAAGCAATCCCGCCTCGGTTTTGCCCATACCTGTAGGTGCTGTTACAATTAAATTGCTGTCGGTATTTTTAATGCAAAATTCTTGCAATTCATTGTAATGTATATTTCGGGTATTTTTCCAATTGTTTAAAGAATCAGTCAAAAAATCGTTGACCTTTTCGCAGTCAAGACCTGCACTTGCACTGTAATCACATTTATGTAAAAGACCTTTTAATAAAACAGCGTATTGTTTTTCTTCATCAGAAAGTTCGGTTTCAAATAAAGCTTTGATTTTCTTAATATTTCTCTTCATTTTATTGTAAGAGTTTGTATCAAAGCCAAATTCAGCAAGGAATTTTTCTATAAGCTCACGGTTTTCTTTAAACACTGTAACAGGAGAGTCTTTGTTATAGTGATGATAAAGCACAGCAAAATATACGCTTATAGGTTTTATACATTCTGATTTATCAATAAAAAAAGTCGAAAGTATACTGTGTGGAATTTCTTGTTCAGGTTGAAAATTTCCGCCTTTAGTAATTCTTTTTTGAAATTGAGAATTTGCCTTACCGTTATCATGTTTTAAACATGAAACAAGTAAATCAGCGTATAAATCATCAGATTTTATATAGCCGAGCTTATAGAGCAGTTTTGCCTGCTCTATAAGCTCATTTGAATGTTGTCCGATTGTTTTGTCGGGTTTTGCAAGTTTATCTTCTATATTCATTACAAATACCTCAAGCTAAAAACACTGAATATATACCGTTCTCGGTTTTGTCAAGCATTATGCCTTTACAACCGTTTTCAATATAGTTAAGTTGACAGAAAATAATAGGTACACGATTAAACACTCGTTTTCTCATACCGCCCTTTAACTGCACTGTTTTGTAATCCTTAGGCATTAAATATTTTGTACCGCCTGTGTATCCGCCTTCCGTTTTAGAGATTATATCCATATCGTCTTTATTAATTTCGAGATACTCGACAGGCATATAAACATCAAAATCAGCTTCTCCGTAATCGACATCTTCGTCAACATCAAAAAGCTCTGTTTCCGCACACTCAAGCACTTCTACAAAATCCTCTCCTCTGCCGATTGCAGTAAGATTTCCGATATTATCCATAATATCATTCATAGTATTTTCATCTGCAACTATATGAATGATAAGTTCAATATCGCATAGAAGTTCATAATACTTAGGGCCTTTTGCAAGGGTTCTGAAATGGGAATACGGAACAGTATACTTTACCTTTTCGTATTCATCATACACAGCCTTTATATGCTTAATACGCTTATCAAATTCTTTTACTTCTTCGGCAGAAATATTTTCATCGGCTTTCATTTCTTTGAGCCGAGTTTTCATTTTATTAATGATTTTTTTATGCTTGTCGATTCTGCGTTTTGTACGCTTTAAAAAGCGGTATTCTTCAAGCAATTTTTCATTAATTACATTAATTGTAATGCCTTTTTCAAAACTGTTTCCTTGAGTATTTTGAGCAGTAGCCACAACCTGATATGCACTTGAAAGCATATCGGGATTTTTCATTTTCACAAGTATATTTCGATCATCTTCTACTCTGTTGAGAAAACAGTCGTCCTTATACATTTTTGTTTTTAAAGAACCGTACTTTCCCTGCACGCTTACTTGCATAGGATGATAAGATGTATAACCGCAAGCCTTATGAAGTGCTCCGATAACAGTTGAATACGGCGGTAAAGGAAATGTCATACGATTGTCTACAGTTTCTTCTTTTTTGTAATTTGCACTGTTTTGTTTTATATGAAGTCTAATTGCTTTCATATTAATTCCGCCTTACTCCGAAAAATACTCTTTAACCTGACCTCTGAGATTTTCAAAAAATTCTGTCATACTTACAGGATTAAGTTCTCTTACAATTTCGTCCTCGTTTGAAAGCTCGCCGTTACGCATAAGTGCACAACTGTAACCTTGAGCAAGTTTTTCCTTAATCGGCTCTATAATAAGTCTTTTGCCTGAAACAGAAACGGCATTTTCAAAAATATGTGTTTTTCTCGGTGAAAGACCGCCTACCACAAAAATCGGCTCTGCGTTATCAAGATTTCCCTTAACGACAAGTGAAAGATTTTCTACTGCGTCAATAAGAGCAATTACCCTTTCGCACTTTTCTGCGTTATCTGCCTCTGCACCAAAGTTTTCGTCCTTACCGATTTTTTCAAGGTCAATTGTAAGACTGTAAATTTTAGATGATTTGTCATATTCATACTGATAAGGCATAAGACCGCAATCCTTTGCATTGTTTTGAACATTTAAACCGTGTGCCATAGCATAATTGGTTGCAAGGTAAAGGTTATTGTGAAAACGGGCATCATTAATAAACGGCTCTGTAGCAACAGCGTCTGTAAGATAGAAAGAACTGTTACGGATGTATGTAACATCTTTTGTTGACATATATCCACCCTCAAGCGCACGGCATGTTGCGGCATTTACATCTTCATTAACAAGTTTCTGCATTGCTCCGTCGATTGATGTCTGTAAATCATCATAAAAGCCCGACTGAACACAGATAGCGTTTTTAAGGCTCTCACGACTTCTTGTAGCGTACTCTTTTCCGCCTCTGAATACCTTTTGTACACTTGAAATATTACCGAGGCTTTCGCCGTAGTTGCTTGTCATATTTGCGATTACAGTTAATGTTAATGCTTTATTTTTCATAATAAAATCTCCTTAAAAATTATTTTTGCACCTCTGTGCTTTCCATGATTGTATTATAGCAGAAGATTTACCGAATGTCAACAATTATTTATCGTTTATCATTAAATTTGTAACGTTGCACATAAAAGCTAATATCAAATTCAAGCTCACCGGTGCAATTTTAACAATAATTTTTTATCGTTTATCATTAAAAAAGCACTACACATGAACTGTGCAGTGCTTTTTTTCAGTTAAGGAATTCTGTATCATAATCAAGTGTATAAATTCCGTCATACTCATAATCAAAATCACGATCATCTTCGCCGGCAAGATTAGGACTTCCCTCCTTGCCCACGATAAAAGAAACAGCCTTGTTATAGTTGAAAATCGTATTTTCTCTTGAATCGCCGCCGAATTCTCCGTCACGGGTCCATGAAACTGTCTCATCGCCCACACAGGTGAAAGTAATTTTATTTGTACGGAAAAATTTGATGTAATCCTTGTCGATATCCTCCCTCATATTCAGCAGTGAATGAAGTATCTGCTGAAGCTGAAGCGGATTTGCCGGCTTCTTTATCAGAAGAACCTCGAAAACTCCGTCGTCAAGCTTGAAATCGTTCACGGAGAAAAGTCCGGCAACAGAAGCTGTATTCGATACCATGCCGAAAACAAATTCATCCTCGATAACCTTATCATCGTATTCTATTTTCATTGGTGTTGCATGGATATTTGTAAGCTGCAAAAGGGCGTTGAGAACATACGCAGAGTGTCCGAAAATATTCTTTATCTGCTGTGATGTCTCGTATGTGATACTTGTAAACGCTCCGAATGCCACGATATATGTGAAATAATCATCATTGAAGCCGCCTACGTCCTGCGGCATGGGAGTTCCCTCGATTATCTGCCTTACAGCCGCCATAGTATCCTTTGGAATATTCAGACCTTTTGCGAAATCGTTTGTAGTTCCAGCCGGAATATATCCGAGAGGAAGCTTTTTCTCGCTTCGCATCATCGCCTGAAGACAATTGCTGAGAGTGCCGTCCCCACCGGCACATACAATAAGATCGAAGTTTGAATTACAGGCATACTGTGTTGCTTTTACGACATCGTCGCTGCTCTGGGTGGTATGAACCGTGACCTCATAATCAGCCTTTACGAACTCGTCAATGATTCTGCCGAGCTTTTTGGCGATAACAGCCTTTCCCGCAATAAGATTAACGATAAAATACATTTTTTTCATTTTATCTGTCCCCCTATATATATGATAATTATATTATAATACTTTTTGAAAAAAATTCAAGTACGGTCAGAATTAATTAAAATAAAAAAATATTTCCAAACCTATTGACATTACAAAAAAACAGTGCTATAATAATAAAGCTGAATCACACAGCACAAAATACTGGGGTGTCGCCAAGCGGTAAGGCAGCGGACTCTGACTCCGTTATTTCGAGGGTTCAAATCCTTCCACCCCAACCAGTAAAACCTCCGATGATTTCATCGGAGGTTTTTTATTGCAATTGTCTGTAAAGTGTGGTATAATATAGGAAGTCGGACAGACCGATAAATAAGAATTTGACGGAGGTATATGTCATATGAGTATAAGTGGATTAAGCTGTATTTTCCCTTCTCCAGACATAAAGAAAACAGCGGGATTTTATGTATCAAAGCTGGGCTTCAGAGCAGTTGAATATCTGAAGAGTACAGAACCGCATATCTGCCTTTATAGAGACGATATAGAAATCATTTTGTTGCAAGCAAATACAAATAACGTTTTACCTAATAGAACCTTGTACGGATATGGTTATGATGCCTATTTATATACAGGAAACCAAGAGTTACTTGAAAAAGAACTTATCGAAAAAGAAGTTATATTCATTAAACATCTGCACACAACCGATTATCAGAATAGTGAGTTTGTTATTGAAGATATAGATGGACGTTGGTTAGCATTTGGATTGAAGATAAAAGACTAACTTCTCTGTTAAACAAATTCCAATTTGTCGAACAGCTAGGAAAATAAGAATTTGGAGGTGAGATTTAATGTACGAAAACCTCATTGCGAATTTGACATCGAAAGATGATAAATTTGCTTGTGCTATTGCTGATAAAATCATATCCGAGAGTCAGGATACCGATGAATGGTATGGATACTTTGATACCTTTGTTTCGCTGCTTAATCATCCTAAATCGTTGGTAAGAAATCGAGCATTGCACATTCTTGCCGCCAATGCTCAGTGGGATGAAAATAACCGCTTCGATACCATTCTACCAGAGTATCTTTCACATGTTACGGACGAAAAACCGATTACTGCCAGACAATGCATTAAGGCTCTTGTACAAGTGGGTATGGCAAAACCACAATACATTCCAAGGATACTATCCTGCTTTCATGGTGCTGATTTATCGAAGTACAAAGACAGTATGCGTCCGCTGATTGAAAAGGATATGGAAGAAACTGAAAGATTACTAACTGAGTAAATTCCAATTTATAAAACCGAACATATTCTTAAATGTCATCTATTTTGAGCAAGACAGACATAAGACTTGTACATCTGTACAAGTCTTTTTTTGTTGCCAAAATGTGCGGTGTGTGGTATAATATAGGAAATCATAATGTTTGATAATCACAATTCAAAGGAGCTGCTATAAACGTATCATGAAAAAAAACAAGAATTTGAAAAGTACCCGCCAAATAACCGACCACCCTATCCAAAGAAGTCCAAATAGACTAAACTAGAAGTAACTAATGAAGTCTAAGAGGAGTAGATTGGAATGAATGAGATAGCAAGGGTAAAAAATGAAGTAAAGCTGGCACAGTGGGCAGAAATGGTCAGGCAGCGAAATGAAAGTGGGCTTACCGTAACTGACTGGTGTAAGCAGAATAGTATCAATCTCAAGACATATTACTACCGACTGAAGCGACTGCGTCAGGCGGTATGCAATGAAATCGAACAGCATGACATAGTGCCTGTAAAACCAATTCCAGAAACAGAACCGACATCTGAGAAAATCGAACTATCCGTGGGAGATGTAAAGATATTGCTGCCTGACAATTTTAATGAAGATACACTGAAACGGCTGCTCGGAGTCTTGAGATGATCGGAGATGTCAGCCGTGCAGAGCATATTTACATCGTATGCGGATATACAGATATGAGAAAATCAATAGATGGACTTGCAGCTATCATACAGCAAAATTTCAAGCTTGATGTATTTTCAGGAAGTCTGTTTCTGTTCTGCGGAAAGCGATGTGACAGGATCAAGGCTCTGCTGTGGGAGGAAGACGGATTTGTACTGCTGTACAAAAGACTTGAAAATGGGAAATACAAATGGCCGAGAGATTCCGATGAAGCACGGCAGATAACAAAACAGGAATTCCGCTGGCTGATGGAAGGGCTGTCCATAGAACAGAGAACAGCAATAAAACCTGCAAAGACAGGAGCTGTATGCTGAGATTTCCACAGTTAAAGTATACACAAATGTCAATAATATTTCTACGCCCGAAAAGTTCGGTATCACTGGACTTTTTGGGATTTTTGTGGTATAATTTGAGAGTGATATTAATGCTTCCGGAGGTGAGAACAGTGATAGAAAAAGGTAATATGACAGACGCAGAATATATTGCTGCACTCATTGCCGAAAATCTGGCTACAAGATCAGATATGAAAAAACTCGAAAGAGAAAATCGAATGCTGACAGAAAAAAACAGACATCTTGAAAAAGAAAAAGACAAACTTGAAATAGAAATTGAGTGCCTGAAAAAAGATTGTCATATCTATCTTGAAGCACTGATACTCTCCAAACACAGAATGTTCGGCAAATCCAGCGAGCATACGGAATGCGATGGACAGCAGTCGTTCTTTAATGAGGCTGAAACTGAATCTGCCGATAAAACAGAAGAACCTGTAAAGAAAACAGTTAAAGGCTATACAAGAAAAAATCCGAAAACCAAGCGAGATGAACTCATCAAAAATATCGAGACCGAAGTCATCACCTGCATTATTCCTGACGATGAGCAGATATGTCCACGCTGCGGTTCAGAAATGAAGGTTATCGGCAAGAAATATATCCGTGAAGAAGTCGAGCTGATACCTGCAAAGCTGGTTGTGAAGAAATATTACAGCAATACATACAGCTGCAAGAAATGCGAGAAAAGGAATATGCCTGTATTCCTTCATGGACTTGTGACTGCCCCTGTACTTCCACATTCACTTGCATCAGCGTCAACAGTCGCATGGGTGATATATCAGAAGTATGTGAATGCAGTGCCGCTTTACCGTCAGGAAAAGGACTGGGAGAGGCTTGGATACTTGCTCAGCAGAACAACAATGGCAAACTGGATCATCAGATGCAGCGAGGATTATTTCAGAAGATTTATCGCAAGATTAAAAACAATAATGCTGAAGGAAGAAGTACTGCACTGCGATGAAACATATGTCAAGGTACTCAAGGAAAAGGATGTTTCCGACGACAGTAAGCAGTATATGTGGGTATACCGTACAGGCAAGCATTCCGAAAGACAGATAGTGATCTATGATTACAACAAGTCAAGGTCGGGAGATGTGCCGAGAAAATTCCTTGGAGATTACAGCGGATACCTTCATACAGACGGATATGCAGGCTACAATAAGCTTACAAAGGTCACACACTGTAATTGCTGGGCACACCTGAGACGCAAGTTCCATGAAGCTATTGTCGTGGACAGCGGTGACAGCATAGCCAGAACAGGCAGAGACTTCTGTGACAAGCTGTTTGCGATAGAAGCAGAGCTTGATAGTCTCACAAATGAAGAAAGATACAATAAGCGTCTGACACAGGAAAAAGAAGTGTTTGAGGCTTTTTGGTCATGGGCAGAAAAAATATATCCTACGGTACTTGTAAAGACACAACTTGGAAAAGCGTTTGATTATGCTTTCAAGCGCAGAGAATATCTGGGCAATTATTTTCAGAACGGCAGCTGTGCTATCTCAAATAACATAGCAGAAAACGCTATCAGACCGTTTACAGTGGGCAGAAAAAACTGGCTGTTCAGCGATACGCCTAAAGGCGCTAAAGCGAGTGCTGATATCTACAGTATCGTAGAAACTGCAAAAACAAACGGACTTGATGTGTTCAAGTATTTTGAACTTCTGCTGACCGTTCTCCCGAGCATGGAGTTCCTGACAAATCCGGATATCCTTGAGGAACTGCTGCCCTGGAATAGATCTGTGCAGAAAATTTGCAAAAACATATGAATCAGTAATCCCCGAGCCGCAGCTCGGGGATGTTTTGCTTATGGGTGGGGTGTTATTAGGCGGTTACCACGTATCCAACAAATTTTGCTTTGTTTTATAAAAAAGTGCCGCGATTAGGGCGATGACCATATAGAAGTATTCCGAAACACTAATGGTTATTGACTAAACGGCGGCTAATTTAAAATGAACAACAGGCGTATGCAAAAACTGCATACGCCTGTTGTTATCCTAACTGTTGTTTAAGGAGGTTCAATTCGAAAACAACAGTAGTTATTTTAGCTGTGATATTGCATCTGTAATAGTCTTTTCAAAGGCTTCTCTGCCGTATTTATCGACCTCTGCCTTATCCTTCATTCCATGAGTAAGACAGCCTGCACCGCCAATACAGCCGCCAATGCAAGCCATACCTTCAATAAAGTTTCCGTCAAGCACGTTCTTGCTTTTTTTCAGTAAAGCAGTTCTGCACTCTTCAATTCCGTCACAGGTAACGGCTTTAAGCTCAAAATCTATATTCTGTTCCTTAAGACCTTGTGCAACAGCATCGGAAAGTCCACCTGAGCGTGCGAAAATTCTTCCGAAATAAGAAGCATTGTCAAGAACGTCTTCTTCAAGTGTGGTAATGTCAATGTCACGACTGTCAAACAATGCCTGAAGCTCTTCAAAGGTAAGCACGGAGTCAACATAAGGCTTTACGCTGTCAAGCTGTGCTTCAGCTTTTTTGGCGGTACACGGACCTATGAATATAGTCTTTGCATTTTCGGTTGTGTCTTTTATGTATTTTGAAATAGCCGCCATCGGAGAAAGATTATGGGATACATAAGGAAGCAAATCCGGAAACGAGGATTTGATATACTGAACGAATGCAGGACAACAAGAGCTTGTAAGAAAGCCCTTTTCGGCAAGTTCACGCGACTCAAGCTGTGCAACCATATCTGCACCGAGAGCAGCTTCAACTACTGTATGAAAGCCAAGCTGTTTAAGTCCCGTAATAACCTGTCCCAGCTTTGCATATGTGAACTGACTGGAAATTGACGGAGCAACAATAGCGTAAAGCTTATAATTTTTGCCTTGGCTGCTCTTTTTGAGCAAATCTACAACATTTATGATATAAGATTTATCCATTATCGCCCCAAACGGACACTGATAAACACAGGCGCCGCAGGCAATGCATTTGTCATTATCTATTTTAG
>ERZ825525.581-NODE-581-length-45379-cov-15.801408_pt1 | contig 45379 bp, 68 predicted proteins | sample MGYA00519930_ERZ825525 | MGnify/ENA primary metagenome ERZ825525 (study PRJEB31778, sample SAMEA3449203) | human gut metagenome | biome: human gut; feature: human-associated habitat; material: faeces | place: United Kingdom | collected 2010/2012 ... | reverse complement strand
GATTCCGGAATCTTTGCCGAGTTCCTCAAATTTGATTGTTTCATTTTCGTATAGTCCCGGATACTGGTTCAGAAGTGCTTTCATGGCATCTGTCAAAATCTCATATCCGGTTGCATCTTTGCCAATTGGCTTATCTGCCATGTCTGCCACCTCCTGCCTGTGCTTTTACTTTACGAATCCATGTGCTTCCGTATTGTCGTTTAGCGGCATCAAACCAATGGGCTTGTGCCCGTGGGTGCGCTTGTTTGGTGTATTCAAGATTTTCCTTAGCTGCTGTCTGTCCGGAGAACTGACTAACAAGGACTTTCTTCGCATACTGCCGAGCGTAAGGACTTCCAGTCAGCTCGTCCACCATCGTTTTCCCCATATAGAGGAATCTGCCGTAAGGTTCTGCCGCCGCGCAAACAAAGCCTGTGCCTTGCATAGAGAAACTTCTTGCTCTTGTCTTATCAATAAAATCTCCCGAAACCATCGGCATAAACGGAACCATACTGTCCATAACCATCCCATCAAGGAGATACTGAGCTTCTTGGTACTGTTTGGAAAATCTGCTCATATTCAACTTTATTTTCATATCTCCATCGACTACGGAGAATCCTTTAAAATGATGAATCTTACTCATATTACTTACCCAGAATCTCAAAATGTGGAATCAGTGTATACGGACCGCCTATGCTGGTAATCTTAAACACGTTATCCTTGTTCTCGTTCATGTACTGGTAGAATCCGCTCCGATAATCGCCATCAGATACCGTTCCACCAGTCCACTCACCCTCCCAGAAGAATGATTCATCCGAGAATGTGATAGTATCTTCCAGAGCGTTGTTAATCTGCCTTTTCCACTCCTTAGGTGGCACCCATGGAAGAATCTTGCCATTCTTGTCAGTAATGGTTATATCGCCATTCTGGACAGTGTATCGAACGTGTAACTGTGCGTTGTCAGTTGCGTCTGGTCCGTACTTTTTAAGGATTGCTCCCTTGTCCGTAATGAGGTCAACGCCGGATAAAACATGAGGATACCAGTACGCATCTCCTGTTGTGGCACTTTCGTAATAGTTGAAAAGTGTAATTTTAGATGAATACATGATACCCTCTCCTCAATTATTCTTTATGCACTGTCTGCTTAATAACCTGATTCACGCCGGTTGCCGACAATCCGTTAAACATACCGACTGCAACCGCTGTGATATAGTCCGTTGCCGGGAAATCCGGGATAACTCCCATCCCGACCGCTCCGAGAATTCCACCAATAACCGCCATGATTACTGGAATCCATTCATCAGGGATTTTTTTTGATGCTTTACAGCCCATTCCTACGATGTAGCAAATCATAACGATTGCGATACATGAGCCTAATGTTGAAATGTCCATTATTATCACCTCACATCAATTTAAGTTCATTGAATATTTTAAAAATTTTTGGTGACTGAATAGCAAACCAGTCAACCATTTCTTCATTCATAGCCCAACTGTCAGCGCTGTTCGAATTGGAATCAAGCCCAGATTCAAGCAGAAACGCATGGATGATTTCGTGTCTAACAACCTGTTTCTGATAGCTTTTAAGGTCTGCTTTTGCTCCAATCTGTCCCTGTGATGCCTCCATATCGTCAACCACAATTTCCCGTGTTGACGAATCAGTATAGCCATCTACACTTGTCAGATTCGGATATTCTTTCTTATTCCCGAACTTCACGCTCCATTCAGAGCCTAAGATATCAACCTTGAAATCCTGCATATAAAATCGGTATCCCTTCATCCGTCCTTACTCCCATCAGAAGCGGTAAAGCTGTCCTATAAAGTAAGTCGTTCGTTTTCTGCACATCTCCGGCGGCGGCATATACCGCACTCCATTCCTTTGCGCTTGCCCCAATCTGCTGAGGTGTGGCATAAGAGATAGATTCACTGCCGGATGATAGAGATGTTACAACGCCTGTCGTGCTACCACCGGACCCGATTGCGGTTGACGCACCACTCACAGCGGCATTGGTAGCATTCTTTTCAGCAAGCTCAATCTGATACATTAATTCAGCCAATGAACAGACCGCCTTTTTGATACGCTTCTGTGAGCGTTCGTTTGTTGGTAGTCCGTCCACCAACCTGTCAAACGTCATTGTGTCCACAAAATCACTGGCTCTTTCTGCCAGTCGTGGAAAGTCGGTTTCTGGCACGACTGAACCGAAATATGAAGTTGTATAAAATTCATAATCTGCATAAGCCATGCCAGTTACCTCCTGTGTTTATGATTTTGCTGTTACGCTTGCACTTCCGGCATTCAGTGCCTTGTATGTTCCGTCACACTCAACCACTGTGATCTTCTGTCCGGTTGTTGCCTTAACATCAGCTTTTCCGTCCCATGTAGTCCAGTTTCTGAGATTCTGTCCATAAGTCACAGCTGTTTCAGACGCACCAACTTTGTATTTGTATACATTGTTAACGTTTTCTTTAGCCGGATTTACAGTGATTTTTGTGTCGCCGTTTGCTGTTCCAGCCACGGAATTTACTGTCAGAGTACCAAGCGCTGGTGTCTCATCAATGGTGATTACTGCGATTGCGTCAATGTATTCCGCAAAAAGAGTAAGTCCCATAACTGCGAATGCTTCGGATACTGCTGTGTGGTAGTTGCCCTGTGTGTGGAATCCGATCAGGTTTGTTTCACCGGATACGGTATACACCAGACCTGCTCTTGCAAAGTCAGATTCGTTCGGGTCAACATAGTAAAGTACGATGTTCTCAACAGGTGTAGCGATAACCTGTCCTCTCGGGATTTCACTGTCAGACAGTAAGAAGATGGTATTGAAGCCCATGAAATCCTTCATATACTGGAAGCCGAACTGGTTCTGAATAGTGATCTCAGCTGCTCCAAGGTATTCATATACGTCCAGAATGTTCACAAATCCAACAACGCCAGTCACATTTCTGTGCATCTGTTTGAATTTGTTTTCTACTCGACCTTTAGCCATTGCCAGAGCCATCTGGAATGTAGTTTCTGTGGAAGTAAGTGTACCAGTTTTCAGATAATCATAGAATCTTCCGGTAACATCAGTCTGAAGTTGGAAAAGGAATTCATCGTCAGTCATCTGAACAGCGTTCTCATAACCGTGATCCTTGATTGCTTCGATAGATACAGCCTTTGCGTACTTTTCGATAGTCATTTCCGCATAGTTCTTTTCTTTTACAACGAATTTGCTGTAAGGGATTTCCTCACCCTCTGCCACTTTTCCGCTCTGTAAAGTACCCTCTGCGTATTTTGACTTGAGTACAGCGCCCGGCTGCTTTTTGATAGGCCTCATGATACCCAGAATATCACGTAAGTGCTGCCAGTTTCTTTCGAATCTGGTAACGAAGTCAATCTCACGTGCTGTGACCTGGATATCATTACTCATAATAAGATTAGCTTTTGCTGCCATATAAAAATCCTTTCTACCCATAATTGTTAAGGTATTGGGTTAGCGGCTATACTCTGATGTATAGTCGGTGTAAAAAAAATCACTGGAATAACTGGATGTTCTGAGCAATTGCAGCCTGTCTCTCGGACGGGTCTTTGATTGCTTCGATATCTTTTTTAGTCATACTTCCCGGTGTCTGCTGCTGTCCAACATGTGTTGTAAATCTTGCCTGGTTCTGCTGAGCCTGCTGCTGAGATTCATCCACAAAAGCGGATGCGTCAGACTGCTTCATCTGTTCAATCAGATCATTTAATCCGAGAATTTTGCCGTCTTTCAGCTTTAATCCTGCTTCTTTGATGTCTGCCATAACAGACCTCTTAGCTGCTTCACTGGAAAATTTAACATCGTCGAGTGCCGCTTTGAGTGCGTCTGAGAAATCACGGTCGTAGATTTTTGCATTGAATTCTTTCTCTGCATCTGCCGCTTTCTGTTTCCAAGTCTCTAACTCGGTTTTAACATTCGCCGGGTCGATACCGTCGAAACCTTTCAGAGTTTCTTCTGCTGTCTCAGCACGTTCTTTCCAGTTATCGCGTTCTCCCTCAACTTTTGACAGGGTTTTTGCTACTTCTTTCGCATTTTTGTAATGCTCAGAGAGTGCTTTCTTAACATCTGCCTGTTTATCCTCCGGGATTTCAATTCCAAATGATTTTAATGTGTCAATAAGTTTCTGCATATACATCCTCCTGGTCGTGTTTATTGACCTGCCGCCGCAGGTAAATGGATTAAGCCAGTTAGACCACTGGCAGGGTAAGGAAATAAGGGGAATCGAACCCCTGACCAATATCCTATGCGGATACTGCTCTACCACTAGAGCTATATTTCCATAACCCGGATTCCCGGGTTAGCAAGGTATTTTACGTGCTATGCCTAAACACGAGACGTTTCGGGCTACGTCAACACCGCCTATACGGTCGCACACCTCTGCACGGGTTGAATTCCACTGTTCAGTTATATGCTCTCACAAGGAGGTATGCCGCCATGCACTAACGGCAATGGTACGCGTCGGAAATTGCATCCGCTTTTCAACCTCCAGATTCCGCTCGAACCTGTTTCTGTTAAGGACACGCACCTGAGAAAGGAGGAATCAATGAAAAAAAATGTCTATGTCAAGTGGCTGTAACCACTTACGAATCTTCCCTATGAATACATTTTACCACAGAACCTCCAAAAAGTTGTGGTACATGTTTTGGCTAATTAGAGCATATCCCGGAGTTTTTCCACGTATCTTTTAACAAGATCACGTTCCTCCCGGCATTCCGCGTCCTTGGACATATCGCTCATTTCTGTTGTGAGTTCATCCAGATGTTCTTCCAATGCGGCAAGCATCTTTCTTTTACAGTCCTCAGACTTGCCGGAACGATAGCTCTGTTTCTGTGTCATATAGTCGTCATAAGCATCCCGCCCGTCAGAACGGCTGTAATGTCCTCTGACATAATGCTCGCCACGTCTGGCATAAGAACTACCTCTGTCGTAATCCGGCATCATTCTGCCGTCATTTGCGCTGTATCTCCCCATGCTGTCACGCTTTCTTCCGCGTTCGCTGTAATCGTCATTGTATCCGCTACGCATCTCATCAAGAACAGTGTTGTAATATTCCACTTTTTTGTCCCAGTAATACGTATTCTTGATATCTTTATACATATCAATCAGCTTGTATGTCATTTCCAGATTTCCTGTGGTCAGCCCACTGTCAGCGATTTTGGAAAGTTCGTCTTCAATTCTTGCACATAAGTCTTTAATGTCTCTCATAATCACACCTCCTACGCTTCTCTGGTCACGACAATGTTTGCGTTCGCAACAGAAATTGCCTGATCGCTAGTGTTCTCTACTGCGATATTAACGCAACATCCGCGAGGTACATCAATATAGATGCCTGCGGACACATTGTTGTACTGATTTACTGCTGCCGGTGTGGAAATCATCTGGGAAGAAAGAACCGGCTCACCAGAGATTGCAATTGCCAGAGAAATAGCTCCGACAGTACCGCCTGTTGGAATTGCGATATTACCAGAAAAATCCACGAAGAATCTCGCTTTGCACTGATTAGTCAGTCCTCTCAGTGTAATAATTCCGCTTCCCTCTCTGTGCTGAATGCAGTTAGAGCCTTTAACTGCTGTGTTTGAAAATACTACGTTTCCATTTGCTGCTACAGTCTGAGCAGCTACATTTGTAAATTCTGCCATAAAAATACTCCTTTCATATCACAAAAGGACAGGTCTCAGCCTGCCCCTCTGTGTAATACGGCATAGCCGACATCCGAATCAATCGAAAGATACTCTCGATATGAAGTTGTTAGCAATTACATCCAGTGTTACATCCGCATCCGTAAAATGTGTTCGGATTAGGAACCTGATATGCCGGAATCGGTGCTGGATTAATCGCATTAATGAGCTGCTGTGTCTGTGAAGCCATTGCAGTTGTGATCAATGCGCTCTGGCGATCCTGAGATGCAGCACGTCTGAGATCATTGTTCTCAGCCTGCAAACTAGAAATCTTTTCGTTACAAAGATAATCAAGAATGGCTCTTGTTCCAGCATTCTGGCTGTCAATGATATCTCTTGTGTTGCTGTTCATGGTGTTTTGCAATGCACAGGTATTCTGTGCCATATTGTAGTTTACGCCCTGGATAGCTTCCCGGGTTTCACAACAACAGTTCGCAAGCTGAGCCTGTAAAGCATTGGTATTCTGCATATTCGCCACAGTATCGGCATTAATAGCCTGCTGGATACCGAAACCAGTCTGCATGATATTTGTGTTGATTCCATTGAATCCGGTAAGCATACCGTTGTTCATGGCATAAAAGCCATCGCACAGGCCACTGTTGATTCCGTCAAGTTTGCTGATTACTGCGGAGTTATCGAATCCTCTCTGAATATCTGCCTGAGTAGCTGCTGTGGCCGCATATCCACCACCGTTGCCATTGTTGCCCCAGCCATTGTTTCCCCATCCAAAGAAAGCAAAAATAAATAAAACAATAATCCACCAGCTACCGTCTCCACCGAACATGCCGTCATTGTTTCTACCATTTCCAGTAGCGGCGGCAATATCTGCTAAGCTATAATTTCCATCCATAATATAATCTCCTTTTTGTATATTTACATCAATCTGGCCAGATTGTAATGTACTATTTCATTCCTTTCAACATGTGCTGAAACTGTCCTGCCATCTGCTGAACTTGATTGAGCTGTTGCTGCGAAATCTTCCCAGACTGTAACATCTTTTCAACTTCTGCTTTCGGGTCCCCCCTAAAATTCTGTTTAAACTGCATAAACTGCTGTATCATCTGCATTGGTCCGTTTCCCTGTGGCATCCCACCACCAAGTGCGTTAAATAATGGATTACTCATTTGCATTTCCTCCCTTGACTGCTGATTCCTGCACGGTATTAGCTCTAACAGGTTCAGAAAAAGAATTTAATCGGTTTATGATAGCTTCATATTTGCCTTTCAAATCATCGTATTCCTGTCGTGTGACATATTTACTGTCCATGTTCTGAACAGGCTGTTTAGGTGGCATCTGAGTACCTATTTCGTGATACTCAAACGTCCGTAATGGTTGTGGCATACCGGAAACGTCTGTGGATTTTATGTAGAACTTTTCGCTTTCACTGTCCATCAGTAAAACACTTGTTCCGGGTGCTACCAGATAGGATTTTGCGCCGACTTCGCCAGACACCCACAGGATACCATTGTTATTCTGCTGGGGTTGCTGTACTGGTTGAGCTGGCATCTGGACAGGCTGTTGCTGAAATTGATTCATCTGTCCCGGAACGCCAAAACTATATTGATAAGGATTGTTATATAATGCCATCTCGTACACCTCCTATGACTTATTCTATGACTTATTCTATGACTTATTCTATGACTTTCTATAGCTATATTTTTGCATAAAAAAAGAACCGGAAACAGGTCGTTTCTGGCTCTAATTAGTGCCTAAAAAGTATCAGCACACTTTAATTATTTTATTGTTTACCCGTCGGCTCAATCGTTTCGCCGTAGATATGCTCACATTCATTTTCTCAGCACAGCATTCGAGAGTGTATTCTTTGCATCTCAGCCGAAACAGTTTTTCTTCGTCCGGCGTAAAATTACACTCTGTCAAGAACCTGTCTATATCTTTCTTCGTGAACACATATAACTTCATAAGCATACCCCTTACCAATGCTACCGTTGATTCTGCGCAAGATACTCCGTGAGCTTCTGTTTTGTTTTTTTTAACTCCTCGACATTATTCCCACTGATCTGACTGTCCAACATGGTCGACAACACTTCCAGAATCAATGAATCACGCTCTGCAATCCTCTGGAGACTCTCGTAATCTCGTTTGTCATGTTCTTCCAGTGTCTCTACTCGCTTATTGAGGCGAAATGCCGGTGTAATCCATTTAAAGATTACGGCTGCCGCTCCTCCGACAATAGACACCCCTCCGCAGATTGAAAGGAATATTTGTACAAATTCTGATATGCTCATTTAGCTACTCCTTTTCCCAGTAATATACCGGGATCTCATTACCGCTATCCCATGTATCGAAATATTTGCCCTCTTGTACTGCCACAACATGACCATCTATGCAAAGAATGTATGTGCCTGTCGGATGGTCTGTGCAAAAGTCATTGACTGTATAGATATATCGTTCTGATTGTTCAATCAGTTTACGTCTGTACCCATGCTTATAAAGGTATGCTCCCCAGACATAATTTGCGCTTGGCATATCTGATAGAGAACACGCTTGTACCATTAGCCCGGCGAATACTGTTTCCCAGTCGAAGCCAGTTGCTTTGCATATTGCCCGGACAACGCAATCTCCTGTTCTCTTATCCTTAACAGGATTCGGATTGAAATATTCCCATCTATCCATCAGTCAATCCCCTTTGCTGTTTTATAACGTTTTGCCGCTCCTCTGGCTTTAGCAGCGTTCTGACGGTTCCACTTAGCAATCATGAGCCGGTCTTGCAGTTCTCTCAAGTCGTTCTGCTTGCAGTAATCTTTATATGCAGTATTTTGTTTCTGCAAAAGATAAGACTTCCGGTCAAGGTCTTGTTGGAGTGCGAATCTTGCCTGTTCGTCCTTGCAGTTGTCAACCGCCGCTTGCAACCCAAGGACTTCACGCTTCGTTTTGCGGATTCTTCGTTCATAAGTACGTTGTCGTTGTTCCTTTTCGTACTGTTTGCCTTTGTCGGTTTTATCCTGTGCTGATAATTCCGCATAAGGATTAAATTCTCCATCACTGGCTCCAAAGCTATGCCGACAGTTGACCCCTGACAATCCGCTTGCTGTTCCATACCCAGTCAATGAGAACGGCGGAAATTTCTTACTCTTGCCAGAACGAGAGTATATCTTGCCTTGCCAAAACGAGTGATTTCCCGGATTCTCGCCGCCGTCACCCGTCCTCGCTCCTATGTGCGCACTGACCAGAACTAAATCCCAGTCCATTTCTTCCATGCGTTTTAGGGATATATCTCCCGTAGCCTGCGCCACGCCAGTTCTAACAGAACGTGCAACTGCGGTTTCGATGGTGTCTTTTCTGCCAGATGGATATGTGACAGTGACGCCATCTGATACAACGTTATTGACTGCCTCTTTGATGGCTTGCGTATACCCAACTGCTCCAGTCATTACATGATTATAGGCAAGGTCGCATTGTTCGATATAGAGTCTCTGGGCGGCACTTGCGGTTGTTCTCGTGAAGTTCTTCCACTCGCCCATGGTTGCAAGCATATTCCGCTCCATGAGCCTTATCATAGATGGTGACTGTTCGAGCGGTACAGGGCTTAATCCCGCCGCCTTATATACCTTATCATCATAGTTCATTGCAGTGATTCCGGCATCTTCAAACGCTTCAAGAAGCTCCTGCTGTTCACGTTTGGTGTATTTGGATAGTTCCGCTAGAATGTCTTCTAGTAATTCACCAGATTCCTGTAGTGTTCTGATTCTCCATACATCAGCGTTGGTCAGAATATAATCCTCACCTCTGCCGATTCTTGCCATCATCCGAGACACGATCTCAGAGATGATATACTGATGCAGTTCTTCTGCAATTTGTTCACTGCCCTCTGTTATCCGGCGCAAATATTCAGGACTAAGCATAGTATATCACCTCTTTCATCAAAAGTCGTGGTACATGTTTGGAAAATATGCTACAATCAACCTATTAAGGAGGTGTCGCAAAATGTTTTTAAAACTGAAAATTTATTGCACTTGTAATTGCAACTATTACGTAAATGAACAAATTAACACGGAAAAGGTAATTTGTCCAAACTGTGGCAAAGAGCATCCGTCTTCATCGCAAATCATATCTATGCTTCATATGGCTAAGTGCATTAATGATGGCAATGTCCCTGGTGCGAATACAGTGAGGACATTTGCTGTATCCAAGCGAGAAGATTCTGACTGTTAATAATGTTATTACAAAGTGGAGAGGGGTTTTTATCCTCCCCACTTTTTTTACTTAATTCGCTAAAGCCCCCATTTAGTTAATTACACATTAACTCGGGTACATCAGCTAACGCTCTCATATATAAAGTTTTCGCCCCTAATTCTGTTGGATGCACCTTATCATCATTCAGCATTCCATCATACCAACTTGCTCCGCTACTTTCGGCATTAACGCCCTTTGCGAAATCAATATATCTATAACCACTATTTCTAGCAATTTCATTTTTATATATGTGGTTTCGAATTGGCGTATTTGGAAATGTTGCAAGAATAAGTTCTATATTATTTTCTTCACATAATGTTTTAACTTTTTCGTAGTAGTCTGCCCATTGTTCGTTTACCGCATCTCCATCATTATCATTCATTCCCATGCACCAAATTATAGTTTTCGGATTACTATATTTTAGATTTTCGATAAGTGAAGTGTATGCTCCTGAAGATTTTCTGCCAGGAAAACCATCTAATAGGTTATTAGTGTACCCTGCTTTTAGCAGGTGTTTAGTCCATCTTGAGCTATCAATACAACTAAAATAACTGTCTCCGTATAACTGAATATCTTTGAAAAATCCATCGCAACTCCATGATAGTATGCAATCATTAAACGCCCCATTTACTGATTCTACAAAAATATTTCCTTCATTTCCAAACCAATTCCAATCAGTATATTCGTATGATACACCTTGACTTTGAATAGTTATTTTTGGATTTCCATTTGCGTCAACGTCAATCTTAATTTGTAAATCTTTTGTTATTGTTAATCCATGTTGTTTCGTTCTTAATAGCTTTGTCCCATAGTAGGTTCTTAATTCAGTATCAGTAACAACGATACTGTTTAAATTTTCTCCGTGTCCTATTTTAATTTCTCCCATTGCATCGAGATTACAAGCGAAAGATAAATGTTTCAATGTTAATATGTTAGGCACAAAAGTAGATAAGGTATTTCCAGTTGTCAAATTTCCACTAATTGAAATATTTTTAGATTTATTCGCATAGATTTTATCTTGTTTTTTAGAAATTGCATCGACTTTTTTATTTAGATTATTAAACCCTTTAGGCGTAATTGTGCTAACAGTTACAGTTCTCTTTACATAAAACTGTATATTATTTACAAACCGCATAAGGCAAGTTATGTATAGATTATCTACGCCTGACGGAACGGTATAAAGTTCAGTATCACTTGAAATAGATGCAGAAGATACTCGATCTGTGCCATTGTAAGCATCAATGAATCTCATTACTTGATGCGCGGAATCAATTATTGCAGTGATAATGTCACCTTCTTGCAAATTATCTAAATGGACATAGAAATAATCTGTGTTTGTATTTGGTTTGCCATTCCAATAATAATAATTGATAGTTTTAATAACATTTTGCTCAATGTTATGTGTTTCTGTTTTCGTTTCTGCATCTGTGATAGCACTTAAATCTTCCTTTAGCGAACCAGTTTCCTCTTTCAGTGAAGCAACGTCTGTCTTGTTCTGCTCGATCTGCTGTGCCTGTTCTGTGGTGGCACCGGGCTTGACCGGGTTCTTTTCAAGGTACTCATTTACTGCATTCTTGATTTCTTCCGGTGAAATCTCACCGCCTATTCCTTTTAAACATAATTCGTATAAATACTTCTCTTTTCTCGTGATTGGTTTCGGGAGTTCGCCCTTGTAATCACCTGTCAAGTACGCGAGATACTTTTCTTCCCTTGTTACTGGTTTATCTGCCATCTTTTTACTCCTCTCCGAATAGTTTTGGTTCGTCTGGTTGAGCTTCTTTGACCATTGCTTTCGCTTCTTCCTCAGTCATTCCTTCAAATTTCACGAAATACAACCATGCCGGAACCTTGCCAGTGGTCACATACTGCCACCATCTTGCACGGTCGTTTTCTCGCACATACAGGATGTCTCCAAAATCATAATTGACTTCATAAGCTCCGACAGGTGCAAGCCCATACAGGTCAGCGTAAACGTTCAGTGCGTAGATAACATCATCAAGGCAACTTTCCAGTTTGTCTCGAACATCTTTAATGAACTGCACCGTCCTCTGCTGTTCTGCTTCTACTCCTGTAGCCGTCTGAATGCCGCTAGATTCGTTAAAAACAAAGTATCCGTTAGAGAATCCAATCTTATATCCTAACTGGCTTAAAAGGGCATTTATGCCGCTTATACGAGTATCTGTGTTGAGTTGTGGATTGATTTCTTGGTAAAACTCTTTCTCATCCTGTCCGAATACATTTTTCACATAATCCGGCAAGCTCATTTCTTTGCATCTGTGCTCCATGGCCTGCGGTGTCATGGCGGATACTGGTGATCCGCTCGGCATCAGCAGTCGGTCATCTGCCAGAACGGTTTTCTTAGAATCAAGGATTTCTTTTGCATTACGGCTGTATGCAATGTCCAGATCTTTCAACTCTTCGATAGCTTCTGCAAATATCGGAAGCCCAAGCGGTGTGCTAATGTCTACATTATTCGCTTGTGGTGTCCGCAACACTCCGTACAGAGGTCCATCCAGCTTCTCACCGTTTGCCTTGAGAATTGGTGGCGTGTCTTCCATGAGGTCAGCCCATTTGGTCTGTTTAAGGTCAATCTTATCTCCGATGCTCTGAGGAGATTTTGATACGTAGGCTCTGTTGGAAACGTAGTATGGATAAGTTATCACTCCATCTATTGTAGTCTCAACAAACCTATGATATTCAAGCCTTGTATAGTATTTCCTTCCGACAGTATAAGAATCCTTAAATATAATCCCTTTGATCTCCTGGTTGTCATAGTCTACAATCATCACGTCTGCCGGAGTAAATACGTCAAGGCTCTCCCCATTCGGCTTGATGAAAACCGTTCCGTAAGCACAACTATATTCTACCCAGTGGCGTATCTGGAAATATACCTTGTCAATCTGTTCCTGCAACCATGTAGCCCTTGCGGAGCCATCTATCTGAATGCCAATCGCCAATGTTGTGAGCCGGGCTGTTTCTGAGCAGACAGATTTGGCAAAATTAATTGTCTTGATATTATTCTTATCATCTAACCATTCCGGCGCGCCTCTGTAGATGTTCGCACACCGATTAATCAGTGATTCCATCTCCGGAAATTCTGCTGCCTGGATATTAAAATCCTCTTCGGCTTGTTTTTTAAAAATCATGTTAAACCACCTTTTTAGTGTTGTTATAAGTCCCATTATGCACTGTTACCTCGTCTTCTCCACAATGATTCTGAGCCATACCGGACGGAATCTATCATATGATTATCCTTGTCTGGATATCCACTACAGATATTTCCGTCTTTGTCGCGTTCGTATTCGTATTTCTTAAACTCTTTGCAAGCATTTGGCGTTCTTTTTGGATCAAACACAAGTTTTCTTCGTTGCAGCCACTTCATGGAATACTCAATACTTCCCGGTCCTTTGATTGCTCCCCTTGCTGGGAGTCCTGAATCTCTGTAATCATTGATTGATTTAGGCTCGGCAGAATCGCAAGTAATTTCGTAATCATCATACTGCCTTCGCTTGATTTCATTCGCAGTCCATTCATTTGATTTTTTGTTTTCGTAAATCTCGTCAATGAAATAGATTGTTTCTCTAGCTGAATCATAATAGATTCTGGAGAAAGCATATTTGTCCGGATACCAGCCCCAGTCAACCCCCTGATAAATTCTATCAAAATGGCTGATCTCTTCGTCTGTGATAGTTCTTTCTTCGATATATTCAAAGATATTTCCACCATTTCCGTTGGCGTGTCCAAGGTACTCATTTTCGTAAGCATCTGGATTTACTTCTTTTAGATGTTCGGCATCTGTGAGAAATACGTCGCCAAGCCACTCCTGTTCAATCCCTAAATCAAGGTATGTGCTATGCACAACCATTACATTTTTATCTTTTTCTTCTGCTTCTGCCGTGTACTCATTTGCCCAGTTGTTTTTACTCCTAGGCGGGTTGAACGACTTGAATTTATACGCTTCGTTTCCCCCTCGAATAGCAGACTGCTGGATATTTCGGATTTCTTCTGGATTAGAAAACTGGTCTAACTCCTCGAACCAGACAATACCTATATATCCAAACTCCGGCTTGATAGACTTAATCTTTAATGGATCGTCAGCACCACGAAAGTAAATCTTTTGTCCGGTGGGCTTATACGTAATCTCCATCGGAGATACTTTGCATACAAATTCCTCATTTAGATCTAATTTATCAATAGCCCATTTCATCTGAGCATAAACAGAATCTTTGATAGTGTTTCCAACTTTTCGCAGAATCAGAGCGTGCATGTTCGGATTATTCTTCAGCAGTTCCGGTATGATTAGCGATATGGTCGAGGACTTCATGGAACCACGTCCGCCAGGGAGAATGTATTCGCTATGTTTCTTTGCCCGGATATCCCTAATCATTTTATGAAATACATCCGGTACAATATTCAGGTCAATATGGTATTCACCTTGTAATCTGGCTTTTTCTTCTGCTTTCCGCTGCTCTTCTCTGGCTTCTTTTATAGTAAGCGTTTTTTCCAGATCATTCATGGATTTCAGCTGATCGGAGAAGTCCGGAGTGAACCCGAATGAATCAGTCAGCTCACCTCTTGCGATCATAGAACGGCGTTGCTGAATTTCTGCCAGTGACATGATGTCAGTGCCTTTTTGCTTTTCGATGAGGGACTGTTTTTCGGCTATATATGCAGAAATACAACCTTTTTCCAACAGTTTTTTTGTCGCGTTTCTAACGATTCCATTAGAGTATCCAGCTTTCCTTGCGGCGTCAGATGCATTCCCGCCATTCTTTATATATTCAAGTGCAAACGCTTCCTGTTTAGGCGTTAAGTTCATCTAATCACCTCTGTCCATCCTCATTTTCTGACTGCCTCCCATATCTCTTTTAGGCACATGACTACATCATACTGAGATGCAGTTCTTAATATTTCATAATCGCAATCTTTCCATTCACCATGTTTTGTCGGTCTGAATACCGGCGTTGATATGATTGTTACTGTAATCAATCGTTCCTGCTCATGGCTGTAGAATTGTGATGTTCCAATTTTTATGATTAATCCGGTGGATAATATAGCTTTTTGAAGTTTTCTTGTAACTGCTTTTAAGTTTGCCATATCATCACCTCCAACTGGCTATAAAATCCCATAGTAACACTTCTGAGTATATTTTATCACAGGTCAGTAGAAAAGTTGTGGTACATGTTTGAGAAAAAATAATGGAAAATATTATATAAAAGCGTTGACACACCACCAAATTGGTGGTATTATATAATCATCAAAGGAACGGAGGAAAGTAAAATGAAAAAATACAACTTATCAAACATTATGAAAAGAGCATGGGAACTGGTTAAAAAAGCCGGAATGACAATTTCCTCCGGACTTAAAAAAGCATGGGAGGAGGCAAAAACAATAGAAAAGAAGATCTTTGAAGGACGCATGGAAATGACAGTTCCAGAGGCAGACAATAATACTGTAAGTGTTAGATTGTGGAAGAAAGGATCCTACAAAAGAATCTACTTCAACGACTACAAAAACAGAGCTGTTGGCTATATCGACTGTGTATCCCGCACAGCACATTACATGGACGGATACGCTAGAATGTATGCACCGGCCATTGACAGATTTATGGAAGAATATGAGTTTTAATTTAAGGAGGAAATAAAGATGGAAAAATGGACAATTCGTATTGACGATTCTAAGATGTCAATGTTAAGAAACTATGGGAGTTGCTACAAGCACGGTGGAGGAGCTGGAGGATATTTTGATTTCTTCGGGGATTCCTTGCAAGAGGCTGCCGATAGTCTTATACATGTATTAGTTGATGCATTCTCTGATGACAGCGTTACCATATTGGAGTATCCGGAACATGCAATTATCGAAGAGAGAATACATGAATATGCGAACTGTGCAGAGAAACATATTACTCTCATCTTTCCGTGCAAGTGCCGGAAATATAAAACTGGTATTGGTGATATCAATTTCAACAACGATATCCGTATTATTCTTCAGGAGCAAAAGATGCAGGTTGCCGAAATGCGTGCATTATTAGATGAATCACGCGTGGCGTTTTCTAAGCAGTACAATATCCCCGTAAGAACGCTTGAAAACTGGGAGTCCGGAAAGAGTCAATGTCCTGAATATGTAAGGCAACTTCTTGAGAGAGCTGTTAGGGAGGACGCAAAAGTTAAAAATGATGAATCAGACACCAACGCAGAAGATACTGGAAGCTTATGAAGAAAGTCAAACTCTGACTGGTATTCACAAGATCACTGGATACAACTGGCAAAGGATAGCAAAAACGCTTTCTACAGAAGGTATCGTAGTTAATGAAACACAGGCACTTATTATAGACCTGCATTATCGTGGAAAAAGTGCCGGCGAAATCTCAGCCATTACAGGCTTTGCCATGAGTACGGTTATGGCATATCTTCCAAGAGTACGACCAGCATATATGGAAAATCGATCAAAAAATGCAATGAGAATTGAAAAATATAGACGCAAAAAGGAGAGCCGGTAAATACCGACTCTCTAATTTTATTCATTGCTTTGTAATTTCCTGATCGTCTCGCCCTGATCTCCTGGACACCCCATGAAGCACTCCGGGCAATGTTCGTAAAATGTGCATCTGATGCAGTCATGTGGACTGATTGATTTGCAATATTGATGTAGTACTGCGAATGCTGATATGGCGAGCTGCGGGGTTATTTCTGGTGTAATATCATATCTTTCTGTTAATCTCTCCATCTACTTCACCTCTTCCATCTGACTTTCTACAATATTTGCGAGTAATTCCAAGGACTTAATAAATGAGTCCGTCAATGCTGCTGTGTCTGGGCATTTAGCAAATGCTCTGACAAGTTTTACTGCATCCGTGATTTCTTCTCCATCTTCGATAATTTCAGATGCTTCATGCAATGTCTTTTCAGCACAGCTGTAAGTAACGATCTTGCTGTCATTAAAATTCAATATGTTTGGAAATGGAATTTCGATAGGGTCTAAATGGTTTTCTCTCGCCCATGTGAACCCCTGAAACTTTGCTATTTTCAGAACACTCAAATATTCTTCCTGTGTCTTTACGAACACGCTTTTTCCTGTTAAATTAATCATCTAACTTCACCTCACAAAAATATATTCTTTTCTTCGCGCTTTTTCGCGCATTCTTCGCAAATAAAGATCGCTTTCGGATACCTAAAACGGCTATCATTAAGTATCGGATAATACGGTTCATACGCTGTGGTTTTCCATTTGCCACAAATATTGCACTTTTTCACAGTTTCGTTTATATTCATTGCCATACATCATTCACTTCCTGTAATCTCATCAATACAATCGTTCCAACCATCACGGTAATCATCGTTTGCATATTTGCAACTATCTTCATAAGTGAGTTTTTCTGGCAGCAAAGTTAGATAGCACCATTCCGGTATATTTTTCATTCCAATATCGTTTAGTGTGTGGCTCAATTTGCAAAGAATAAATTCTCCTGCTGGAACTTTTTTCTTTTCTCCAAATCTACATGAATCACAATTTTCTGGCGTTTTCATCACTAATACTGATTTACTCATTCCAGCACCTCCTGTAATAAATTTCGATCGTCAACCGCATTTCCAATAACGACTACTTTCTTCGCCCAATACGAGAAATCTTTTCGATAATTGGTTTCTTCTGGAAAATCTACATAAAATCCTAAATTTCCATTACCGTATTCTCCAAACTTAACAACAGCCGCAACTGCGCCATACTGGATGATGTCATTCTCCCAGATTCTCTTACCATTCTTATCAGTCAGTCCCGTGAACTGGCAGAGGGTTTCTATATCAATTATATCGGTATATACTGTAAACCGATCTGAATCCTTCCGATAAAAAATAATGTCCTTCCCACTTCTGTGATATTGATCTCTTAGGTAATATCCCTCAACCCATTCACCATTATCAATCCGCTTTCCCTTGAAAAGAATTTCTCTCATACGTTCTGCACCTCCTGCTCAGAAAGCGGTTCGAATCTTTTCTTCTGATTTACATCTGGATATTTGATTCTATCCACATCACTCGTAAACATACTTAACGGTCTGCACCATGTCACAAATGGGTCTGCAAAGCACTTGTAAATCACCATAATTTCATCTGATTCTGTATGAATAGCAATATCATTTACGATGTAGATTCTTCCTTTAAAGTGCTTGTATCTTCTTCCTACCATGTCTTCTCTTAGCTTTTCTAATGTTTCGACTGATACGTTACTCATTCAACTCCACCGCCTCTCACGATATCAACTGCTTCATTCAGACATTGAGCTGTGTACCAATCATCACCCGATTCTGGAACTTTATCTTCGATTAACGTTTCCAACTGTTGAACAACTTCATCTACATCAAAAACTGTTGGTTGTCTATTAATACAGTCAATAAACTCTTTTTGGTCGGAACTAATACTATTTCCAATTTCCCAGATTTTAATATATTCAATTAAATCGTCTGCATCAATTAATCTACTCATTTTTCACTCCTTCTCTCAATTGCTTTTGCAAGGTCAGAAATGCAATCACCAATATAGAAAATTGCTATCATTGCAACATTGATGTCTGATATTTTTGCACCTAAAATCCAACAAACAAACATAATTGCCAACCATACAAGGCACATTTTTTATTCCTCCTCCCACACTCCCAATAACCGCATTCTCTCATACAGTACAGCGACGGTCTTGCGTCTGTACCCATAAAAATCTTTCGGATTCATCGGGATATATCTTTCTTTGCTGATTTTCCTGTAACTTTTCCGGTGAAGAATATTTTCAATAACCATATCCGCTATCACCGTATTTTTCGGGCAAGCTGACAAGGCAGCACTGGTAAGCAGGTATCCATACTCTGCCGGAAAGTCTTTCAGCATCGTATTCAGTTTTTCTATGTCCTCTGTCGGAATACCGTAGTCTTTCAGCTTTTTATTCCTTGTCAGCATACCGTTCTCCTTTCTATCCTGTATAATCCTCAAACTTTTTTACACTTTCAAACGTAGCTCTCATATTTACCCATCGTTGTAATCTTCTGACGGAATCGGTAGGTTTTGTGTTTTGCTTATCAAAAATCATCACGTAGGGCCAATACCCTAAATCCCGAAGTGTGTATACTCTTTCCAAATCCTGTTCAAATGTGGTATTAAAATTTGTCAGCACATATACAGACATTTTTCTGCGATCCCACCCAGTTATTTTCTTAAACATTTGAAATTTCGGGATAATTGTGTCTTTGTCTTCATATCTGTCCCATGCAAAATGAATCTGTTTTATTTTCATTTGCTTAATGTAATTTGCCTTTTCTTCGGTCATAATCCGAATATCGCAGCCTTGTGAAAAATCTATATATGCTTTACTGTCTATTAACTGTTCAGATAGACTTTTCCATTCTGTACAAGCAAACATGTTCGGATCAAGCAAGACTATATTCTTTTGACCATTCCAAAATTCTGATAAATCTGCTACTTTAAAGCTTTTCTTTCCTTCTTTATCTTTTACGATACAGAAATCGCACCCTCTTGGGCATCCTCTTGTAAGGAAGCCATAAGCAGTATTTCTGCATAACTCTGGATAAAGACTATAATCAGGATAAATATGTTCAATTTCATCCGGTAATGATTCCCCACCAGACGGATACTCATATCCCGTGCCACCTTTTATGATTTTTGTTGCACATACAGGATGCGGATAATCCGGTGTAAACGTAAATACCTTACTCATATACACCTTATCTGGTGGATTTATCCATGCTGTTAATGGGTCGTACCATTCTACGGAATCACCTTTTTCCTTATGCCATGCCGATATTTTCATCAATGGCAGATTTGGAAAATTATGTCCATCAACATCTATAAGTTGTATTCTCATAGCTTCCTTTCTAATCGCCTGGGTGGTGCTTGTCGTACATGATCGCTACACATACAAGACCAGTTACTCCGACTATGATTCCAAGGGTGAATCCTAATACGAATGTAATCATGGCTCATCCTCCTTATATAGCTCTGGTAGTGGCATCCAGGCAACAACATCCGCCCAATCAATTTTATTTTTACAATCTGTGCATTCTGCAAAAACCCACTCTTGTTCGGACGCAAAATATGCCATCCAGCAAAATCGGCCGTCCGTAACTAAATAGCATTCTAAATAATTCTTTTTAATCTCAGGCAATCTCTCGCTGACAGAAATCCAGTTTTTAGCTTTTAAACGCTCAATAACTTTCTTCTGTTCTTCTTCTGTCTCGCAATGTATTATAACGTCGTAGCTATCATCGTATGCGCTAAATGAACCGTCTTCATTCTGCACAAGTGTCATTCCATCACTCATACTCCCACCTCCGAATCCGCTGGTACAGCGCAATCTGGATTACCGCACTTAACCATGTACATGATGCCGCCGCTAGCCCAACGTTCGGTTATCGCCTTTCCTCCGCAAAGTGGACAAGGTTTTAATTTATCCATTTTTTCCTCCTTATTTTCTCACATAATTCAAAATATTCTTCCAATGTTTCTGGCAGTTTGATACAATCTGGCTCATAAGGTTTTGGATATTCAGTATGTCCACACCTTGTACATTTGATTTGTGGCGGAAACTCTCTACTCCATTCCATATTTCCACCACATTTTCTGCAACGGATGTATCTCTCTACTTTCTTTGGCTTCGTTTTGAAAAATGAAGTGTAATTATTATTTTTCATTTTTATCCTCACTTTCCCCATGTAAGTAGCTGACACGCTATTAATTTAGATTTACGTTCATTTTCCTTGCCATGGCTTCTATAACTGTCACTGTTACTCCGTTCCCTGCCTGCTTGTATAACTGGCTGTCAGAATTTACGAACTGTGCTTTTTCAAAATAATCATCGGACCACCCTTGCAGTCTAAAGCATTCTTTTGGGGTCAGCTTCCGGATTGCTATGTAACACTGATATTTTTCATACCAGACTGCATATACCGTTAATTCTTCCGATACCTGCACGAATATTCCTTGATTGCAGCTTGTATCTAGCGTATTGGCGACTTCTTGTCCGGCTCTTCCTCTTCTTGTCTTGCTGTTTGGCATTGAGAAGTTCACGCTGTCAATTCCCACTCTGCATTCTGCGTAACCTTGTTTCGTTGCTTCTTTGACTTCAATCGCGATTCCGTGCCGGTCCTGTCCTGTCAGCGTGAACATTGGCTCGCCATCTTCTTTGAATCTTCTACCATTCTGACGTTTTTCAGCACGATCTGGCGTGAGAACTGGAATTGCAATCTTATTCCCCTCACCTTTGTTTGTCGTTAAAGTTGGATTTAATCCGTTGGAATCATACACGTTCCCATTCATTCCTTTCCCTGACGGATTCACATTACATACAACTCCAACACTTCTAGGTTCTTTGTAATCTCTACTTGTTAGTGTTGGACAAATATTTTCATATATGCGTGCTTTTCCATCTTGACCAATATAACTTGTATCAAATAATATGGATACTTTGGGTTCTGTGTTTCCTCCTGGCTTCGTACTGATTGTTGGTTCTAATCCATCGCTGCTATAAACTCTATCTCGCTGTGAATTTCTGCCATTAAGGCAACTGAAAAGATTTAACGAAACACTATTTTTTCCGTCTGTTCCTTCGATAGGAAATATTTTTGAGGTACTTCTCCCTCTAAGATGTCCGATAATAAAACATCTTTCCCGGTTTTGCGGCACTCCGAAATCTTTGGAGTTGAGCACCTGCCATTCTGCATCGTACCCTTGTTGTTCCATTTCAATGAGCAGTCTGGCGAAATCCCATCCTCCATTAACACTAAGCAGATTTTTAACGTTCTCAATGAAAAGGTAAGTGGGTTTATCTTCTTCTTTGAGTTGTCCGACAAGGTACATAACTCTGAAAAACAGGCTTGAACGGTTTCCTTGAAATCCGGCTTGCTTTCCTGCAACGGATATGTCCTGGCAAGGGAATCCGAAGCACCAGCAGTCTGCTTTGGGAATGTCTCCGGCATACACTCTTCGAATGTCATTTGCATACCATTCTCCATTTCTGTATTCCTCCTTTAATATTTCTTTCTGTCTTTTCTTGATAGGAATATCTTCCAATGCCTTTCGCTGCTCTTCTGTCAGCAAGTGCATTGAGATGTAACTCGCAGTGGCAAATTTATCGAATTCGCAAAAACCAACGCATTCATGCCCTGCTAATTCCATTCCCCTGCGAAATCCTCCGATTCCTGCGAAAAAATCTATAAATTTCATTTTAAACTCCCATCTTCTTAACCAGATTCTTATTCATCTCATCAAATCTTACATCTGTGTTCTCTTCAATGTCCTGCATCATGCTCAGAACGCTCATTTCGCCCCTATTCGCCATTTCAACATACCCATTGGCAGTTCTTACCACATCAAGCAAACGTTTCGTAGAAAAGCCATATAAGCGTCTCAGAGCCATCATGGTAGTGACAGTGTTGATCGTATTGCTCCAATCCTCACCAACGGTAAAGCCATCCTCGTAGGCTTGCTGCTCTACGTCTTTTATCTGTCTATAACAGATCTGCATTGAACGTCCAAACGCCTGAGCCGCCTGATTAGAAGTCTGAACAGGAAATCTGGTCTTTTTCTTGACTTTCAACTTGCTACTCATTTTTCTTTCACCTTTCTGAACTTATATCCTGTCACTCGGTACGCTCGTGGCGTTCCGGGGTTGTCTGTCTCAAGTAAGCCACTTTCCAGCAATTCACCGAAATGATTCTGTACGGTATGGTTAGATATACTCAGCCCTGCCGCAATTTCCGGAATACTTGGCGGATAATCATGTTCTTTCAGGTACCTTATGATATACAGATATATGTCTTTCCTTGTCCGGATACCTTCATAATACTTTCTTGCTGTGTTATATGGCATTTTTATCACCTCATTCATACTTTGCATTTTCCCTTTGACACATCCGCAGCCCATTTATAAAAAGCCAAAGACAGATACCTTGCCAAACTGTCTGGATAGATTTCATATAAATCCTCAAATCTTTTATGCAATGCATCAAAATATTCATCGTTATTTTCTACATTGTAAAATTCTTTTATTGTCTTCCAAAACTCTGGCATGAACTTGTGCATGATTGGAATATCTTTAGCTTCTAGTTTCAATTCCTCACATCCTTTTTGTATACAATATTCTGCACACTGTATACGCTCTTTTAATTTTTAAAAATTATTATATATTATATATATTAGGTATATAATATAAGTAACCGATAGTAACCGAAACGTAACCGTTCAAAAATCCGCAAACCATTGATTTTACTACATGGTAACCGAGTAACCGAGTAACCCTGACTTTCTCATATAGGGAAAATTTTATACTCAATATGTGCATATAAATACTCATATATATATATGCAGAATCAAAGGTTACCTAGGTTACCCGGTTACCTTTTGAACGAATTGTTTATCAATCAAACACAATATCGTCCGTAATTTCAAAATCATCATTGCAATTCACGAATCCTTTTGGAATTTCATCTACAATTTTCAAGAACACACATTTGGTGACAATTCCGTCCAGTTTCTTTGCTTTGGTCGGATAACCTCTGCTGTCGGTTTCCACAAGTCCATTCTTGACAGCCCATGACAAGAATGCCTTTCTGGAGAATTTTCCAATTTTGCACAGATCGTCAAACGCTGCGCTATAGATTATTGCGGTTGACGTTTTCTCTGCCGGATCATTGTCAATAGCTCCCCATCTTTCTGTCTTAACATCCGGGTTATCATCGAACTTGATTCCATTCATGGCAATCTTGTCAACCACGAACCAGTAAGCGCGTTCATTTTCAGACACCATTTCTTTCTCTGTCAGAAGACCCTTTGCTGTCTCGATGTCAATGTACTGGCCATCATGGAATAACTGATCTGTTGCAATTTTATCTGCTGCCAGAATGATACTCATTGAAATACTCTGCTTCTGCATCTTGTCATCGTCCTGTATAAGCCCCTGATAGTGCTTTTGTAGGGCTTTTATATCATCAATGGGCATTTCCTTGACTGCGTTCACAAAGTCGATTCCTGCATATCCGTAGTTCTTTTTAAGGGTATCTGCGGTGAGCTGCGGATCATCAAAAATCTTTTCGGAACACTCAACCTCAATAATTCGGTTAATGGCTCCGCCTTGGCTGACATATCCAGCAAGCGGTCGTTCACCATTGGTCAGAATGCAGTTCTGCCAGCGGTTCTCCCGGTTGACACCCAGCTCCTTGTTAGAACGACTCTTTCCTTTGCCGGAACACAGGTCGTACACTATGCCCTCGAAGTTATCCCTGATCTTAGCAGATACCTTGGAAGTATCATCCAGAATTAGTGGAAGATTGTTAAGCATATCAGACTTTGCTTCCAGAGCCACATCCGTTGTCTTGAAATCTCCTATATATCGTGATTCGCCCGGATTTGCCCAGACGGAAGCTCCCAACATAAGCGTCACAGTCTTGCCACCCTCAGTTTCTCCCCAGAGGTCTACAAAGAACGGAAGTGCGCCGACAAGCTTAATCAGAATACTGGCGAAGCTTGCAGCCAACATGATTTTTGGTTCTATTCTTCCAGTGGCACGAACCTTCTTCACGTGCTCGTACCACTCTGTTCTGCTGCCACCTACGCTGATACTTTCATACAGTTGCCGAAATCTCATATCTCCATCGAATACAATATCCTTGTCATATGGAAGAAAATAATCCCTGATCCACCCGATTTTACTGGAGGAATACTGAATGTTGATATAATCGTCATTTGCATTCTCGACATCTGACAGATACCGTACAAGAAACTTCGCATTCTCAGAAGTCACTGAAATCCCAAGTGCAGACAAGCCAACGATTTTAGTAGATGATGCAACCATGGTTTTTGGTACAATAACCTCGGACCATTTATTATTCCTCTTATAGATTAGCTTTATCTGTTCCTCTCCGGTCTCCAGATTCTTCATTCGCTCTATTGGAAGAATAGGGTGATAGCAGGCTATAATATCCGGCGATCCTGGATTAGTGTTTGATATTCTGATTCCATCATCGTCCGCTATCCAGTTAAGGCATTTCATTCTGTCATATTCACAATCAGAGAAATTAGTCCACTGGTCCAGCATAGACAACGTCTTGTTACTTTTTTCTTTCTCAATCATCTGCTTCTGCACCTTAGTGTAGGCTTTAAGCAAATCCTCAAATTTTTTCTTTACGCCAAGCTCCTTGGCTCTGTCCAGAAGAGTCAGCGTAAGACGCGCCTTGTCTATCTCGTCTTCCTGACTGAATATTTCGTCAAACACTTCTTCGTCCAGAATAGAAACCTTCGTGAGCTTGTTTATCATTTCCACTTTTAATCACCTTCTTCCAGTCCTGTTATGAATCCATGATGATATAGTGCAAGTTGCAACCTGTTCCATGCTTCACACCATCCGTCAGACAATGGCTTTACCCTGCCAAGGATAGCCCGGTAGAAATCTATATCAGACAAGCATTCTTGCAGCTCGGTCTTTTTCTTCTGTTCTTCCTTCTGCCGCATTTCCATCTGCTTCTGATGCCGGTATATTGCCATTCTGGATGAGAAATTTGGCTTCTGGTAAGTTCCCCCAAGTATGGTAAAAGCTGTCTTAAAATCGCAATTATCCATGTTCTGAACGAATGTGAATATGTCACCTGTTGCACCACAGCCAAAGCAATAATAGCTGTCTTTGTAGATTTTCATGGATGCAGTACGATCTCCGGTGTGAAATGGACACTGAACAAATCCTGCTCTGTTCGGAACCATTCCATATCTGCTCAGAACGTCCCTCATGTTATTCTGTTGTTTAATTGTTTCTTTATCCATTTAACAGAATCTCCAAAATTCTTTTGCCAGTGTCTTTCTTGTCACAAAACAGAAATTCAACACCATATTTGCGTTGCATCGTGCAAAGAATCTTATATAAGACATCTCCATGCATAACTTTCTGCTCCTGCTCCACCCAGATGCCATTCTTTTTAACTCTTTTCTTTGCCCGGGGATTCTCCCACCAGAGAACATCATCCAGCTTTTTAATCCCTTTTCCGTGTTCACACAGGAACACAAGCTTTATTCCTGCTTCGTTTGCCCGGATGATCTCAGCACGGAATCTTTCATGCTGTTGGCATACATTGCCACACAATTCAGAGAGATTTTGTTTTCGATCGACAACCAGTCGAGGGTTGTCATAATTCATGTAATCCCCGACGTAAAGCTTCGACACGAACCATTTTTCTCCTGCTGCATCAAATGTTTTCTTAATGCCATCAATAACTTTCTGGTGTTCCCTACTGTCAATTTGTATCATGCAAACGGCAACTCCTCGTCAATTCCATCTGGAATGCTCATAAAACCATCCGGGTCTGTTTCTGGATGTGGTGTCTCTGACTTCTGCTGACTCTGATTAGAACCTTTGCTTTCACCAAACTCAATTTCTTCCACAACAATATCTGTTGTGTATACCTTCTTTCCATCACGATTAGTGTAGCTGCCGGTCTGGATTCTACCGGATAAATCCGCTTTCATTCCTTTAGAAAAATATTTCTCGATAAATTCTGCCGACTTTCCGAAAGCGATGCAATTCAAGAAATCTGCTTTCTGGTCAGAACCCTCTTTCACGAATCTTCTGTTTACCGCAATAGAAAACCTTGCAATAGATGTTCCTTCATTGGTGTACTTGATTTCTGGATCACGTGTAAATCTTCCTGTAAGAATTACTTTATTCATGCTGTCACTCCCCCTTTAGAATGTTCGATGTCATAATCAATAAGCATCTTTAAGCATTTAGCACCTTTTTCCAGTGTTAAATGTTCAATACCGTCAACCTTAAATCTGGATTTTATTTGGTCTAGTAACTTTGAATCCGGATATTTTTTAATTATTTTTTCGATTCCCGAAATACTTTTTGAATCTATCAATTCATTGCTTTTCGATGAACCTACCTTTTTGCCGGATGTTTTCTCGTTACCTCCTGTATTAGTAGAATCACTGTCTTTGTTATCATCAATGCAGAATAATCCATTTAAAGCGTATTTTCTGGCATAGGACGAAGCTGCGCCCGTCACCTGTGAAGAATCCATGCCTTTCTTAGACTCTTCTTCCCTTGCATAAGCAACAGTTGTAATCTCGCCGGTATCTTCACAGTCATTCAGATGAGCTTCTGCCCTGACGTATATTCTATCCCCGACAACTTCCATCCGATCTGTGACGCTTAACACAGTCTTCGTTTCTGCCAGAAGTGGCTTTGCAGCTTCCAGAATATCTTCACAGCTTCTGTATTTGTATTTCCCGAAGGAATTGTACTGTCCTTTAGGGGCTTTCAGCTTTGACTGAATAACTCCCAGTTTTTCATATATATTCACTGTTATTCCTCCTTGTCATAAACCACATGCTTACTGCCCTCAATAATCAGCAAGCTTGCGATATCTTTCATTGATAAGGTTGATTCATTATAGATTTCAACCAGTGCGTTATAAGCACCTGTTGATACTTTCACAACCGGGTTATCCTTATCAGTTGCTGGCTGCTTCTTCCTTGCCGGAATGCGGATTTCAAAATCACTCATTGCCTTCCTCCTTATATGATTTCTGAGCCGTTAAAAGCCCATTCAAAGCCTGTACGTAGCTCGCTATTGTTCTCGCCTTGTAACTCTCGTCAATGTAGTTATCGGACGGAGTGGCAAGCTGATCGTCAATCAGACTCAGAATCTCTTTTATCCTCTTTTCCATGCCTTGGCTCCTTTAACATCTTGTAGAATGTATAGATATTGTCCGATTTATCTCCCACTCCGCTGACAGCCCGACCATTTTTGATGGAATCAGCTTCGTGGTACTCGATATGGTCCAGATACATATCCGGGTTTTCCCAGTCGATAAGATAACACTCACGAGCATTCAGTTCGTGCAGAAGCGTATTCACTGCAAGAACCATATCCCATTTCGGGAGGAGTCTTAATTCCTCAAGATTCATTTAACGGACACCTCCCATTAATAAGAAGTTCCAGAAGACATTTCTTTGCATCCTCAAAACTTCCGGCTTCAGATGGAAATTCGTAAAACTGGTTCAAAATAAAATGCCTTTCGATTTCGAACTTGTCATTAAAGACATAGATACGCATTACTGATTCGTCGCCTTTTGCGGTATATTCAAAACTCACATGCGCCTGCGTTTCGCTCGAAACTCTCAAACACAATCCAAATAACTCTTTGATCTTCTCCTCGTTCATTTTTTTCTCCTTTCACAGATTCCCTACTAAGATCATGCTCATTGCGGCTGCCGATAAGACTCTATCAGCAATTCCCGACCATTCCCAACATGGCAGGAACGTCGCCAGAATTCCTATGGTGATCGCCATAATCACTTCTCTTACGCGGACTTTGTTCATTTTTTACTCCCTCCAAGAATCCACGCAAGGTTGCTCGCCACCAGTGCGGCGGCTGTCACAATCCATGCAGTGAACCATCTTCTTGATTTCTTCTTGCTCTTCTCAACAATTTCAGTCGCAAGTGCTACTTCGATGTCATCCCATGTAAGCTGGTTTTCATTCTTAATTTCGCTCATATCGTGCTAATTTCTCCTTATTTGTTCTTATTTACCTTTACAATTAGCAGATAGAGGCTTATAATTAACCTGTATCTACTAAATCGTGCTTAGTAGATGCAAGCTCCGGGGTGGAGGTCTCAGCTCCCTCCGGGGCACCTACTTATTAAGAGCAGCTTTGCCTTTCCAGACATGACCAGTTACTTCATATACCTTTCTGGGGCTTATGATATATGTGATTCTACTGCCGGAAAGACTTTTTGCCGGCTTGTTATTCTGGATTGCTGTCCCAATCGGCAGCCATCCGTACACAATTCCTGCTCGGATTGCTGTTACAGGAAGTCCGATCAGTTGACTTGCATCAGATACGCTCATATTCTCTGATGAGAACTCTGGCATCTGTGGAATGCCTGATATGATTCTTGCGACTTCTGCTGCAAACTGATGAACTTCTGCATTTTCTTTGATGTAAGTATCGACTTCGTTCATTTCATGCTCCTTTCATATTTGTTTTTATGAATTTTTTTTACCTTTGATTTCTTCTTTCTCTTTTGAGTTTTGAATGGAGATTTCTTTCCGGTAAAATGTGTAAAATTATTTGCTCCCATTATTTATCACCTATTGTATTTCTTTTCCCCTCTACCTATAATGCATTTACAGGCACCGACATGCCGAGTATAACGAAAGGGGAATTATATGGTTGAAACAATTACACGACTGTATCATTGCCACAAGATTCACAAACACGTGACTGTTTATGAAGAGTATGAGGTTTCTGGTAACAGTCGCCGCCTACTGCGGTGCTCATGTCCATATCATCAATACACGGAAATGAAGCCGCACTGTGATGGGTATAATGACCATGGTTTTCAATGTGGTTATGCAAAAAATCAATAACCAGACTCACTAACTCATCCGGTCGCTCACTTGGCGATAGGTAACAGTAAAGCCGAAGGTCACATTTGCAACAGTCTCCACCGGATTCCTTGCAGTGTTGACTGACGGCTTTATTAAATTGTAATGCGTCTATTGTTCTCATCTCCTTTCTGATAGTTACTTCAATATCAGCCATTGTACAAGTAGATTGCCAAGCAAATTACCAAACATTCCGCCGAGTATCGACATAGCACAAATAATCCAAAGACCAGTCTGCTTCTTCATTGACTCACCCCTCTTGTATCTCGATAAATCTCGATTTTTGTCGAATTTCTTCGGATTGACTTTTTACTGTTATTCTCCTATCCTGTAAGTACAGGCACTGACATGCTGAGTATTGAGAAAGGAGAATATTATGGATATTATTCAGGAAGATCTCTTAAAGAGAATCATTTCTCACTATAAAGAAACAGGTCAAAATTCATTTGATAGCACGCAATTCTCTGTCATCGAGAATATAGCTATGAGAGAACTTGCAGCTAAAGGATATATTTCCATCAGTTCCGATATCCTTGAAACCGTTTCCTTAACCGACGAAATTCTTCACGAAATTTCTATGAAATGATTTCTTTGAGATGTGCACGGGATTCCTTGTATGGTGCAAGGATTTCCTGTGCCTTTTCCAAATCTTCCGGTGTGATCTCGCACAGAACATCAATTAAACTGACAATATTAATATCGAGGGCGATCGAATTATTTAATTTCGCAGTCCTGTATGAAACATCTGCTAATGCCTTGCTAATGTCGATTCCCAAGAATTTTACTCTTGTCATGTTACCGGAATTTTCAATTGAAATAATTGGTTTTGCGGCCACTGTTTTCACTTCCCTTCTAGTTAAGAACTTTGAACTTTTTCTTTAAAAAAATAGTCCTGTATATCATCAGCAGAAAGTTCTAACAGATTGACTGCCTTGCAAATATCTGACTGCTTCCAAAACAGCTTTCCGTTGAGCTTCAACGACAATGTACGCTCCGACCATTCCATAGCATTCGCAAAGGAACTCTGACTATCATATTTCTCAACGATTCTTCCTTTGAGCTTACTATAATCAAATGCCATATCTGCACTCCTTTCTAGTTCAATGTTTCGAACTAATTATAATATAACACCGCCGTTACGCTATGTCAATACATTTTTTCAATATTTTTAACTTTTTTGTTTTAAGTCTTGAACTTTTGTTTCATATGTGATATATTATCATCAGAAAGCGAAAGGAGAATAATATAATGGAAAAAGTTAGTTCGTCAGAAAGATTTAAGACTTTGATGGACGAACGTAATCTGAGACAGGTTGATATTCTCAATCTTGTTCTTCCATATTGTAAGAAATACAATGTGAAAATGAATAAGTCAGATATTAGCCAGTACGTTTCTGGAAAGACAGAGCCTAGTCAAGAAAAACTGGTTGTCTTAGGAATGGCACTAAATGTTTCAGAGTCGTGGTTAATGGGATTTAACGTAGGACGTGCCAGAAAAGACACACCTAATCAGGCGAAAGAAGATTTTAATCTGATTTCAAAATTCTCATTATTAAGCGAACGCGATCAGAAAATTGTTTTAAGTCTAATTGATTCCATGCTTTCTAATTAAAAAAAGTGGGGCTTAATCGCCCCACCTCTCCAAAAATAGTTTTATGAATGTGTACAGGTACTCTAATGTACCTGTCTTTTTTATTCCATTTATCATCTCAATAATCTCTTTCTTATAATCCATAAATAGCCCTCCCTGTCACAACTATCACCTACACTACAGTATATGTCCGGCTTGTGGGAAATATAACCGAACATTCGTTCATTTTTTTGCTATTATATCACTAATGTTTGCCCTTGGAAACTGCCAGATATACACCGATATGTTTATGATTGCATAGAAATTATTCGTAACATCAAAGATATAGTCTTTTCTGTTTAGCGGCAGGGCGAATAAAAATGGCGGCATGCTCTGCTTTATTTCATGGGTGCTATTCTTATGTAGGGTAGAAGACCTGTACGCATTTTGGACAGAATACACTTCTGACTCTTCGCGGATATAATCGTCTATGCACATTGGTAAACAAACAATGTAATTAAGCAAAAGTACAGCTCCTATTATAATTAGTATATTTTTGATTATTTTCATTTCACAAATCACCTAAAAACGTATATTTACAACTATATTGTATGATGCTATAATCAACTATAACATATAGAATTCTTATTTGACGCAAATGGCGAAAATGACAGTTTAAAGGACTGATTTGCATGAAAATTGCGATTTGTGACGATAATCCTTTGCAGATTGATTTTTTTAAGGCTCATGTTGATGAGTTTTTGAAAAAGCGTGGAGACAAGAGCTACACGCTAAACACTTATAGTAGTGGGAAGCCGCTGATTGATGATATAGCAGACGGTCAATGGTACGATATAGTCGTGCTGGATGTGGTCCTAAATAATGAGAATGGCATAAATGTCGCAAAGCAGCTCAGGAAAAATGGATATAATGGCAACATTGCCTTCTGGACAGCATATAAAAACTATGTATTTGACGCATTAGACGTCTTACCAGTGCATTACATCATCAAAGGTTCTGAACATGGACGCATGTTTTCTGTCGTAGCGCACACGTTGGAAGATATCCGAGAGAAAGCCTTAACTATCAAAAACCGAGACCACTTCCACCGGGTAGAATTCCGGCATATCGAATACATAGAAAGCCGAAATAAATCAATTCTCGTCCACTGTACTTGCGGCGTTATGCATGTAGCACGTGAAAAGCTGTCAGATATAGAGCCGCATCTTGATGGAAGATTTCTCCGTTGCCATCAAAGTTATATCGTCAACATGGACGAAATTAAAGATGCATCAGATCATTTTGAGATGATATCGGGGGATATTGTTCCAATCAGGCAGAGGGAGGCTGCCAAAATAAGGAATCTATATAAGAATTATATCGAGAATTTTGAGTAATCGTGTCAAAAGGGGGAAATATGAAAAAAATACGAAATGTGTTGATGATCGTTTGGACCGCATTAATTGTATTAATGATTGTGGCCTTGATGAGTTCAAACGATCTTTCATCAGACAATATTATGGTCGTTGTTGTACTTGAGGTATTTGGAATTGCTGTTTTGTATCTTATTTTTGCACTTTTGCTGTCTATTAAAAATAAGGTTCAAAAACCTGCAATATCAAATAATTCCGTAGCAACCCAGCCAGCGGTTGTAGAAAAACCTGTTCGAGTATTGAATCTGAGAGTTATATCCGGTAAGGAGGATTTTGAGCTTGGTTCCAAACACGCAAGATTTGATTTGAAGCAATGGAAAGATGGGTCTGTTACAGTGTCAGATGCTCCAACCAAATATGAACTTTTCGACTATGAATGGAACGGGCCGGAATACAGAACAGTAGAAAAGACAACTACAACATCTCACACTAAAGGGAAAAGTAAAGAAAAAACGAAACGAAGAGGGCATTTAGCAGGAGCCGTTGTTGGAACCGCTATTGCTCCGGGAGTTGGAACTATAGTCGGTGCAGCTGTTGGAACTGGAAAGAAAACCAAAGGAAAGAATAATTCCACTACTACTGGAACTGCTACCACAACAAGTGATAACATTGAAGTGGATTCTTATGCATCTATGAAAATGCGGAATATCGAAACCAATCAAATAAATACTATTGGATTCCGCTGTAGTTCAAATATAGATATGCAGTTAAAGAGCTTCAATATTTCCAAAAGCTCTGATGCTGTTGAAAATGTTCGAAATCAGAAAACATCCGTTGAACTACTGAAGGATTACAAAGAGCTTTTAGATAGCGGTATTATTACTCAAGAAGAATTTGACCAGAAAAAATCAGAACTTTTATAAAAAAGAACCGGCTCTCACTACCAATGAGAACCGGTTTTTAAAATACTTGCATCACAACTGAATAGCGAAGATGATGCGTACAACACACAAACCATATTGTATCATCTTCGGCTATTTTGGGCAATACAGAAAATTTGTTCACATTTCAAACAAGGAGGAATATCATGCCGAAGAAAAGAAAAACTTATCCAAAATTACCAAACGGATTCGGGAGTATCCGTTATCTTGGCAAGAACCGACGTAATTGCTATGCCGTGCATCCACCGGCAACGATTGACGCATCAGGAAAAGCGATCCGCCCACCCGCGATCTGCTACGTTGACGACTGGCTAAAGGGTTTTGCTGTCTTAACTGCCTACAAAGCCGGAACATATAAGCCAGGAATGGAGAATGACCTACCTGTATCTCCTACCGCCGATACAGATACCCTTGTGAGCCGCATATTGGCTGATTACGGGACGATAAAAGGAGTAGAGGGTAAACATCCAGAGATTAAGAAATTAACGTTTGCAGAGGTATACGAACGGTTTATGGCATGGAAGTTCGCCGAGGGAACGACTTACTCAAAAGCAACGAAGTCAAACTATTCGGCATCCTATTCGTACTGCAAGCCATTGCACGACAGACCTTTTGAGGACTTAAAAGCTACTGACCTGCAAGAATTTGTCGATAGTCAAAAAGGTTTTAAAAGAGGGAGTTTGAGAGTAATACTGGTGCTGTTTAACCAGATGTACAAATATGCGATGTACGCTGAAATCGTATCAGAGAACAAATCCAGATACGTCAAGATAAACAAAGAGGACGACACGGAACATGGTACTGCATTTTCTGAACAGGAACTGGAAATCCTGTGGCAAAATTCAGCAGATTTTGACGTACAGTTAATTCTGATCATGTGCTATTCCGGCTGGAGAATCGGAGAAATTGAGAATCTGGAGGTTAATCTGGATGAACGATATTTTAAAGGCGGCTCAAAAACAAAAGCTGGCAAAGGCAGGATCGTTCCTATACATCCGTGTATCTACGATTTTGTCAGAACAAGAATCGAAACTGACGGAACTCTACTGAACATTAACAAGGTCACCTATCGGATGTACCGATTCTATCCCGTATTGGAAAAATTAGGAATAGTCGGAGATCCGAAGCACACACCACACGATTGTCGGCACACATTTTCTGCTCTGTGTGAAAAATATTCCGTCAGAGAAAACGACAGGAAAAGAATGCTAGGACATGCATTTGGGAATGATATCACGAACGCTGTATATGGACATCGAACAGTAGAAGAACTTCGAACAGAGATTGAGAAAATAGAAGTTCCGTTTGTGACTAACTGTGACTAACCGTTCCTTTTTAAGATGTTTTTATTTTATCAAATCTATCTATATAAAGTCCGGAAACCCGCATAAAATCAACGTTTTTTCAGTATTTGTGTACTTTTATGAATGTCATAATAACATTTACATTAGAACAGGCAAAGTAGAAAGAAATGCCGTATTTATGCGGATTTCAGTATTCTATTTGTGACCAACGTGTGACTAACCAAAATATTCTTATCATTCCGAATATGATACAATATAACGTAAAAGCCCCAAGGAATAATTTCCAAGGGGCTTGAATTTTATACTTTTTTGATGTATTTCGCGGAAACAAATCCGAAGTATTTTCCGGCAATACGGATGTAGTACCAAGAACTACCATCACTTGCTTTCTGAGTGAAGTTCATAACATCAACCTTGTTTCCTTTGTTCAATGTCGGATATTTTTTGATGTTCGGATATTCCGTTCCAGCCCATGTGCGGACGTTCAGGCTGGAAGCTGTAACCTGTCCAGTGTACAACCTCTGATTCTTGTCTTGCTTTTTGGGAATCGTTGTGGCTGTATTCTCTACTCCGTCAATCTTAAGATATTTTGTCGCAGCCCATCCAATGCCGATACCTGCAACTTTGATTTTAGTCCACATTCCAGACTTCTCACCATTGATTTCAACACGGTTGCCTTTGTTAATCTTGCCAAGAACATATCCATTCGGCGTTTCACGGATATAAAGGTCGTCCACCGTAGATGTAGCCGTTCCGGTTGCTTTCCAAGTGGCTGTAGACGCTTTTTCTTTGCCCCAGTCAATCCAAACATATCCGTCAATTGCAGAATCATTAATAGCGTAAACTTTATTGCGAACAGCTCCGCCATTTGCGACTACTCCAGCAGCACTGGAAGTATTTCCTTCATTGGTATAAACGATGCTGCCATTGAACCTACGAACAGAGCCAACATGGGAACCGTTACGGAATATAATCAACGCACCTACTTTTGGTGATTTGTGCCATGTTCCATTAGCTTTGGCATGATTTGTGATTGATACGCAATTGTAAAAACCACCGCCCATAATCTTTAATGCTCTGGCGATTCCAAGGATTTTTACCAGTTTCCAGAACTGATACTCTGCACACCACGGCTGAGCCTGACAACCCGGCTGCCCCCAAGAATTTACATCACGGGCAAATTTGGTGTAGTTGTTATATCCGGCATTCTTCTTAAAATCGTCCAGATAAGCATTGCTTTTCTTTTCAAGATATCCACCATTTGAGGCGTAATAATCTCCGAGTTCTGTAAATTTCTGTAATTTTGTTTTACTCACTGTTCCCTCTTCTTTCTTTTCCGTCCGATAATCCGTATAGAATACGTCCATATCAACGTCATTCGCACTGATTCCTTCTACTTTTCCACTCTCTGAATACTGCCAGCCTATGCCAACGGACGGTCTGAGCCGTTCTGGAATAGTCCCGTTGTCATTATTCGCATAACTTGCAAGCCAGAGGTCATATTTCTTGAGGTTGTCGGACAGGTAATTATTATACCAGTCCATATTGCAATAGATACCAACTTTATAACCGGCTTTTTTCATTCTAGTCAAGAATGATACCGCAATATTCTCGATTGCCTGTTTTCCAAGGCTTCTCTGCTGTTTCCATTCGAGATCGTAGAATACTGGAAAGTCCAGTCCGCGTCCGTTCAGTACTTCGATCACGTTCTCAGCTTCTTCAACAGCTTGTGCCGGTGTTAAGGCATAACTGTATTTGTATACCCCTGCCAGAATACCGCTCTGTTTACATCCTTTATAGTTATGTTTAAACGAGGAATCTACGCCATATCTCTGATGGACTCTGAGGATTGCTGCTTTTACGCCGGATTTTGCGACTTTTGCCCAATCTGGTTTGCCTTGATCTGACGATACATCAATTGCTTTGATTTCCATGCTTTTGCCTCCTTATGCTGTGATTTTTTTGAACTGCAATATCAAAAATGTAGATGTTCCGGAATGCGTTCCTGTTGTCGTATTGAGGAAATAAGTGGTCAGCGTATTACCTGAGATAGATATTCCTGTACAGGTCAGCCAACCGGACGTTCTATGAATTGGCACTAGCAGGTCTGCATTCGCGTTTTTGGCGAATGTCGCTGTGACTGCACCAGTGGATTTTCCTGCCGCTGTCGACGGTGCAGTTACATTGACCGTAGTTGCCTCGAGAAGCACATAACCTGTTCTGGAAAATGTAAATAACGCTTTTCTCAAGTCCGCAGCTGTCATTTTTTTAAGTGTGGCTCCGGCACCAGCCCCAACCGGAATCAAGTCCGTATCCTGCAAAGATGTGGCTTCCGGCAAAGCACTCAGCACATCTGTTTTTAATGAAGTCGCCATGGTATCACCCTCCTTGTTTATTGTCCAATATAACCATACTGTAAAAGCTGGAATATTGCAGTGCCGCCCAGGTTCTCGTTACTGAGATTAGAGAATATTGCCGATATTGTACTTGTATCCTCGTCTACGCTATAGGTGGCAATATTAATTTTCCCTCCAGCCCCTGTTACTCCTTGAAATATAGCTACACACGTAGTAGCGTCTGATAATTTAGAAAATTTTTTCGAGACCGGCCGGGTTGTGGCCGAACTAAAATTCGGAACTTCCATCGTGATCGTTTCAGTCTGCAAAAGGACTTGTGCTCCGTATTTGTAAATTTTGCCAAAGTCAACGATGCCACTATTTTCTAGTACCACATCCGTCACGGACACATCTGTACTTTTGCTGCCTTCAACTCTCATTATACCTTCTTTTGTCATGCGATATCCCGTATAACTATAACGTGTGCTTTCTTCGCTGTATGAATCCCAGAAGGTGAGTCCATCATTGTCGAGAGTTCCTATCGGTTCTCCGTTACTATTACGTAATATTAACGCTCCGTCTCCATTATGCGCTCCACCCAATGTTAATTCACCGCCTAACGCCGCACTAAAGCTGATATACAGTTGACCATTTTTGTAGTACAGCCCTTTCCACGCTCCGTTGTTGGAAAGGATATTTACGATGTCCGTCTGCGTTAGATTGTCAACGTCAATAACTACCGCTACGCTCTGCATATCGAGCATATCCGTAGTGCCGCCAGCCGCGTACAATTTGCACCGGATGTTGGTTATATCGCGTGGAATTCCAATTGTAGTACCGTTGCCGCCTGTTATGGTTTGACCATTTCCATCTGTCAGAATCGTATACAGATAATGTTTAACCGAAGTTTCGTTTGTGGACGATGTATAAATAGTTTTCCATGTGTTCCCGTCAGCGGTTTCCTCAATCATGAATCTGCCCTTGTATGCGTATCTGGTAGCTGAATCCCCGTCGCGGTAATACGCGTTGAATTCCAAAAAGTTCGGGCTGATAACCTTGTCTGCTCCGCGTTTCAGGACTGTACAGGATGGCTCAATAATGTAAGTTCTTCCAGGTTCGCCCTTAATCTTGCTCCACGTATATTTCGTAGGGTCAGTAGAGTCCGCCTTAGTGGTGTCGGTATACTGACCAATATACAGTTTATTAGTTCCGTCAGAAACGGAAAAACCAGTCCTGCCATCAGCACTGTTTGCATAGGCAATGTGCAGATAATATGTTTTTCCGTCCGTTCCGTTCGTTCCGGCAATGCCATCTTTGCCATCTGTTCCCTCAAATTTTGACCATGTGTATTTCTTTGGGTCTGTACTGTCATTTGGCTCATAATCTACATAAGTGCCAATATATGTGGACGGGGTCTCGGTCATCTGGCTAGATGATGTCGGATTTGCCACAGAACTATACTTGATGTGAAAGTATGATGTTTTTCCATCTACTCCATTAGTTCCGTCCTTGCCGTCTTTGCCCGGGATTCCCTGCTCACCTTTTTCGCCTTGAAGTCCATCAAGTCCGTTAATTCCATTCTTTCCAGCTTTTAACTTTGCAACCGTAAACCGCTTCGTGATTGACAATGCTCGCAGATAAGTGGCTTTGATGTCCACCCAACCATTGTCCGCACTCAATCCGGTCACGGTATAAGTATGTGTGGAATCATCCCATGAGCCAGTCACATTATTGGATTTCGTAACGGTGTAGGTGCAATCATTGGTCACATCGTTAGTTCCATACATGACCTGAGCCGTAGTTGTCACGGTCGGAAATGTTCCAGTGATATTTCCATCGGCATCAGTGGTGATACTCTGGTAGTCGTTGGTCAACTGCATGGTCATGTTCTTTGCTTCCGCAATGCTGTTGTCCATAGCAGTCAGCTTTTCAGTCAGAGTCTGGTCGCCGATAATCAAAATGTCCGGATTCATGTACACTGTATTGGTATCCATATTGGCCTGGAAGATAATATCTCCGTTTTTATCTTTTACTGTCAATGCACCGGTATCAATATAATCTGCATTGATTCCCTCGGCGTACAGAAGTTTGGTTATCATCGTTCCAGTCAACTCGAATCCGAACGGATAGGTTTTACCACCATCATTTGACACGCCGATTGCCTCAGCCGTAATCTTAATTACATTTTTTGATTCTGCCAGAGTGCCTTTGTCGTGGAAATACGAGATTGTACTTCCATCTTCTTGCTGGACGTAAGTTGCGAACAGTCCGCTTCCGACAGAAAGAGATTTTTGCAACTCTTCAATTGCTAACTCCCTGGCGTTTTTTTCTTTCTCAACAAGCCGGCGCGCTGCAATAATTGCTTTTGTGGCTCCAGAATAGTATAGGCTCATTCCTCTGATCGGGTCATCAGCCTGTGTTTTTACAGTAGTTTTCCCATTAACCGCATATGATACATCCGTCAGAGGAGTAACATATTGGTTAAGATTGCGGTCATAGGTATAAGCCACGTCGCCAAATTCCAACAGCGGATTGAACGCCATATCTCCTTGGAGATTTCTGAATTTTGCCCCGATAATGGAATCACCAATCTGCGCTGCCACTGTTGCAAGGTCGGCTTCACCCACAAGATTGTTCTCCATAGACAGAATATAACCAGAAGTGCCGTATGTTTCAGAATTATCACCGTTCATTACATTAATTCCAGTTATCACAATGTCGTCGCTCGATACCGTTGGCATATTAATATAATCCTTGAGTTCAATGCTCGGAGTAGCGTCCAAATTCCATCCGACAAACTGCAAACTTCCGTTGCTGTCAAGACGTGCGTTCGCGGTATCAAGCATGGCAGCCCATCCGAAAAGTTGACGATATGTCATATCTTTTGGGAGTTCGTTGATAATCAGATCGCCATGTGCCATCTTCGAAAAACCAGCCGTGATACCAAGAGTACCGCACGCGTCCCTCACCAGACTCTCAACCGTCTGCGGGAGAACCAGTTTGGTTGAAAAGACCGCATTGGTCTTATATATATCATCCAGTGCGGTAAAACTGAGGATTTCACCGTACTGTTCTGGTGTTGTAATCGTATACACACCTTTATCAATGGTCTCGACCGTATCGGCATCAATCTGCATTTTAAGGTACGCATGGACTTTCGCCATATAGAAATAGTAGTCTTTCCACTGGTCGGAAGTGTTATCCAGTTCGAGCGTCATGGACTTGCAGATAACGCAACCGATTGGAAAACTGCTACTTTCTGCACAATCAGAAAATGAGTTGTTGCCGTTCATAATTTCGTCTTTTAAGTGCTTTAATGTTCCGTCAGAAAAGGTAATATCCACTTCAATCCATACCTTTTCTCCGTTCTCAAGTCCCTGCTTGAATGCATTAGATACATTAATCAAGTGGATTCACCCCCTGCATGTTAAAAGATATTTTTGATACAAATTTTAAGTCTGGCGAAATTTCTCCGATAGTTAGGCTTGCTTTTCCAACATAAAACGGGTCTGTTCGCCATGCCATGTGGTAAAGTGACCAATGATACAAATTGAAAGTTTTTCCTTTTGCGATAATTTTGAGAATTTTGTTTGCCTCTATAACCGGAACGTTTGATGCTTCATAGCTATACTGTTCGACTGTAAACAATGGAGTTAACAATGCTTTTCCGAACTGTGTGCGGTTACTACCTTCTGAATAAGTTGTTTCGAGGTTATAACCCATATCTTTATCTGGCTGATAGATGGAAGCCCCATTCATCTTGTATCGTTCTGTTACGCTTTTTGGAATAGTTGCCACGCTTCCACCTCCTATGCCAGTTCAAACGGATTTCTACCGCTTGTATCACGTCTTAATTTTGCTTCTTCGATAATTTCATCAAATACTGTTCTTCGGTTAATCTGAGCAGTAAATCTGACGTTTCCGCCGCTCTGCTGTCCACCAGATTCCTCACGAACAATTTTTCTGAGCAGTGCTTCTGGTGTTTCGATGTTATTACCCTGTTTCTGGTCGCCAAGGACGGCTAAAAATTCGCTTCTCGGTGGGATGACCGCACCTTTAGCCAGATAAGGTACTGTTGGAACTCTCGGAAAACTTGCAGTAAATCCGATGGTTCTTGAGCCGAACGGAGTCGGTACCTTCCACGGACCAAAGGAAAACGCGGATTCGATGCCGCCGATCGCACTGTTGACCGTTCCAATCGCACCATTTACAATTCCAATGACCTTGTTCAATATATTCCGAATGGTATCTTTGATTCCACCAAATATATCGACAACCTTATTTTTAGCTGATGTAAATTTTCCCACTATACCGTTTTTGATTCTCTCAACAAGGTTTCCAATGGTTGACCAAATCGCATTCCATTTCTGGCGTGCCGTGGATTTTATATTGTCCCAAATTGTGGATATTTTAGCTCCAAGATTTCTGAGCTTGTTGCCAATATCATTGACAAACGTTACTGTTTTGTTCTTAATCCAATCCCATACTTTGCCTGCAACTTCTTTAATTTTGTCCCAGTTTTTGTACAGTAATACGCCAATCGCAATACAAGCTCCAACGGCAATAGCGAATATTCCCCCTGGCCCGATAGCTGTTGCAATAGCTTTAATTCCGCCCATGATACCACCTGCGCCAGTCATTAACGAGATAAGCCCCTTTGCAGCCATGGCTATTCCAGACACACTTTTAATAACTCTCGACGCCAATCCTGCAATCTTTGCCGCTGCGAACGCTCCGATCAGAGCCGCACCGAATGCTTCAACAATCGTCTGGTGATCGGCGAGAAACGTAACTACTTTTGATACTAGATTAATCACTGTCGGAATTCCTGTTTCAATCAGCCATTTCAGCATCGGAAGAACGATATTGTTGTAAATCCATTCAAGAACGTTTCCGATAGATTCCAGAATTGGCGCAAATGTACTGGTCAGATTGCTGATAGATTCCAATAGCGGATAGAAGTCCAAGTTCGCTGCCCATGTTGCCGTATCCTCTGCAATCTTCTCAACAAGCTGCATGACCACCACAAGAGCATCTGCAATGTTCTGTATAATCTGCGTTCCGACATTGTTCTTGTTCCATGCGTCAGCGAAACCGGAAGCAATATTCCCAATGGTCTTAAGCACGTTCTGGGCAATCTTAAGCATGGTCGTGAGTATTGTTGTACCAGTGCCATTCGTCCAGACTTCCACAAGACTTTTACCTACGCTTACAGCGAGCTTTTTAAGTCCATCAAGTGCGGTTTTTGCCGCATTAATAGTATTCTTGCCCTCTTTCTTCCAAGCGTCCTGGAATGGCTTCCAGAGTTTTTTAAGTAAGTCTGCTAATTTCTTGGCAGAATCACTGATTTTATCCAGTGCATTTTCGCCCTCTGCCAGACTGCCATAATCCACACTGCCAACCGAACTCGGCAATCCTCCACTCCCAGAACCAGTTCCACTGGATCCAGAACCGGATGGAGTTGAAGATGTGCCCTCTGTGGAACTAACCTTGTGTACTTCGTCAAGTGACGAAAGATAGTTTTTTGTTTCCTTATTTGCTTTTTTTGTAGCTGTTGCATTATCTTTATTGGCATTCGCCAATTTCTCTGCATTGTCCGCTGCCTGTCCATACTGATCTGCTGTATCCGCGATCGCGTCTGTTCCGGCAAGGCCTGCACCACTTGCACCTGTCTGACCGGAAGATTTCTTCCCAGTGATTAACTCCGTAAATGACTTGAAGGCATTTGCCAGAGTTGCCAGTTTACCTAGCAAGATATTAATAACTTTCAGAACAGGTGTAAAAATATTAATCAATCCCTGTCCGACTGTTGCCTTGAGAGACTGTAACTGCAACTGCATAACTCTGACCTGGTTCGCCCATGAATCAGATGTTCGGACGAAGTCACCAGATGCGGCAGACAACTGTTTCTGTACAAAAGCCAGACGAAGAGCCACTTTCTCCTGTTCTGTCATGGCGGATGTGGTTTTGCCGTAGCCATTAGCCAGTGCATACTGATCAAGTGCCGACTGGGTCATTACCACGCCGAGGTCTTTGAGCGTTTCTGTTTCACCCGTAAACACTGATTTCAGTTTGATATAAGCTAAGTCCTGACTGATGTTGTAGAATGATGCCACATCACCAGTCAGTTGTGTCAGAGCCGTTGACATATCATAAGCCTGTGCTTCAGAGAAACCGAACGACTTAGACATTGCTCCGAACGTACCGACATACCTTTTTGCCATAGTCTCAGATAATCCGGCAGAAGTCATGGCGTTCTTTGCAAATTCATTTACTTTGTCGGACATGGTGGTAAATGTAACATCAACCACGTTCTGCACTTCTGCGAGGTCAGAGCCAAGTTCCACACACTCTTTCCCAAACTGTACCAATTTACCGACAGCAAACGCCCCACCAATCAACAAGCCGATTTTTTTTACAGCACTCCCAAGGCCGTTAAATGACTGTTTTATAGCCGATACTCCGTTTTGTACACCTGATGTGTCCATTCTGGTATCAATAATGACTGAGCCATCAGCAGCCATGTGTCCACCTCCTAACTATTTGAGGTTTAACATCTCATTCAGCGCATCCTTGTACGCTTGCTCTTCTTCGCTGAGACGTGTTTTTATATCAATAATGTTCTTGTTTTCTTGATAGAATTTCTTTTCCCATTTATCAAGCTTTTCGCCCTTTGCTTTTTTCGACCGGATTCCAACGACCGTGTTGAACAGACATTCACCGGATTCCATGAAATATCCGAAGAATGTCCACCAGTGCATATACGGCACCGATCTGATTTCTTTACCAGTGACCTTGTTTACCGCCGGAACGATCATATCGCCATCCTGTTCCCAGTCCATCAAACGGGGCCTTGGGTGGTTTGGATTATCGTCTAACTGTCCGCAGTCGATGAATTCTGATGCTTTTTGACAGGCTTCAGATAAGTGTTCCGGCGGAATACTCTGCCAGTCCTCAAACAGAATCTGCAACATAACAACTGCTTTCGCCTGCTCGTCCAGTTCCGGGTCGTTCATAGCAATGAGAACGTCGATGATTGCTCGAAAATCCGTTCTAATAGAAAAATCCACCCCACTTATGTTAAGCGAGGTTGGAAGCTCATAGGCGGTCATTTTGTGTACTTCTCCGTATACTTATTGACTGCTGCCTGCATTTTCTTCTTTCTCTTTTCGATTTCTGGTGCGATTGCTTCTGCAATTTTATCCAGAACGATATAGGCGAACACCTGACCATTTCCGAACACAGTGGTTGCTGTGATCGGCTCTTTGAACAGGTCTTTTGATGCTTCATATCCGAGCAGATAGTTGATTTTGTCTTCGATCTGTTTGTTCAGCTCTGCCATTTTTTTACCGGAATCGACCTTCTGAATAGAATCTTTAAGCTGCTCAAAGTATTCTGTCAGCTCCTCCGCACGTGACGCTACATTGATATCAGTCGGGTTAAGCTTGAAAGAAGAAAAAACTTCGTCTTCGTTGTTGGTAAACGTGAATATAAAAATTCCATCATCAATTTTGGTATTAATTACTTTTGCCATTTAGCATATCCTCCTTGTGTATGTGCTTATTCACTGTCAGCTGTGAATGTACCGGAACTGATATCAAATTTTCCTTTTACACGTTCGCCAACATAGTTGACAGTAAATGGAATCTGATAGCCAGATGTGTCTCCACCGTAGGATGTCGGCACAACGTAGCAATCCTGCTGATATGCTTCATACTTGCCTGCTGTGGCTTCTGTCCAGAGATGAACCTCAACTGCTTTTGTTTTGAGGTTATCGTCTTTGAGACGTCCATCTACAATCTTCTGTAATGCTCCGAACAAGTCAGATGTGGTATCCGCATAGAACGGATCAGCATCAGAAGATACCTCATAGCCATTATGCTTAAATGTGGATTCTCCAAGAATGTTTTTAGATGTTTCGGTATCTGGATTGAGTTCAACGTTATACTCTTCCAAATCTTTTCCAAGACGCTCATATTTCGGCGTCAGCCCTCCGCAGAGGGAACCTGCGTCAATGTAATGAGCCATATATTTACGGTCAATCTTGCCTGTAACTGCCATAGAAATGTCCTTTCTGCCTATAACTTTTAAAAGGCTGTGTAGGTTAGCGACTATCTCCAACTGATAGCCGGTTGTTACTCGCTATATTGCTTCATAAGTGTTTTCGTAGCGTACCGATAATGGCAATAACCAGTCCTGTACGCCACTCTCCTGCGGTTCTAAACCATAGGAGTTGTCACGGGTTATACGTTTTATCACTCGCCCCTGTGAAAGCTCTGGAAAAGCAGATAAGCGTGTCTCAGCGCCGTTTATGACAACTGGTTCCCGGCATATCCATTTACCGAGATTATCCAAAAATTTCTGAACAGATAATTTCTGCCGTTCCTTGTCGGATGCTGTTCGGTACACTACATAAAATGGGTACTGACAAATTTGGTGCATTATTCCGCAAACATCTTCTTTTTCTGAATAGATCAAAGCTCCGTTGTCTGCCGAGAAAGCGATTCCGGAATCTTTGCCGAGTTCCTCAAATTTGATTGTTTCATTTTCGTATAGT